>SKER01001400.1_pt1 | contig 19776 bp, 16 predicted proteins | sample 4826961 | NCBI WGS metagenome assembly SKER01 (sample SAMN11008804, study PRJNA524170) | human gut metagenome | biome: Human fecal sample; material: Feces; isolation source: fecal sample from pouch patient p47 | host: Homo sapiens | place: Israel: Tel-Aviv | collected 2016-11-16 | reverse complement strand
GTACGTCCCGATCGAGAAGCGGCTCAAGAACCAGCAGCGCGAGCGCGCCGCCGTCGAGGGCGCGGCCGAGAGGGCCCGCCGCGCAGCCAAGGACGTCTACAGGCTCATCGGCTTCGACGCCCTGTACGCCGACGGCATCGCGCAGGTGGAGCCGGGGCTGTTCAGTCAGACGGTCAGCTTCGGCGACATCAGCTACCAGAGCATGGGAGACGAGTCGCAGAAGTCGGTGTGCCGCCAGATGCGGAAGCTCTACGACGGCCTGACGCCGGACGTGGGGCTGCAGCTTCTGCTGTTCAACCGCCCGCTCACCAAGGGCGAGATGTCGAACCGCAGGTTCTTCGGCCGCGTGGAGGGGCCCGCCGCTCCCTACGCCGCCGAGTACAGCCGCATCCTCAACGACAAGATGGCCGAGGGCGTGTCCAACATCATGCGCGAGCGCTACCTGACGTTCTCCGTCTCCGCCGACACGGTGGAGGAGTCCGTGCCCAAGCTGGCGCGCCTGCGTTCCATGGCGGACGGCGTGCTTTCGGGCATGCGCAGCGGCACCCGCGTGCTGCGGGGCGAGGAACGCCTGCAGCTGATACGGTCGATGACGCGGCCGGGGCGCGAGCGCGCCGAGTTCGGCTACGACGACCTGGGCGTCACCCGCGGGATCACGGCAAAGGACCTGGCGTGCCCCGACACCATGGAGTTCAAGCCCGGCGGCTCGGCCAGCTGCTTCACCAGCGACGGCGTGTGGTGCCAGGTGCTGGCGTTCCGCAGCTTCGAGAGCAACCTGACCGACCGCTGCCTGGCGGACATGGTGGACCTTCCCATGCCGTTGGCCATCAGCTTCCACGTGAAGGCCATGAACCCGCGCTGGTCCAAGGACTACGTCCGCCGCCGCTTGAAGTGGATCGACAAGGAGATGTCCGAGGACCAGATGGACGCCGTGAGCAAGGGCTACGACTTCAACCTCATCCCCAGCGAGCTGAAGTTCACCCGCGAGGAGGCCCAGGACGTCTACGAGTGCCTGAAGGGCGACAGCCAGCGGATGTTCCGCTACACGGGGCTGGTGTTCACCTACGCCCCCACCCGCGAAGAGCTGGACGAGCAGGCGATGCACCTGATATCGGTGGCGCAGACGCAGGGCATAGAGCTCGCGAACCTGGACTACCGGCAGCGCGAGGGGCTGAACTCCGTGCTGCCGCTGGGGCGCAACCACGTGAAGGTGGGGCGCTTGATGCTCACCGACGAGATAGCCATCCAGTCCCCCTTCGCCACCTTGGAGCTGAACGACTTCGGGGGCGGCTACTATGGGCAGAACAAGGGCAGCCGCAACCTGGTGATGCTCAACCGCAAGGGCCTGGCCAGCCGAAACGGCATCATAAGCGGCATGCCGGGCAGCGGCAAGTCCTTCGGCGCCAAGCGCGAGATGACCAACACGGCGCTGCTCTACCCCGAGGACGACGTCGTCATCATCGACCCTGCCGGCGAGTTCGGCCTGCTGGCCGAGGCCTTCGGCGGCCGCAACGTGGCGTTCGGCCCGGACTCCGAGACATATCTGAACCCGCTCGATCTAAGCGACGTCTCCGAGCTTTTGGAGACGACCCAGCTTGCCTATAAGATCGAGGCGGTGCTGGCTCTGTCCGCCGCGTCCATGGCGGAGGGCAACGAGGGCCTCTCGGACGTCGAGCGCTCGATCATCAGCCGCTGCGTGGAGAAGGCGTACCTGACCTGCGGCAGGAACGGAGCCGTCCCGCAGCTGCAGGACCTCTACGACATTCTGAGGCAGCAGCCGGAGCCCGAGGCCGAGATCGTTGCGCTGCGGTTCGAGCGATACGTCTCCGGGGCGCTCTCCATCTTCAACCACCAGAGCAACGTCGCCTTCGACAAGCGCATCACCTGCGTGGGGCTCAAGGACCTGCCAGACAACATGCGCGCTTTCGGCATCATCGCGGTGCTGGAAGCGGTGCGCAACCGCATGTACGCGAACTTCGAGCGCGGCGTGACGACCTGGCTCTACATCGACGAGGTCCAGAGCCTCTTCGGGCACCCCGCCACCATCAGCTATTTCAGCCGGTTCTGGGCGGAGGGGCGCAAGTTCAACCTGATCTGCACCGGTATCACCCAGAACTGCACCTACCTGCTGAGCCACAAGGACGGCCGCAACCTGATCCTGAACTCCGACTTCCTCATGCTGCACAGGCAGTCGTTCGCCGACAAGGCCAAGTGGTCGGAGCTGCTGAACCTCTCGGAGCAAGAGGAGGGCTACATCGACGAGTCGGTCAACCCCGGCGACGGCCTGCTCATAGCGGGCGGGTCCCGCGTGCCCATCGTGGACGACTTCCCCAAGGGCGCGCTCTACGACCTGTTCAACACCAAGCCCGACGAGATCGCCGAGCGCAAGCGCGCCGCCTACTTCGCCAAGCGCGCGGCAGAGTTTGCGGCCGGCGCCGACGAGGCCGAGGCGGCGGGCGATGTCGGGTAGGGGGCCCGACGCCCGCAGGCAGGGCTTCGCCAGCGCGGAGTCGGTGGAGGCCGGCAACGCCAGGTTCGAGAGCGGGGGCGGCGGCACGTTCAAGGGGCCCGACCAAGGCTTCTTCGCCGAGGGCGGCAAGAACGGCGTTTGCGGAGCGGCCGGCTGCACCCCCGACGCCGCCGCGGCCAAAGGCGGGTTCGCCGGCAGGGCCGGGAGCGCCATCGCGGCCGGCTTCGTCGGGGAGCTCGACGACAGCGACGAGCTCTCCGGGTCCGAAGGCGCCTACCGCGCAGGAAGGGCGGCTGCGGACATCCGGAAGCGGCGCAGGGCAAGGCCCGAGCCCGACCCGTTCGCCCCTGTGGAGAATGCCTCCAACAACGTCGAGGCCGTCGCGGCAAAGGAGGCGAAGCGCGCCGCCGGGGAAGCCGGGGCCGTTGCCGGGCCGGGCGGTTCCGCAGAAGGCGCGCCCCGCTCGAAATCCCTGCTGGCAAGGGCCAAGGAAGGCCTTGGCGGCAAGGCCGCCCGCCGATCTGCCGCCACCGGCGGGAAGGCCGCCGGCGCCAACGCCCTGGGCGAGGCCCAGGCAGCGTCCAGCTACGCCAGGTCGCGCGCCGCCCTGCAGGCCGCCGAGGCGGTGCCCGCCGCAGCGAAGGCCGGGACCGGCGGCAGGCTCGCGGCGGCCGTCTCGGCGGCCGCGCCCGTTCTGGGCGGGGTCTTGGCGGGCGTCGTTGCCTTCGTAGCAGCGAGCCTCATCCTCTCGACGCTCCTGGGCGCAATCGCCGGCTTCTGGCAAGACGAGCAGGACAAGGCCATGATTGAGGGCCTCCCCGGCTTCATCACCTACGACATGGTGCTCGAGGCGCTGGAGTGCCAGGAGGAGTACGGGCATCCCGCAGGCTGCACCATCGCGCAGATCATCTGCGAGAGCGGCCAGGGCGACACCATGAGCCAGCTGGCCACCAGGGACCACAACCTCTTCGGCATCAAGTGGGCATCGAGCTTCGCCAGCTGCCCTGAGGTCGCCGGCAAAGCGAGCTGGGCCACTCGCGAGGAGGCGGGCGGCCAGGTCGTCACCGTCATGGCCGACTTCACCGTATTCAAGGGCGACGCGGACTGCATCAGGTTCAGGAGCAGGGTGCTCCTGCAGAACAGCCGCTATGCGGACAACGCGCTCATCAAGGAGGCCATCGCCGACCGCGACTCGGACAAGATGGCCGAGGGCCTGAAGGACGCGGGCTACGCCACGAGCTCGGAGTACGTGGAGAGCCTGAAGTCGGTCATGAGGGCCTACAACCTGTACCGCTTCGACGGCATGGGCGTCGACGACTTCGAGAAGGGCGCGGCAGGCGGCGACGCCATCGTGCAGGCCGCCTACAGCCAGCTGGGCGTGCCCTATGTCTGGGGCGGCTCGACGCCCGGCGTGGGGTTGGACTGCAGCGGCCTCACCCAGTACTGCTACCGGCAGGCGGGCATAAGCATCAGCCATTACACGGAAGACCAGCTCAAGGAGCTCACCGTCGTGCCGCTGTCGCAGGCGCGGCCGGGCGACATCCTTTACAAGTACGGCCACGTGGCCATCTACGTGGGAGGCGACGAGTACATACACGAACCGCGCACGGGCGACGTGTGCAGGAAGGCGACGGGGATCTCGTACTTCACCTGCGCCCTCAGATACACCGGATAAGGAGATTTCGAAATGGAGAAGAAGACGAAGGCACTGGCCGCCATCGCGGCGGGCGCGCTGGCCATCGGGATCGCGCTGTCGGTCGCGAGCTGCGCCCTGCGCTCGGCGGGGACGAACCAGCAGACCGTACAGGAGGAGACGCCCGTCGAGGAGGCCGCTCAAGGCCAGGGCGCCGAGGCGCCCGCGGCGCTCACGTCCTACGAGCTCGCCTGTTCCAAGGGCTGGAAGAGCGACGCGGGCTCGCTGCAGATGTCCAAGGGCATGGTCATCGAGAAAGGCGCGGACGGCAAGATCCATGTGCTGACCGTTTCCGAGGTGGAGGAGGTAGACGCCGGCAAGCAGGCCGTGCTCACGGTCGCCGGCATCGACGAGGATTCGCAGGACAGCGTCACCTGGACGCTGATATTCGACCGGTCCGGCGGCGCGGCAACCATGTCCAGCGACGACTTCAAGGTGAGCAAGGAGTATACGGAGGACGTCGCCGAGGGCTCCGTATCCGTCAGCGGGATGGACGAGGCATACATAGGCCTCGTCGGCGGCGACGCGGAGCCGCTGCGCAAGGCCCTGGCGGCCTACATGGCCAAGAACGTGCCCCAGGCGGCGTCGGCCTCCTTCGACGGCGAGGCGTCCGTCGACTTCAACGCCAAGACCGTCTCGGCGTCGTTCCATGCCGACGACCCCGCAAGGACCGTCCTCGTGGTGGCGTACGCCGACGGCAAGTTCACCGTGACGGGCTAGGGGGTCGCTTTGCTTGAGAGAATCGGACGGGCGACACCGGCGCGGCGGAGGTTCCTGCTCTCGCTCGCGGGCAGCGCGCTCTTCTGCGCGGCGATGCTCTGGCTGCCGCAGCCTGCTCACGCCGACATCGCCGACACCGTCAACTCGTGGCTTTGCGGCATGCTGCGGGACTTCTGCAACTGGATCTTCGGAGCTCAGGTGGACGTGCTCAGGTCCATCGGCGCCGAGGGCGTGCTCTCCGCCAGCTTCGAGACCATGCTGGGCGGCTCCGGCACCGTGAGCATGTACGACATCGTCCACGGCGTGTGGGAGAGTGCCATCCTGCCCATCGGCTGCGGGGTGCTCTCCTTCGTGTTCACCGTGCAGCTCATCAAGATTAGCCAGCGCATGGACGGCAGCTCCAGCATGCCGGCGGTGAAGGAGGTCGTCTTCCTGCTAGTGTTCTTCGCCGTGTTCCTATTCCTGGTGCAGCACTCCTTCGAGCTCATGCAAGCGCTCTACGAGGTGACGCGCATCGCTATCCAGCGGGTGACCGACCTCTTCGGCAACGGCGCGGAGCTGGACATGGGCAAGGTGTCCATCACTACCACCGACGACGACGTGCCGGCGCTTCTGGGCATGGCCGTGGTCGCGCTGGTGAGCTGGGTCGTGGTGCTGGTCGCCTATATCGTGGCGCTGGTGGTGAGCTGGGCCCGCGCCATCCAGCTCTATCTGATGGCGGCGTTCAGCCCCATACCGTTGAGCCTCATGGGCCTGGAGGACACCAGGCAGATCGGCATCGGGTACCTGCGCAGCTTCGCCAGCGTGTGCCTGGCGGGCGTCATCATCCTCGTGATCCTCGTAAGCTTTCCCGTGGTGCTGGGCGGGCTCGATGCCGTGAACGCCGGCACGGGCACGCCGATGGACAGCGTCGTCGGAGGCCTGAGCTACGCGCTGCAGTATCTGGCCGTCTGCGTCCTGTTGATACTCAGCCTGGTGAAGAGCGGGGCCTGGGCTCGCGATGTCATGGGCGGATAGGGGCCGGGCGCGAGGCTTCGAAAGGCCTGGCCACATAGAGAAGCCAAGGGCGGCACGGACTCCCGTGCCGCCCTTTTTTCGGCGCGCCTTGTCCAAACGGCGGCCTTTCCCGACTTGGGGTAGGGCGGCGCGCCCGTGGACTTTTTCCAGGAAGGAGGGCTTTCTGCCCGCGAGCGCGCCGTCCGTTCGATGAGGCGGGCCGCACGGCCCGCCCGAACCGTTTTGAAAGGAAGGGCGCATGCCTAACGAGAGCAAGAGCGTCTACGTGACGCTCCACAAGAACTTCGTGAGGGAGGGAATCCCCTACACGGATCGCGAGACGGGCGAACAGCGCACGTTCAACTCGGCAACCATGCCCAGGGGCACGTCGATCGACGGTCGGGACGTGAGCTTCTTCGAGTTCTCCCCGCTGTACGTGAACGAGTCGCGCAAGGGGGAGGACTATCGCGACATCCCTTTGCTGAAGGGCCGCGAGGTGTGGCTGCAGAAGACCGTTCTCGGCGAGGACGGGAAGCCGGTGCTGGACGCCGATGGCGGCAAGGTGCGCGAGACGGTCAAGGTCATGCCGGAGCAGGTTCGCTTCGCCTTGGACCAGCAGCGGCAGGACTACCTCGCATCCTTGAAGCAGCGAAGTCTCCACGACCGGGCCGATGCGGTCACTCGCAGCGCGCTCGGCCGTGCGCAGGACGACCAGCCGCGTCGGCAGGGCCTGGCGCACGACGATATCCCGTTCTAAGGAGGCGGCCATGACAGCGAGGGCAACAGAGACCGTCGCCTTGTCGAAGATCGTTCGGATCATGATGAGCGTGGTTCTGCTCGTCGGCATGTGCGCATCGGCGCCCATGCAGGCGCAGGCCTCCGAGTCCGTCGAGGTGACCGTCGGCGACGACGTCCCCTACGCCGGCTACTTCACGACGCGCATGTGGGCCGACGGCGAGGTGGCCTACTGCGCCGAACCCGCGGCGGGCACGCCCGCGCCGGGGACCTACTCTAAGTCGGACATCTCCGACGGCGACCTGGCCGCCGCGATGTGGTTCAGCTACGGCGCGCCGGGCTTCGACGAGTCCGTGTTCCCGGAAAGGTGGTACGACGGCACGGGTTGGAGCGAGGATAAGTACCTGGTGGCGAGCCACGTACTGCTGTCGTTCGCCTACCAGGGCTCGCGCGGCGAGGCGGCTTACGGGACCAACGCGCAGTTCAAGAAGTGGGCCAAGGACGAGCTCCTCGGCGACACCTGGTCCAAGGTAAAGAACCGTGCGGACGAGGTGTCCACGGGCTTTGAGGCCTTCTCGGTGAAGACCGGCTCCGCGACGCAGGTGCTCATGAGCTTCACCTGGAAGACGGGAGGCCTCAAGGTCGCCAAGGAAGACTCGCAGGCAGGCAGCGCGCCCCAGGGCGACGCCAGCCTCGCCGGAGCGAGGTTCGATATCGTCAACGCCTCCGGAAAGAGCGCGCTGGTCGACGGAAGGTCCTACGGCGACGGCGAGGTCGTGAAAACCATCGAGGCAGAGTGGGACGCTGCGGCGAAGGAGTACGTGGCCGCCACCGGGTCAGGCGACCTGCCGTGCGGCGTCTACAAGGTCGTCGAGTCGCAGGCCCCCGAGGGCTACCTCGCCTCGGACTGGTCGAAAACGGCGAATATCAAGGGGAACGGCGAGGTCGTCGACCTGACGGGCGACCCCTGCGAGGACGACGTCGCCTGCGGCGGCGTGCAGGTCACGAAGTCCGACAGGGAGCTCGGCAAGTCCGAGGCCCTGGGCGGCGACTCCCACGGTGCGTTGGGCTGCGGCTCCACGCTCGCCGGCATCGAGTTCGCCATAACCAACGAGTCGGCGGCCAAGGTGCTGGTCGGCGGCGAGTGGTGCGATCCCGGCGAGACGGTCGCCACCGTGACCACGGCGTGGAACGAGGAGGCGGGCGCCTACACCGCGCAGACCGCCGCCGACGCGCTGCCCTACGGCACCTACGCGATCCGAGAGACCAAGAGCAACGACTCCTACCTGCTGACCGACGGCGAGCCCAAGACGTTCCAGATCCGCGAGAACGGCGCCATCGCAAAGGCCTCCTCGGGCGGCGGCGAGCTCGAGTTCTTCGACCAGGTCGTCCGCAACGACCTCGAGATAGCGAAGATGGCCGAGGACACCAACGAGTCCCTGCAGGTCGCCTTCAAGGTGACCAACGAGGCGACGGGCGAGGCCCATGTTGTCGTGACCGACAAGAACGGCAACGTCTCCACGGCGTCCTCCTGGAACAAGCACAGCGCCAACACCAACGGCAACGACCGGCTGCTGGGCGTCGGGGCAGTCAACGCCTCGGATATGGACCCCAAGGCGGGCGTGTGGTTCTCCCTCGGCGAGGACGGCTCCGCAGCCGAGGTCGACGACGGCCTGGCGGCGCTGCCCTTCGGCAAGTACACGCTCGAGGAGCTGCGCAGCGACTCCAACGAGGGCTACGACCTGGTCAAGAAGGCGTTCGTCATCGAGCGCGACTCCTCCGCCGCCAAGGCGGTGTGGATGAGCCTCGACGACAAGGAGGGGCCTAAGATCCAGACCGAGGCCGCAGACGCGTCCGACGGCGACCACGTGGCCCAGGCTTCCAGTGAAGTCACCCTGTCAGACACCGTGTACTACGAGAACCTCAAGACCGACGGCACCGAGTACACCGTAACCGGCACCCTCATGCTCAAGTCCACCGGCGAGGCGCTCGTCGACGCCGACGGCAACGTCGTGACCGCGAGCAAGACCTTCAAGCCCAAGCGGAGCTCTGGCGAGGTGGAGCTTAAGTTCGCCTTCGACGGGAGCCTGCTGGCGGGAGAGGACGTCGTGGCCTTCGAGTCCCTGGCATCGGGCGGCGTGGAGGTGGCGGCCCATACCGACCTCGACGACGAGGGGCAGACCGTTCGCCTCGTGGGTATCGGCACCACGGCGACCGATAAGGCGGACGGCGACAAGCTCGTCACCGGCGCCGACATCACCATCGTCGACGAGGTCGCATACGAGGGGCTGGTCCCCGGCGTCGAGTGCACGCTCGAGGCCGCGCTGATGGACGCCGAGACCGGCGATCCCGTGACCGTCGGCGGCAAGCAGGTCACCGGCACCGCAACGTTCGCTCCCGACGAAGCCGACGGCGTCCAGACGGTGGAGCTCACGTTCGACGGCGCCGGCTTCGGCGGAAAGGGCGTCGTGGTGTTCGAGAAGCTCTTCACCGCCGGCGTGCAGATCGCGGCCCACGAGGACCTTTCCGACGAGGGGCAAACCGTCACCGTCGTCGAGATAGGCACGAAGCTCACCGACGCCGAAGACGGCGACCAGGTCGTCGCCAGCGGCAAGGTCAAGCTCGTCGACACCGTGGAGTACAAGGGACTCGTCCCCGGCGAAACCTACACCGCGAACGGCACGCTCGTCGACAAGTCGACCGGCGAGGCGCTGGTCGACGCCGGCGGCAACCCCGTGACCGCCACCGCCGAGTTCGCCCCCAAGGCGACCGAGGGCACTGTGGAGGTCGTCTTCGAGTTCGACGCGCCCCATCTCGAGGAGGGGGCTGCCCTCGTGGCCTTCGAGCTCTGCCTCGACGCCAAGGGCAACGTCGTCGCCGTCCACGAGGACATCGACGACGACGGCCAGACGGTGGTGGTCGACAACCCCGACACCCCCGAAGTTCCCGATGCCCCAGGCGAGAAGCTGGACAAGACCGGCGTGGACCTCATGCCTTACATGCTGGGCGCCGGTATGGCCCTCGCGGCGGCCTTGGCGCTCGCCGCATACGGGCTGCAGAGGCGCAATCCCGACGAGCCCGAGCCCGATGGCCTCGAGCTCGGAGAGGAAGCGGCGGAGCACGAGGCCTAAGGCCGACGCTCGCAAGAAAGCGGGAAGGCGGCCTCGGGCCGCCTTCCTTGCGGATACGGAGGAAACCATGGATGGAACCATCCGAGAACTCGGCGTCGAGGACGTCGTGGGGACGTTAGAGAAAGTGGGGAACGGCGGCGGACGCTCCGACGGTGGGCGTCGATGAAGGACAAAATCAAATCGAGCATCGCCCTCGCCCTCGCCGCGGTGCTCGCCTTGGGGGCTGTGGGCGCGCTGTCATCCATGGCCCGGCTGACCGAGAGGGCGACCAACCTCGACCCCGATCCGAACGGGGTCGCGGCAATCGGCGCCGAAGACAAGGCGGCCGGCGAAGGCGACGGCTCCGGGGGCGTCGACTGGGGCTACTGGCAGAGCGTCAACCCGGACATCATCGGATGGGTCACCGCGCCGGGCGCTGGCATCGACTCCCCGATCGTCCAGGCCCATGAGGGCGATCCCGACCACTACCTCCGCTACGACGTGTACGGCGGCTGGAACTACCACGGCGTGCCCTACCTGCACTGGAAGTGCGCGGATGAAGGCCTGCTGGGCGCCGGCAACGCCCTGGTGTTCGGCCACCACCTCAGCGACGGCACGATGTTCTCCGCGTTGGCGGGGTTCTCGGACGCCGGTTACGCGGAGGAGCATTCCCCGATCCTCCTGCGGACCCCCGAGGGCGACGCCAGGCTGAGGGTGCTTGCGGTCGACGTCGTAGATGCCAGCCGCGAGGGCGCCAAGGTGGAGTTCGCCGACGACGCCGAGCATGCGCAATGGCTCGCCCGGGTCGTGGCAGACGCCGACCTGAGCCTCGTCGGAGAGGGCTTCGACTTCTCGTCCGCGAAAAGCGTCGTCACCCTCTGCACCTGCAGCTACAACCGTTGGGGCAACGAGCGAACGCTGGTGATATGCGCCGTCGACGCGCTCGGGTGATGCGGGGGCGGGCGCGTATCGGCGCTTATGCGCGCCCGTCGCACGAAGTGCGGAGCGCGTGCTGTGAATCATGGAAGTCCATACGGGAAAGGCGAAATCGATGGCAAAAGGCAAGGCAAGAGGCGGCGCCGAGGCCGCAGCGAAGCGCGACGAGGAGCTCAGGCGGACCATGGAGCGCCTCGAGGAGGGCGTGAGGGGCGTCTTCGAGTCGGCAAGGTATCGCCGCTACCTTGCCGTCATGTCGCGATTCCACAGCTACAGCGCCAACAACTGCCTGCTCATCGCGATGCAACGCCCGGACGCGACGCTGGTAGCGGGCTATCGGGCCTGGCAGGACAAGTTCGGCAGGCAGGTGAGGAAGGGCGAGCGCGGCATGAGAATCCTCAGCCCGGTCGTGGTTATGGTGAAAGGGGAGGGCGACGACGTCGGCGAAGCGCTCGACGGCAGCGCCGGAGATGGGCCCAGGCGCAGGCTCGCGGGCTTCCGCCTGGCCACCGTGTTCGACGTGAGCCAGACCGAGGGAAGGGAGCTGCCTGCCTTGGGGGTCGACGAGCTGACGGGCGGCGTCGCCCGGTACGAGGCCGCCATGCGCGCCGTCTCGGAAGTCAGCAGGTACCCCGTTTCGTTCGAGGACGTCCCGGGCGGCGCGAAGGGATTCTTCTCGAGGTCCGAGCCCAAGCGCATCGTGATCCAGAAGGGCATGTCCCAAGCGCAGACCCTCAAGACCGCCATCCACGAGCTCGCCCACAGCGTCATGCACGATTCCGAGCCGAAGGGGGAGGGGCCCGCCCTGCCGGGCCGCGCGACCCGCGAGGTCCAGGCCGAGAGCGTCGCCTTCGTCGTCTCGAGCTGGCTTGGGCTCGACACCGGCGACTACAGCTTCGGGTACGTGGCCGGGTGGAGCGAGGGCAAGAACCTCTCCGAGCTGAGGGCCTCGCTCGACGAGATACGCGGCGCGGCCCATGGCATCATCGGCGGCATGGAGCGGAAGATGGCCGAGAACCGTGAAACAGAAGGGCTCGAGCGCGTTCGCGCCATCGAGCACGAGCCGGACGCAGCCTGCAGGAGCCTGTCCGAGCGCGCGGCCGTCGCCAGGAAGGTGTTCGCCCGCGACGACCGAGCACCGAGTCTTATCAATAGAGCCGAAAGGTAAGCATCGGGTCAGCCGCAAGCCAACCCCTCTCCAACTCGATTACAGAATTCTCATCTCATTTTGCTCGAATCGTGCAAAATAGGTTAGACTCATCCTGCAACGAGATGGAGGATGAAATGCTGCTCGAATTCGCCATACAGAACTACAAGTCCTTCGCCGACGAGGCTGTGCTGTCGCTGGAGCCGGCACCGAAGCAGAAGGGCCTCGACTACAGCGTCCACGCCGAAAAGGTCGGCGGCAGAACCGTCAAGGGCCTGAGCTGCGCCGTGATTTACGGCCCCAACGCCTCAGGCAAGACAACGCTCATCGGGGCCATGGACACGCTCCGGGCCGTCGTCTCCCGCGGCAACATTCGCGATGCCGTCGACCTCGGCAGCATGAACCGCGCCGCCGGACAGCTGTCGCTCATCCCCAACTCGTCCGCGGCGCAGTCCCGGCCCGTGCGGTTCAGAATCAAGTTCACCGAGCAAGGAACCTTGTACGAATATGTCCTGGAAGCCGACCTGGGGCCCTTCGGGGACGACGCGCACGAAAGGTCCATCCTAGAAGAATCCCTGTCGGTGAACGGCACACGGGTCTTCAGGCGCAAACCGGACTCCATCGAGCTCGACACCGACCCCATCGCAAGCAGGCTCGCAACGGGCCTCGAGGGAAAGGTGGACGCCGTGATCGACCTCGCAGCAAACCTCTCCTCCACCGACCTGTTCCTCACGGGCGTGTTCAAGACGTTCGTGAGCCCGGCGGTCTCGCGCGAGGTTCTCGGGTGGTTCGGCGACAAGCTCGTCACCGTCTACCGCGCCGACAGGGTGCGCGCCCTGTACCGCCCGGCGAAGATGGCCACGAGCACCCCCTACATCGAGAAAGCTGTGAACGAGGCGGCGCGCACGTTCGGCATCAGCTCCAACGCCGTGGGCTACATGGTGCCCGAAGGCGAGTCCGAGCCTAGGTTGTTCTCTCTTTTCGCGGGCGACAACGGAACGGGGCGAGCGCTGCCTGCCGAAGACTACGAGTCCTTCGGCACCCTGCGCTTCATCGACATGTTCCCGCTGATCGCGGAAGCCATCGAAACAGGGGCGACGCTCGCCATCGACGAGTTCGACGCGTCCATCCACCCGATGGCGCTCATGAGCATCCTGAGCGTGTTCCACAACGACGACGTGAACACGAAAGGCGCCCAGCTCATCTTCGACACCCACAACCCCGTGTTCCTCAACGGCAACGTGCTGCGCCGCGACGAGATCAAGTTCGTCGAGAGGGACGCAAAGACGGGCGAGAGTCAGCACTACTCCCTGTCGGATTTCGGCACGGCAGGCCCGGGCGGCGTGCGCCAGGGCAAGGACTACATGAAGGGCTACTTCCTGGACAGGTACGGAGCCATCAGCGACATCGACTTCACCCCGGTGTTCGAGCACATCGCCCAGGCCGAGCAGGAGGCGCGCCATGGCGAATAGGAAGATGAACGCGCGCTACTACTTCACGGTGGAGGGCGAGACGGAGAAGTGGTACCTGGAGTGGCTGCGCGACGCAATCAACGCGGACCCCAGGTCCAAGGTCAAGGTGGTGTGCAGCCCGAAGGTGCAGAAGAACCCCGTGAAATGGGCGAAGGCGAAAACCAACCTCGACAAGAGCGCGAAGGTGTTCCACGTGTTCGACTTCGAGGACGAGGAACCGATCCACGTCAAAGCGTTCAAGGACACGCTCGCGAACATGAAGAAGGCCGGCTCGCTCGGCCGCGGCTTCCGGTACGTCAGCGCGTACAGCAACCTGACCTTCGAGCTTTGGATGGTGCTGCACAAGGGCGACTGCCCCGCGCTCGCCCACAGGAGGCAGTATCTGAAGCCCATCAACGACCTTTACGGCGAGCATTTCGAGAGCCTGGACGAGTACAAGCACGAGGCGAACTTCAAGAGGGTGCTCGGCAAGCTCACCGTCGACGACGCCGTGACGGCGGTCGGCCGCGCCGAGACGCTGGCGAAACGCGCGGAGGAACACGGCCTCCGCAAGGCGCAGCACTGCGGCTACAGCTACTACCTGGACAACCCCGCCACCGACCTGTGGATCCCCGTCAAGCAGATGCTAGAAGAAGGCGGGATAATCGACTCTCGGCGGGAACGCTGAGCATAGATTGAAGGAGGAGCGATGGGCTCGATAACGGCGACCGCGACGAGGAAGGATCTCTACAACTTCATCTCGAGGATCAACGAGAACTGCGCTCCCGTGACCATCACGAACAGCAGGGGCAAGGGCGCCGTCCTCATCGGCGAGGACGAGTGGCCGCCATCGAGGAGACGCTGTACCTCAACAGCATCCCTGGGATAGCCGAGTCCATCTTGGCGGGCGGGGCGGAGCCCCGCTCAGAGTGCGTCGGCGAAGACGCCCTGGAGTGGTAGGATGTGGCACGTCGAATTCTCCAAGTAGGCCGCCAAAGACGCTAAGAGGCTGAAGGCCGCGGGGCTCGACAGGAAGGCGAAGTCCCTTATCGAGGTGGTCAGGCCCGATCTCTTCGCCAACCCGCCCGCGTACGAGTCGCTTGTCGGCAACCTCTCTTGCCACTACTCCCGCAGGAGCAGCATCCAGCACAGGTTCGTCTACCGGGTCGTCCAAAGGGCCGTCGTGGTCGATGGCGAGGCCTGCGGGGGCCTGTAAGGCTCCTGCCGTGGCGATGCCTCGATATGGGCGGGCGCCCGCGCTAGCGTGCATGGGACCGAGTGCCGCTGAAATCAAAATGCGGGGAAGAAGCGAGCGAATCCGGTATCTTTTGAAAAAAGTGTATACCTATTTCATCAATGGAAGGTAGGGTGCCATGACGGAGGCGGAGACCATCGCCGATCGCATTTGGGATATCGGCGCCTACATGGCCGAGCTTGAGGAAGCCATCAACGGGCGAAGCTGAGCAAGATCGCCTTCATATCGGAGTTCCTGATCGAATCGACGATGCAGCGCGAATCGTGCGGCGACGGCGTCGAGATTCGCGACGCCCTCGCACCACGATCGACGCGCTGCCAAGGATACGTTGAAAGCCCTCGCCGAGGGGGCGACCTCGTCTGGGTCGGAAAGAGCGTGAGGGACCCATGCCGATACTACCGTCTGCCCGACGAGGGCTAAGGGGACTCCGCTAAGTAGCGCTAAGTAGCGCAGATGGCTGCGGTGCTGTACGCCTCCACGGTCGTCCGCACCAGACCGTCCACCATGGAGAGGCATGGTCGGGCAATGCAAAAGTCGAGGGAGACGCTCTCCGCCACGCTGCCGCTGCGCCCCGCCAGCGGGCATGCCCGCCGCCTCACATGAACCATCTGAACACGGCCCGGAATAGCCATGCGAGGAACGCCCCCGCGGCGACGATGGCCCGCTTAATCCACTTCATCGAAACCTCCCTCCCCGCAATCCGCGCCGCCTGCCTGGGCCATCTCCTCGTCCTCGGCCTCCCTGAAGGCGGCGACAGGGTAGCCGAACAGCGGGCATATCTCGGCCTCGTCGCTGGCGAGCTCGGGGCGGGCTCGCTCCAGGTACCTGAACAGCGCGACGGCCTTGGCGTTGGCGCCGGCGCCCATGGGGCCCGAGTACCACTTCATGCACGCCAGCTCGAACTTGGCGGCATCCACCAGGCACCCGCCCTGGGACCAGGTTAAGAGCCGGCCGTCCAGGGAAACGCTCTCGATGCTCGGCACCTCGCTGGAGTCGATGAGCTTGAGCCTGGGCCCGCGGATTCGGTCGGCATTCGCCGACGCCTCGTCGTCGCTCGGTGCCGATTCCTCCATATGGTGCTCGTAGACGACCAGGTGTTGCCCGCCTTCGCCCTCCTCCCAAACGACGTCGAACTCCGTGAGGATGTTCGCCCTGCCGAACACGGCGCCGCCGGTGAGGCTGTTGCTGTCGAAGCACTCGTGGTGGCCGTCCGAGTACGTCATCTCTAGAATCATCTCGCTCTCCTGTTCCTGTCGCTTCGCTGCTGCTCCTGCTGGATCTGCCGCTGGCGAGCCGCCTGCTCGCCTGCGCGCGCGGAGGCGTCGGCGCGCTGTCTTTGTCGGGCGTACTGGTCCATGGCGGTTCGGGGCCTTGCCCTGGCCGCTTCGGGCAGCAACCTCAGCTCCTTGGCTGTCTCCTCTGCGTTGCGCAGCTCGCTCGTCGCCCCGTCGTCGCCCCTGCGCCCCATAGCTGCGATGCGGCTGCCGAAGTCGGCCATGCAGCGGATGCCGTACCTCGAGCAGAGCTCGAGTGCCGTCGCCATGCTCTCCAGCTGCGCATAGTCCTTTACCTCGACCGCCTTCGCTGCGATGGCCGCGATTTGGTCGGGGTCGATCGCCGCGTTGCCCTTCAGGGCGCCTTCGACGGCCTTGCGCCCGTAGGCGAGGCCGAGGTTCTCCCCGCGGATCCTTTTCGATGGGGTTTCAGCCATCGAGTAGAGCCAATCCGAGCGGCCGCCCTTCCTCGAGGCTTCGCTGACGTCGACGCCCATCAAGCCGAGGATCTGCAGGTACTCGCCCGGCGTCTCCGCCGCCCTCTTCGCGATCGTCACGCGATTGCGGATGTCGGCCACCCACGAGTAGCCGCCCTTCCCGGCTATCTCGCGCTCGGCCCTCCTGACGTAGACGGCCTGCCTGGTCTTCGGAGCGACCCCGCCCTTCGCGGCCGACCGCCGCTTCTCTTCGTCTGAGACGTCGACGAAGAAGCTCAGCCCGCGCTCTTCGGCGAGCCGTTGGATCGAGGCCTGCATCTTCCGCGGGTCGGGGTTCTGGAATCGGTTGCCCGTGGCGAGGTTGGTGTTGTTGACCACCACGTGGGCGTGCATGACCTCGTTGGCGTTGTCGTCGTGGAACACGGCGGCGCACTCGTAGTCGTCCCAGTTCTCGCGGACCCAGGCCCTCGTCAGCTCCCGCAGCTGCGGGAGCGTCACCTTGTCTTTCGGGTCGGGGGAGACGATGAAGTGCATGTAGGTTCGCGCGCGCTTGCCGCGCCATGGGGTGTTGTTGCCGTTGGCGATGCGGGTGAGGTCCATCTCGGCCGCCCAGTCGACGTCCTGCTTCAGGTCGGGGTCGAGCTCCGCGTCTCGGTCCTCGTCCCACGAGAGGTTGTACAGGTCGACGGCCAGGGCGCGGCCGTCCTTCTGGAGGTAGTCGGAGACGCTGCGAACGCTGGTGTGCCCGGCTATGGGTTTTATAACGGGCATGCTAGTCACCGCTTACGCTCGTGGAGCCGGCTATGTCCGCCAACACGTACTCGATCACCTGGCGGCCCTGCTCGACTTCTTCGAGCTTCCCCTCGGCCTCTGACAGCATCTGGCCGAACGTGCCGTACTCAGGCGGGCTCCCCCTCCGGATGAACAGCGCGATGGTGTTCAGGGCGCGCACCGCCTGGTTGTAGTGGCGGCCCCAACGGATGAGCTCTGAGAGCATCTTGGCCATGGTCCGGTTGTCGATGACGTAGACGGCGCCTTTGCCGGAGGCGCTTGCCGGGACCCTGATGAGGGTCCGCAGGTATTCGGAGCGGGCCATGCCGGCGCGCTGCGCCGATGCGGTGAGCCGGTCGAGGTCGCCGGAAGTCATGCGGCAGCTGACCATCTCGGGGTAGTCCATGGACTTGCCTCCTTTCGTCGGTTTCGTGTCTCCAGGGGCGCGGGGGATCCCCCGCACGAGGACGGCCGGCGCGCGGTCTCGGCGCGCCATGCCGCCGCAAGCGCTATCCCGTATCCGTGATACGGGATAGGTAGCTTGCTAGCCCAAGGGGCCGGAACTCAGATTCCGGCCGTTGGCCAGCGGGCTCAAAATGAGCCCGCTGGCTCCGGTCCGTCTGTGGGCTCATTTTGAGCCCACAGCCTCGGCATCGCTGCGGGCTCGATCTGGGCCCGCGATCGCGCGCAGGTCGCGCACGCAGCGCTCGATCTCGTCGAGCTGGGAGGCGTCGACGGCGGCGTTCTCGTCGGCTGCGCCCGCTGCCTTTCGCAGGGCCTTGAGGGCCTTGGCGACGAGCTTGCCGACCGCCTCGGCCCCTGGCCCGCCGGCCTCGCGGATCAGCTTGGAGGTGTCCGCCCTGCCGGCGTTCGCGGAGGACTTCTCCTTGTAGAGCCTCGCCTGGGCATCGGGGTCCATGGCGGCGAGCGTGGCGATGTCGGTGTCCGAGAGGTTTCCCTCTATCGCCTCGAACCTCCGGTCCTCGGTAAGGCCCTGCTCGACCCTTCGCGCGGTCTGCTCCTGGCGCTTTATGGTGGCGGGGCTGACGTTGCGCCCCGTCTGGTTGCGGATGATCGCCGCCTTGAGCTCTGCGGTGCGCACTCCCTTCAGCTCCGGGTTCTCGGCGCGCATCCGCTCCACCTGGATGCCGAGCGCCTGCGTGGCCTTGGCCCGCTCGATGACGTTGAGCTCTCGGGTGAAGTAGTTCGCGGTGTGCAGGAGGGTGACCGCCTGGTCGTCGCTGACGCCCTCGACGACGCGGCAGGGCATGCGCCCGAACGCGGGGTCGTCCTTGGCCAGCAGCGCGTAGGCCGCCTTGCGCCTGTGGCCCGACAGCATCTGGAAGCCGCCGTCCGGCTTTCGGCGGACCATGGGGATGTCGGTGAGCCCGTCCTTCCTGATGGATTCCGCGAGGCTTTTGATGCCGTCCTCGTCCATGGAGTAGGCGATGTTCGCCGGATGGTCCTCGATGGCCGTCACCTCGATCTCCTCGACGGGGAACCTCTGCTTCGCCTGCCTGTCCTCGTCGAGCACGCCCGCCAGGCTGAAGCGCTTGGCGATGTCGTCTACTCGTCCCATAGCCCAAGCTCCCTTCCCAGGTTCTCGTAGTCGACGGCGGCGCGGTTGCCGGGCATGAACTCCACGATGGGCTTCCATTCCCAGCTGCCCTCCTTCACCTTGGCGGACTCATGGATCACGGTGCGGAACTGCTTGCCGGGGAAGAACCTGTCGAGGATGGCCGTGCCCACCGCCTCGGCGTTGGTCATCCTGCCCGGCACGCAGGTGCGCAGGATGCGCCACTCGGGGACGGGGATCCTCATCCTGCCCGCGACGAGTCGCAGGGAGTCGACGACCGATGCCGTGCCGCGCATGACGGTGGAGTCGAGCTTCACGGGGACGATCACGTTGCCGTGCCCGCTGGCGGCAACGTAGGCGCATAGGACGAGCTGCTTGGCGCTCGGCGCGGTGTCGATGACCACAACGTCGTAGTCGCCCGCCGCGTCGTCGAGCGCGAACTTGAGCGACTGCTCGGCGAGCAGCAGCTCGTTCTGGTCGATGAGCGCCAGCGAAGCCGGCACCACCTTCAGGTTCTCCGTGGCCGTGTCGTACGCCATCTCCTCGACGGACATGCCCTCGTAGAGCAGGCCTATGACGTTCGCGCCGGACTCGGCCTCGGCGTAGAGCCCGAAGTAGTCCGTCGCCGATGCCTGCGGGTCCAGGTCGACGAGCAGCGTGCGCAGGCCTCGCCTCGCGCACAGCGCCGCCAGGTTCACGGCCGTCGTGGTCTTCCCGACGCCCCCTTTGAAGTTGCTTACCGTTATCACTCTCATGGTGTCTTCTCCTCCTTTTGGTTGCGTGCTCTTCTAGCGTTTCGCCGTGATACGGCCCGGATGCTATCAGCGGCGCCCGGCGCGTAGCCCGTCGGTTCGGCGGGCTGCGAAAGTGTCCAATTTCGCCGCGATGGCGGGGGCCGTCACGCGCTTGCCCTGGCCGGGCCGATCGCCTCCATCGCGTTCTGCCTCGCCGCCAGGTAGTGGCTCACTGCCTCCTCGAGCGTGACCTCGCCTGCGTAGCTGACCCTGACCGTCATGCCGCCTGGGTATGCGGTGCTTCCCGCAGCCATCCTCTCCGCCCTTGGCCTCGATATGTCGGCGAATGCCGGCCTTGCGTTCTTCGCTGCTGTTCCCATCCGTCTCATCCTTTCCGTCGTCCGATCCGGCCTTGCCCGGATGCAAGCCCGGCTTGCATCCGATGGGTGCCCGCTCGCGCGCCCGCGGGCC
>SKER01001397.1_pt1 | contig 19801 bp, 20 predicted proteins | sample 4826961 | NCBI WGS metagenome assembly SKER01 (sample SAMN11008804, study PRJNA524170) | human gut metagenome | biome: Human fecal sample; material: Feces; isolation source: fecal sample from pouch patient p47 | host: Homo sapiens | place: Israel: Tel-Aviv | collected 2016-11-16 | reverse complement strand
AACGGCATGTGATTTTAAGTATGGTTCTTTTTACTAAGTTACTGACCTTGTTCGTCTGTTGAAACACGAGCATATCGATTTTAAGTATGGTTCTTTTTACTAAGTTACTGACCGTGGTTACATTGGTTTTTATGATGATGAGATTTTAAGTATGGTTCTTTTTACTAAGTTACTGACGATTGGGGGCAAAGCCCCCGAGAGCGTCGCGGATTTTAAGTATGGTTCTTTTTACTAAGTTACTGACAGACTCAGCCAAAAGATGAGAGTCCTAAAGATTTTAAGTATGGTTCTTTTTACTAAGTTACTGACTTTACCATTGTGGATATCCTCCTTCACTGTGATTTTAAGTATGGTTCTTTTTACTAAGTTACTGACAATATTTATAGGGCGATTATGGCACAAATTGATTTTAAGTATGGTTCTTTTTACTAAGTTACTGACTAAATCCATGTCATAGTCGCTAACTAAATGATTTTAAGTATGTTTCTTTTTACTAAGTTACTGACCATGGTCTTGAGTTTGAACGTGGTGACGGGATTTTAAGTATGGTTCTTTTTACTAAGTTACTGACGGTCAGTTCAGGCTTTGCACCAATCGATTCGATTTTAAGTATGGTTCTTTTTACTAAGTTACTGACGCAATTGTCACATTTTGTTGTTGTTTGCTAGATTTTAAGTATGGTTCTTTTTACTAAGTTACTGACAATATACCTTCCCTTGTCTTTTATCAACTGATTTTAAGTATGGTTCTTTTTACTAAGTTACTGACACACGATTGTCTTTCTGGACTTCTTCAACCGATTTTAAGTATGGTTCTTTTTACTAAGTTACTGACTCTTCTTCCTCTATATCTCCACCGCAAAAGATTTTAAGTATGGTTCTTTTTACTAAGTTACTGACCCTATGATTTTAAAAATAAAAACCAAGACAGATTTTAAGTATGGTTCTTTTTACTAAGTTACTGACCTGTTGGCTTGTAATTACAAAGTCCATGCGATTTTAAGTATGATTCCTTTTATTAAGTTATAAATGTATAGTTAACGGATTTTAGACGGCTGAATTTATTTGTGTTATTTGATTTTATTGATCTTGTTTAATATTAACTACTACATACTCACATATACCCTCTGTTCTTATAGGAAAACCTCAACCAACAAGGCCTGAGCTAATGATTTTTTGCGTAGTGCATGAATGTTTCTTTTCCGTAATTACCGGCAAAGTCAGGCTGTAAATGGTAAGAATAAGAGAGTGGAAACATTTGACTGTTATGAGTATGGCCGCTGAGTTGAGGTCGACATTATTTTTAATGTTTTCTCTTGTTCCTTGCGGTTGATGGGCGAGGATGATGTTGTAGGTTTTGTTTGTTAGATTGTAGTCTTTTGTTTTCTTTCGTTTTTTTTTGTGTAATCTTTTCTGCCGATAAGGATAATGTTATTTAAATGTACTTCTTGATCATTTAGAATGGTGATATTGTTTTTTGTGATTTCTTGATTGAGTTTGTTTCTTGTGAATTTTGTTTTGCCTTCGTGGTTGCCGTATACAAAATAAACAGGGGCAACTTTAGTAAGTCTTCCAAGTTGTTTAAATAGGATTTCCATATCTTCTTTGGATGTGGATTCATAGACGAAGGCTTTGCCAAGTAGATAGAAATTTGGTGTTTGTGATTTCTTTTGTTGTTGTGATGTTGTAGGTGGTTTTATGGATGGTATACATATTCACAGAACCAAAAGTTACGATGGATGTGGATAAGATGGCTGAAAGGATTATGCAGAGAATTGGCTTTCTTTTCTTGAATATCAATAATAGGGTTAGTAAACAGAATAATGTATGTATAGCTCACATGGCTTGAAATGTGCGCATATTTCAACAATTTAATAGTAATGCGATACAAATGGCGTATCGTATTTTTTTGTTGGATTTATTCTTTAAAAGATTGTTTAGTAATATGCATAATCCGATTTCTAGAATGAGAATGCCCATTTGAAGATAGATCATGTTATCACTTCCTTTTGTTCTTATCTTACACCATTGTTAGAAAGATTTCTTAGTTTATGCAGTATAATAAAATGGGTGAGATTATGTATAAAATAATGATTGTAGAAGATGATGAACTCATCTCAAAAAAATTAGAATCGTTTCTTGAATCTTGGAATTATTCAGTTTGTCGAGTTACTGATTTTTATAATGTGATGGATGCATTTCATTCCTTTAATCCAGACTTAGTATTAATGGATATAACACTGCCTTATTTGAATGGATATTTGTGGACAGAAAAGATTCGTGAAGAATCCAAAGTTCCAATTATCTTTATTTCAAGTGCTACAGACAATATGAGTATTGTGATGGCAATCTCTAAGGGTGCAGATGATTTTGTGTGTAAACCATTTGATTTAAATGTTCTGGCTGCTAAAATTACGGCAATATTAAGACGTAGCTATGACTTTGTATCCAATCATAATATCCTTGAATATCAAGGTGTACGCTTTAATTTAGATGATAATACAGTAAGTTTTCAATCTTCTCAAATGGAACTGAGCAAGAATGAGGCAAAGATCTTACGTTTACTTATGGAAAAAAAGGGGACGATTGTATCTCGAGATTGTTTAATGGAATATTTGTGGAAGACAGATTTTTATGTGGATGAAAATGCATTAAGTGTGAATGTGAATCGTTTGCGTAAAAAGTTAGAGAGCATTGGCATTGTGGATTTTATTCAAACAAAAAAAGGGTTGGGATATAAGATATGAAATTATTTGGCCATTATTTAAAAGATCGATTGTTTTTTATAATGATTTATGTTGTAAGTGTTTTAATCTGTTTATGTGTATTTAAACTCTATAATTTAGAACTAGAAGCTTTTACATATGCCTTTATGATTTTATGCGTATTGTTGGTGGTTTGTTTCTTATTTGATTACTACAAATATTATAAGAAACACCAAACCTTAGTAACACTTCAATCCAATAGTAATGTTTCTTTGTCTTGTGATCTTCAAGATTCTTCATTGATGGGAGAAGACTATCATAAAATCTTAGTGGCTATGAAAGAGTATCATGATGAGTATGTTATTTCTTCGGAAAATAAAATGCATGATCTAGAAGATTATTTTACGATGTGGGTGCATCAGGCTAAACTTCCTATTGCTGCTATGAAATTACTACTTGAAGATGAGAACTTAAGTCGTAGTGAAATTAAGTTGCAACTCTTACGTATGGATCAATATACAGACATGGTTTTAGCCTATTTACGCTTACATAGTACGCATACCGATTTCTTATTTAAAGAATTAGAATTGGACGATTTGATTCGACAATCGATTCGTCGCTTTTCTACAGAATTTATTCGAAAACACATTCAGTTGAGCTTTAAAGAAACTGGGGATGTGATTTTGAGTGATGAAAAGTGGCTTGTGTTTGTGTTGGAACAAATTCTTTCAAATAGTCTTAAATATACATATGAAAATGGTTTGATCTCTATATATATGAAGTCTAAACATGTTTTAGTTATTGAAGATACGGGTATTGGTATTAGTGCAAGTGATTTAAATCGTGTATTTGAAAAGGGATATACGGGCATAAATGGGCGTAGTGATAAAACAGCTAGTGGTCTAGGTCTATATTTGTGTAAGAATATTTTGGATATGTTGAATCATAAAATCAGAATTGAATCAAATGTTGGTGAAGGCACTCGAGTCCTATTAGATCTTACGCATTTTGAAGGAAGAATTGAGTAATCTTACAATCTTGTAAGGATAGTGTTAGCTGAATCGATGGCTGTATTTTTGGATTCTTTGTAGAATTTTGGTGTACATGGAGGTAATGGATATGGCATTATTAGAAGTAAAAAATTTAAAAAAAGTATATACAACAAGATTTACACAGAATCAAGTACAGGCATTGAGTAATGTGAATTTTAGTGTGAATAAAGGCGAATATGTAGCTATCATGGGTGAGTCTGGATCTGGTAAGACAACACTATTAAATATCTTGGCCGCTTTAGATAAACCTACAAGTGGACAAGTCTTATTACATGGTAAAGATATTACGCATATTTCAGAAAAGGAAATTGCGAACTTTCGAAGAGAACACTTAGGTTTTGTATTTCAAGACTTTAATTTATTAGATAATTTTAATAATCGCGATAATATTTTCTTGCCTTTGGTTTTAAGCAAGAAAAAATATCCAGAAATGAAAAAAAGATTGGAACCTATCGCCAAACAACTAGGGATTGAGAATATTTTAGATAAATTTCCATATGAAATCAGTGGTGGACAAAAGCAGCGTGTAGCTGTAGCTCGTGCCATCATCACAAATCCAGATTTGATCTTGGCGGATGAGCCAACGGGGGCTTTGGATTCAAAGAGTACAGAGGAACTTTTACATTTATTTGGAACGATCAATGAAAATCAACAAACAATTGTAATGGTAACTCATTCGACAAAGGCGGCCAGTCATGCTTCTCGCGTTCTATTTATTAAGGATGGAAAAATCTTCCATGAAATTTATAAGGGAAATAAAAATTTAGATCAGATGTACCAATGTATTAGTGATACGTTGACATTACTAGCTACAGGTGGTGTTCATCATGAGTAGAGCTTTCTATTTAAATTTAGCTGTCGATAATTTGAAGAAGAATGCGCGTACCATCATTCCTTATATATTAACGAGTGTTTTAACGACAATGATGTTGTATATGGTTGTTTCTTTGGCAAATAATCCACATTTAAATGAAATTGTAGGAGGAACATCTATAAAGCAGTTATTAGGTTTTGGCATTGTGATTATTGAAATCTTTGCGTTTATCTTCTTGTTCTATACGCATAGTTTCTTGATTAAAAGAAGACAAAAAGAATTCGCGTTATTTTCTATATTAGGAATGGAAAAGAAACACTTAGCTCGCGTCTTGTTTTATGAGACATTAATAACTCTACTTGTTTCATTGATTTTAGGAATTGGATTAGGTGTTTTATTGGATAAAGCGATGTTTTTAATCATCGCAAAAATGATTGGTGCAGATATAGTACTCGGCTTCTACTTTTCTTTTATAGGTATGAGACAATGTGTTCTTGTGATTGGATTGATCTATGTATTGATCTATTTCTATTCTATGATTCGTATTCATATTTCAAGTCCGATTGAATTGCTTCATTCGAGTCATATGGGTGAAAAAGAGCCTAAGGCAAAATGGTTTCTATCTATTGTTGGTATTCTTTGTCTAGGTATTGGATACTATTTATCAATTACGACTAAAAATCCTTTAACGGCATTCTATTTTTTCTTTGTGGCTGTTGTGCTTGTCATTATTGGAACGTATTTATTGTTTACATCTATATCAGTGACTTTCTTAAAATTAATGAAAAAAAATAAGAATTACTACTATAAGACAAATCACTTTATTAGTATTTCTGGCATGATGTATCGCATGAAACAAAATGCGGTAGGACTAGCCAATATTTGTATTCTTTCAACGATGGTCTTAGTGATGTTGTCTACAACACTAAGTATGTGGTCAAGTATTGATCGTGTTGTGGATTCACAATATCCTAGAAGTGTAATGGGAAATGGATATGGGGATGCTTCCAATATTGATTTTGATGAAATGAGTGAAGAATTGATTCGTATGGGCATCGTTCCAAAGAATCTTCTTGCGTATAAGAGATTGGATTATGCTGGATATTTAAAGAATGGAACTTTGATTACGGATTATCGGAATGAGGGGATGAATGCCGTAAATGAGATTCAAGAATTTTATTGTTTTCCACTAAAGGATATTCAGGATTATGAAAATATTAAGGGGTCTTTAAAGCCGAATGAAATTTATGTGTATTCCAATGTAGAGACGATCAAGGAAAAGACTCTATCTTTATTTGGAAAAGAATATGTTGTAAAAAAACAATTGGACCACTTAAAGATGGATGAAAATAATCCAAATGTGACAGAACATTATTATATTATTGTGGATTCAGAAAAGACTTTAGAGAAGATGCAACAAGATCAGATACATGTGTATGGCGACGATGCGAGTGCAATACGTGCTTATTATTCGTTTGATTGTGATGCGAATGAGCGTGAAGTTATTAAAAAGTTAGGTCAGAATGAGAATATAAATGATTTTATTTGGACAAGTAAATCGGATCAGAAACAAGGTTTGATTGAATTATATGCAGGCATCTTATTTATTGGAATCTTCTTAAGCTTCTTATTTATCATGGCAACCATTCTGATTATGTACTACAAACAAATTACAGAAGGCTATGAAGATAAGGATTGTTTTGAAATTATGCAAAAAGTAGGACTTGAACAACAAGATGTAAAGAAGGCTATTCATTCACAGGTATTAACGGTATTCTTTATGCCATTACTTGTGGCAGGGCTTCATGTTTGTTTTGCGTATCCAATGATTGAAAAGCTACTTCATTTATTATTTGTGAGTGATTCATGGCTTTATATTCGTACGACAATATTCTGTTTTGTGGCCTTTGCGCTAGTCTACATTGTGATTTATGTATTAACTTCAAAAATCTATTATGGAATTGTAAAAAGAAATGTTTAATTGGATATTAGGGTTTCTCTTGATTGGATTATGTATCTATATTTATTATGTAAATCATCATGGAAAATAGTACTCGAATAGAGTACTATTTTTTTAGGTGATATATATGTTTATAAATGGATTTGACATCTTATGGGATGAAGTTGATGATTATGTGGCCGATATTCAAAGTATTCGAAGTATTGATCAATTAACTTTTAGTAAGCCAGTGACTTTCTTTTGTGGAGAAAATGGAAGCGGTAAATCGACCTTATTAGAGGCTCTTGCGATTAAAAATGGATTGAATCCAGAAGGTGGAACAAGAAATTATGATTTTTCTACGTATGATTCGTATTCGAATTTGCATAAGCATATGCGTTTGTGGCGTAATAGAAAACCGGATTGGATGTATTTCTTGCGTGCAGAAAGCTTTTATAATGTGGCGACAAAAGAAATGGAATATAGTGGTGTTTTTTCTGAAAGATATCATGATCAATCGCATGGTCAAAGTTTCTTTTCTGTATTGATGAAACAAACAAATAAAAATGGATTATACTTTCTAGATGAACCCGAAGCAGCTTTATCTTGTCAGAATCAATTGGCCTTACTCTATTTGATTGAGGAATGTGTGAAACAAAATTGTCAATTTATCATTGCGACACACTCACCTATATTATTGGGATTTCCGGATGCACAAATCTTATCGTTTGATGATGGTAAGGTAGAAGAAGTGGATTATAAATCAACTTCTAGCTATCAAACGATGAAATTGTTTTTGGATCGGTATGATTATTTTGTGAAAGATATTCAAGAGAATAATGAAGGAGGGATATTGTGATTAAATTAATTGCGATTGGAAAGAATAAAGATAAGGCTTTACAGTCTTTAGAGAAAGAATATATGAAGCGATTGTCGGCTTTTTGTAAGTTTAGTGAAATCGAAGTCAAGGATGAAGCAAATGAGCATGTTTCTAGAGAAGCCGAGGTTTTATTGGTGAAAGAAAAAGAGGGGAATCGTGTTCTAGAAAAATTATCGGATCAAGATTTTGTGGTATTACTTGATCTTCATGGCAAAATGATTGATTCTGAGACGTTTGCGAAAAATTTGGATACTTGGCAAATGAAACATTCAAATATTGTTTTTGTGATTGCGGGAAGTCTAGGACCAAGTGAAAAATTAGTTTCTAGAGCGAATTATCGTTGGAAATTATCGGATCTAACTTTTACACATTTAATGACGCGAGTCTTGATGTTGGAGCAGATTTATCGGGGTTTTATGATCAATAATGGTCGTAATTACCACAAGTAAGTGATGTAAGCGCTTTTTGTGAAAGATTTTACTTGTGAAAAACTAGTCAATCAATTTATGTAGTGATATAATGGATGTGCAAAAATGACAGTAGGAGGAATATACATGACAAAGAGAACTGTTAAAGACCTTGATGTAGCTGGAAAAAAGGTCATCGTACGTTGTGATTTTAACGTGCCAAGAAAAGATGGTGTTATCACTGATGATAACCGTATCGTAATGGCTTTACCTACAATTAAATATTTAGTAGAAAACAAAGCTAAAGTTATTTTGATGTCTCACTTAGGAAAAGTTAAGACTGAAGAAGACAAAGCTAAAAACAACTTGGAATGCGTAGCTGTACGTTTACAAGAATTGTTACCAGATGTAAAAGTAACTTTCTGCCCAGTAACTCGTGGTGAAGAATTAGAAAACGCTGTAAATGCATTAGCTGATGGAGAAATCGTATTAATGCAAAATACTCGTTACGAAAAAGGCGAAAGCAAAAACGATCCTGAATTAGGTGCATATTGGGCTAGCTTAGGTGAAGTATTCGTTGAAGATGCATTCGGATCTGTTCACCGTGCTCACGCTTCTACTGTAGGTATCCCTACAAATATTAAAGAAAATGGATTAGGATTCTTAGTAGAAAAAGAAGTTACAATGTTAGGAAAAGCTGTTGATGAACCAGCTCATCCATTTGTAGCTATCATTGGTGGATCTAAAGTATCTAGTAAGATCGATGTTGTTGACAACTTATTGAAAAAAGCTGACAAAGTTATCATCGGTGGTGGAATGGCTTATACATTCTCTAAAGCTGTTGGTGGTTCAATCGGTACTTCATTGGTTGAAGATGACAAATTAGATTTAGCAAAAGAATATTTAGAAAAAGCTGGAGACAAATTAGTTCTTCCTGTAGATAACGTAATCGCTGATGCATTTAGTGAAGATGCTAACACTTCTGTTGCAGATGCTGGACAAATTCCTGATGGATGGATGGGATTAGATATTGGTCCTAAATCTGTTGAATTGTTCAGAAAAACTTTAGCTGGTGCTAAAACTGTAGTATGGAATGGACCTATGGGTGTATTCGAAATGCCTAAATTCGCTAAAGGTACTGAAGAAGTATGTAAAGCAATCTCTGAATTACCAGAAGCTATTACAGTAATCGGTGGTGGAGATTCTGCTGCTGCTGCAAAACAATTAGGATATGCAGACAAATTCTCTCACGTTTCAACTGGTGGTGGAGCTAGTTTGGAATATATGGAAGGTAAAACATTACCTGGTATCGCTATTATCAGCGAAAAGTAATAAGGAGATGTACTTAAAATGAGAAAACCTATTATCGTTGGAAACTGGAAAATGAATAAAAACAACGCCGAAACAAAAGCTTTCTTCGAAGCTGTTGATGGTGTTGCTGCTAGCGAAAATGCTACTTATGGAATTGGATGTCCATTTACTGATTTAAGAACTGCATTGGATCACGCTAAAAACTTAGTTGTAGCTGCTGAAAACTGCCACTTTGAAGATAGTGGAGCTTTCACTGGTGAAGTTAGTGTTCCTATGTTAGAAGAAATGGGAGTTAAATATTGCATTATCGGTCACTCAGAACGTCGTGAAATGTTCGGTGATACTGATGAAACAGTAAACAAAAAAGCAAAACGTTTGATCAAAGCTGGAATTACTCCAATCTTATGTGTTGGTGAAACAGAAGCTGATTATGATGCTGGAAACTCAGAAAAAGTAATTCGTGAAGAATTAGCTGGTTCTTTAGCTGACTTATGTCCAAAATGTGTTGGTGAAATGGTAATTGCTTACGAACCAATCTGGGCTATCGGAACTGGAAAATCTGCTTCAGTTGAAATTGCTGAAAACTGCTGTAAGATCGTACGTGACCAAGTTAAGGTTATGTATGGTGAAGAAGCTGCTGAAAAAGTACGTATCCAATATGGTGGAAGTGTTAAACCTAACAATATCGTTGAATATATGGCTCAACCAGATATCGATGGTGCATTAATTGGTGGTGCTAGTTTGAAAGAAGATAGCTTCACAGAAATCATTGAAAAAACAAAATAATTGATGATTATTTAGGCCTCTTTGAGGCCTTTTATTTTTAGCTGTTTCTAACCAAAAATAAATTTTAGGGTTGTTTGGAAGGTGGTTTCGTGGTAAACTAATCATGAACTATTTTAAATAGGGGGTAGAATAAAATGAACTTTGTAGAAAATAATGGTAAAAAAGTCGCAGCAATTCTTTGTGTAGCATCTGCTTTCCCTGTTGTCGCAACAGTGGTTGCAGCCAAGGAAGAACCAGGATGGCATGGCGATCGTTACGTAAACGAAGATAAAACTGTAGCTAAAGGATGGCAAGAAATTGAAGGAAAATCTTACTATTTCTCAGAAGATGGTACAGTAAACTCTTCAAAAACTGAAAATGCCACTACAGCAAGTGTTTCAAGTAACATTACGGGGGAAGTGAAAGAAACAGTAACAACAGCTAGTCAAGAAGCTGTAAAACAAGAAACAGAAGAAAAAGCAGTTGTAGAAGAAACACCTGTTCAAACTGAAGAAGTTAAAACAGAAACAACAGAAACAACTACAGATACTACTGAAACTCCAGAAGCTCCTGCAGCTCCAGTAGAAACACCTAGTGTTGATACAACAACTCAGACTCCAGAACAGGATCCAACTCCTGCTCCAGAAGCTCCTGCAGCTCCAGTAGAAACACCTAGTGTTGATACAACAACACAAGCTCCAGAACAGAATACAACACCTGCTCCTGCAGCTCCAGAGCAAACACCAGAGCAAAATCCAACACCTGCTCCTGAAACTCCTGCAGCTCCAGAACAAACACCAGAGCAAAATCCAACACCTGCTCCAGAACAGACTCCAGCTCCTGCTCCAGAAGAAACTGTAACCCCTGCACCAGAACAAACAGCTTCTAGCTTAGGTGATCGTATTTCTTCATCAGCTCAAGAATTAGTCGGTGTAACGGATGGATTATGGTGTACACAAGTTGTACAACAAGCATTAGCAAATGCTGGTGTAAGTGATGCATATCAATTATGGCCAGATCAATATCAAGGTGTATATGGATATTATACAGATAGTCCTCAAGCTGGTGACTTGATTTACTACAACAATGGTGGACGTGGTGTTGACCACATCGCTGTATATATTGGAAATGGGCAAGCTGTACATGGAAACTACAATGGTAAAACTGTAATAGCTGACGCATATCAAAGTGGTATGGGTAATCCACAATATATTCGTGTAGTAAGATAATTGAATTTTTAAGCTTGGCAATTTGCCAGGCTTTTTTTTATATCTTTTGTATTGTATAATATGATGTAGTTTTGGAGGCTATTATATATGAATGAAGCATATAAAAATCTTTTAGAGAGAAGAAGTGTTCGAAAATATAATGATAAAAAGGTCAGTCATGACTTAATTGAAAAAATTGTTTATGCAGGTCAATTTGCGCCTAGTGGAATGAATCGTCAAATCTATGCCTTTGTGGTTGTAGAAGATGAAGAATTGATGCATGAATTATCTAAAATGAATGCAGAAGTTATGAATTCATCATCGGATCCTTTTTATGGAGCTAAAAGCATGATCATTGTATTTGCGGATTCAAATGCACCGACATATTTATATGATGGAGCCTTAGCTATGGGAAATCTAATGAATGCAGCTAATGCTTTAGGCGTCGATTCATGTTGGATCCATCGTGCTAAAGAAGTTTTTGAAACGGATTTTGGTAAAGAATTAAAGCGAAAATGGGGCTTACCAGAATCTTATGAAGGAATTGGCCATTGTATTTTAGGTTATCGTGCAAATACGCTTGATAAACGTGCTGAAAGAACTTCTAAGGTGATTTATGCATAATATACGTATTGGACAAGCTGTAGATATTCATCAACTTCAAGAGGGTAGAAAACTCATTCTAGGCGGTGTAGAAATCGAACATTCAAAAGGTTTGTTAGGACATTCAGATGCCGATGTTTTAGTACATGCGGTAGGTGAAAGTATTTTAGGAGCACTCGCACTAGGGGATTTAGGAAAGCATTTTCCGGATACGGATCCTAAATATAAAGGAGCGAATAGTTTAGATTTATTGGCTCATATCTATGAAATGATGAATGAAATGGGTTACCAGATTGGAAATGTGGATGCGACAATCTTGGCAGAAAGACCTAAAATGGCACCACACATTATGGCTATGCGAAAAAATATCGCAAACGTTTTACATTGTGATATGGAAGATATTTCCATCAAGGCTACGCGTGGAGAAAAGCTAGGCTTTGTAGGAAATGAAGAGGGCATAGTGAGTTTAAGTGTTTGTATATTGGAGAAAAAAGGATGAGAGTTGTAATTCAAAGGGCAAAAAACGCAAAATGTACAGTTGAAGGGCAAGTGACAGGACAAATTGATCATGGCTATTGTATTTTTGTAGGTTTTAATAATGAGGATACAGAAGAAATCATTGATAAAATGATTCATAAAATTTTATTTTTACGTATTTTTGAAGATGAAAATGGGAAGATGAATAAATCGATTCAAGATGTAAATGGTAGTATTCTATCTATTTCACAATTTACTTTGTATGCCGATTGTAAAAAGGGAAATCGCCCAAGTTTTACAAATGCAGGAAAGCCAGATTTAGCTACAGTATTATATGATCAATTTAATCAGAAGTTACAAGATCAAGGTATGCATGTAGAAAAGGGGATTTTTGGAGCCGATATGAAGATTGAATTGTTGAATGATGGCCCAGTTACAATTGTATTGGATTCGAAGGAGTTGTTTTAATGGAAATTATATATGGAAATATATTGGCAGAAAGTATTAAGTCTTCAATGAAACAAAAGATTGATGATATTCGTGCCCAAAAAAAAAGATTACCTTTATTAAGTGTAGTTCTTGTAGGAAATAATCCGGCAAGTATGTCTTATGTTCGTGGTAAAGAAAAGGCTTGTTCTTCAATAGGAATGCTTCAGAAAACGATTCGCTTAGATGAAAATGTATCGCAAGAAGAATTGAGTAATGTGATTATGGAGCTAAATCTAGATCCGGAAGTGGATGGTATTTTAGTCCAAATGCCATTGCCAGATCATTTAGATGAAACAGCCGCATTAGAATTGATTGATCCACAAAAAGATGTGGATGGTTTACACCCCATGAATGCCGGGTGTTTATTGACAAATCGTCCAGGCTTTATTCCATGTACTCCACAAGGTGTGATGGCTATGTTAGATTCGATTGGATATAAAGATTTATCGGGAAAACGTGCTGTTGTTTGTGGAAGAAGTAATTTAGTTGGAAAACCCGTCGCGTTATTGCTTCAAAATCGCAATGCGACAGTTACAATTGTACATTCGAAAACACCAAATATTGAACAGATTGCTTCACAAGCGGATGTTTTGATTGTTGCGATGGGTGTTAGTCAAATGGTCAATGAAAATTGGGTAAAAGAAGGAGCTGTCGTGATTGATGTGGGAATCAATCGTGTCAATGGAAAACTTGTTGGGGATTGTGACTTCGAATCGGTTGCGAAAAAGGCAAGTTATGTAAGTCCTGTGCCAAAAGGTGTTGGTCCAATGACGGTTTGTATGTTATTATCGAATACGCTAGATGCATATAAAATGCATACGCAAGGAGAATAATTATGGAATATGGATTAAATGATATTGTTGAAATGAAAAAAGAGCATCCTTGTCATAAGTCCACAGAATGGAAAATTATTCGCATGGGTGCTGATATTCGAATTAAGTGTTTGGGTTGTGGAGCAAGTGTTTTGATGCCTAGACAAAAATTTGAAAAGAAATTGAAAAAAGTAATTCGACATGAAGAAGAATAGAGAGGATGTATTGAATTTATGCCATTAACTGCAGGAATTGTTGGTCTTCCTAACGTAGGAAAATCGACTTTATTTAACGCTATCACAAAATCTCAAGTGGAAGCTGCAAACTATCCATTTGCGACAATTCAGCCAAATGTAGGTGTTGTAGAAGTACCAGACTATCGTATTGATCGTTTAGTTGAAATCTTCAATCCGAAAAAAACGATTTATACAACATTTGAATTTACTGATATTGCAGGATTAGTAAAGGGAGCAAGTCAAGGTGAAGGTTTAGGTAACCAATTCTTATCGAACATTCGTTTAACAGATGCGATTTGTCACGTAGTTCGTTGTTTTGACAATCCGGATATTACACACGTAGAAAATAGTGTGGATCCAATTCGTGATATTGAAATTATCAACTTAGAATTGACTTTAGCTGACCTTCAAACAATTGAAAATCGTAGAAGTAAGATTGAACGTAAGGCTAAGACAAACAAAGATAAAGAATCATTGGATGAACTTGCTTTATTAGATCGTCTTCAACCTGTTTTAGAAGAAGGAAAACCAGCACGTTCATTAGAATTAAATGAAGAAGAACAAATTTTGATGAAGGGTTATAACTTATTGACCGCAAAACCTATGATTTATGTTGCCAACTTAGATGATGAAGGTATTATGGATCCAGATTCATGCGCTTACTACAATCAAGTAAAGGAATATGCACAAAGTCAAAATAACCAAGTCGTTGCCTTGTGTGCGCAAATGGAAGAGGAATTGTCTGGTTTAGATAAAGAAGAAAAGGATGCGTTCTTAGAAGAATTAGGTGTTGAAACTTCTGGTTTGGATCAATTGATTCAAGAAGCCTATTCCGTATTAGATTTATGTACATTCTTAACGGCTGGAGAAGATGAATGTCGTGCATGGACATTCAAAAAAGGTATGAAAGCACCGGATTGTGCTGGCATTATCCACACAGATTTCAAAAAAGGCTTTATTCGAGCAGAAGTATATCGCTTTGATGATATTGATGAATTAGGTAGTGAATTAGCTATTAAAGAAGCAGGACGTCTACGTCTAGAAGGAAAGGATTATGTCGTTCAAGATGGCGATGTAATGCATTTTAGATTTAATGTTTAGTCTACAAAGTATTGTCTATTTGGTGATTGCCGTTATTCTATCTATGTCAATTCATGAAACAGCTCATGGCTTAGTTTCTTATTGGATGGGAGATCCAACCGCTAAATTAGAGGGAAGATTAAGTCTAAATCCTTTTAAACATGTGGATTGGCTAGGCTTAGTTTGTCTATTGGTGTGTGGATTTGGATGGGCAAAACCCGTTCCAATAGATGCAAGATATTATAAAGACGCAAAAACAGGGATTATTTGGACAAGTTTTGCGGGGCCTGTCGCAAACTTTCTTTTAAGCTTTATTTGTATATTCCTATTTTATGCACTTTATAAATTTGCACCTCAATTTATGATGACAAGTGTTGGTTATTTTGTATCAAACACATTGACCTATACAGGACTTATTTCTACGGGCTTTGGAATTTTTAACTTGATTCCAGTGCCACCACTAGATGGATCGAAAATATTATTTTCATTTTTACCAGATGATAAGTATTATAAATTTATTGATGGTGCACCATGGATGAACATCTTATTTATCTTTTTGATTTTTACAGGTCTATTAGATTATCCACTAGGTATGTTACGTTCAAATATGATTCAATTTTTTGAGATGATCGCAAAGATGATTTTAGGTTTCTAAAGTCATCTTTTTTAAACGCTTTCATTAAAAAAATGACATTTTACTAAAAATTAACATAAATTTAATATTGTTTTGACATTATTTTTATTGCATAATAAAGACGTCGCAATGTGGAATTTTTTGCGTGAAAAAATTGAAAATAAAATATTCATTTTATAAAAGGAGTTCAAGATGGAAATAGTTACAATGGTCTTATCCCTATTAGGTGGCATTGCGTTATTTTTGTTCGGTATGTCTTTAATGGGCGATGGACTAAAAAGCGTAGCTGGTAATAAGTTAGAAGCATTCTTGTACAAGATGACAAACACTAGTCTAAAAGGTGTTGCCCTAGGTGCAGGTGTTACTTCTGTTATTCAATCTAGTAGTGCTACGACAGTAATGGTCATTGGTTTTGTTAACTCAGGTATGATGAAACTAAGACAAGCAATCGGTATTATTATGGGTGCTAATATTGGTACAAGTATTACTGGTTGGATATTGTGTTTATCTTATGTTGGTGGATCTAGTGGTATTGCGAGCTTATTTTCAACAGCTACGATTACAACATTGTTTGCGTTTATTGGTATTTGTTTAAAAACATTTGGAAAACGTACTACACATAAAAATGTTGGAAATATCATGCTTGGTTTTGCGATTTTAATGACAGGTATGCAACAAATGAGTGGTGCTGTTTCACCTTTAAGAACAAATGAAACATTCATTAGTATGCTTACAATGTTCTCAAATCCAATTATGGGTATTCTTGTTGGTATTTTGTTTACTGCTGTTTTACAAAGTGCAAGTGCTGCGATTGGTATTTTGCAGGCACTATCTATGACAGGCTCATTGACATTTGCGGCAGCCTTCCCAATTAACTTAGGAATTGGTATTGGTGCTGCATGTCCTGTGTTGATTTCTGCCTTAAGTGCAAATAAGAATGGTAAACGTACCGCATTAGAATATTTGATCAATGACTTATTTGGTATGATTATTTGGTCTATCTTATTCTATGGTTCAAATCTATTTATGCACTATGATTTTTTGAATAAAGTTATGTCTCCAATAAATATTGCATTAATGAATACAGCGATTCGTTGTGGAAATGTATTAGTTTTATTCTGGTTCATTCCTCAAATTGAAAAATTATTGATGCGTATTGTCAAAGACAGTCCAGAAGATCTAGCAGAACAGGCTGACTTTGATTTATTAGAAGAACGTTTGATTCCTTATCCTGCCTTAGCTATTGCTCAATGTCATCGTGTTATGAATGGTATGGCTAAAAAGGTTCGTAATAATGTAAATCGTTCAATGAACTTGATCAATGAATTTAGACCTGAAAAATATGAGAAAGTACATCGTAAAGAAACATTGATTGATAAATATGAAGCGCGCTTAGGTTCTTATTTGATGCAACTTACAAAACAAGCATTAAATACTGAACAAACAAGACAAGCCTCATTATATCTTCATACTATTAGTGACTTTGAAAGAATCGGTGATCACGCGGCAGATATTGCCGAGATGTCAAAGAGTATCAATGAAAATCGTATGGAAATGTCAGAGGCTGCCATGAATGAGTTAAACCTTGTCATGGAAGCCGTTCGTGAGTCGATGAATATGACATACCATGCATATCTAGAAGATGATTTAGATTTGGCTCGACGTGTATCTCCACTTGGAATTGTCATTCGTGGACTATGTGATGAAATGAAATTACGTCACGTTGAACGTTTATCTCAAGGAAACTGTGGACTTGAAGAAGGTACAGTATTCAATGATTTATTGAACAGTTTAAACCGTATTGCCACACACTGTGCAAGTAGTATGGTGGCCTTGGTCAAGATTCGTGAAAAAGATACAGATATCCACATTCACGATTCAAAAGTATATGCGATTGAGGGTGATGACTATAAAACGACGTTGGCTGAATATCGCGAAAAATATGATCTTGGACAAAGAGAAGGTCGTATTGTAAGTATGGAAGACGATCAAGTTGAATAGAAATTAAAAAAGGGCCTGAGAAATCAGGCCTTTGATGTATTAATTTGAATGTCACATTTGTCTTGGATTGAAAAAGTATTAAAATAGGCTTCTTCTAAAGGAATCCAGCGTTGAATGAAATTATTCAGCATCTTTGGATTTCTTTTTCTTAGTCTTTCTATTTGTTCATCTTTATTGACTGTTAAGAAAACGGAAAAATCATAATATTTTTGAAGACTAGAATGCATAGAATAAGAGCCTTCTATAATATTGAATGGTTTATATGGAATTAAAATAGCAGATTCTATAGACATCGTTGAACAATTGAATTTACGCAACTTCACATCTTCATGTTTTGATAATGGAATCAATATCTCTTGTTCAAAACGCTTATGATCCACGTTTTCTCCAGGACTTTCAAGCCTTTCTTTTGTTCTTTGATGGGGTTGCAAGAAAAAGTCGTCCATTTTAAATACGTTGCAGTCATATATTTGTTTAAGTAAGTCTGCAAGTGTAGTCTTACCAGAAGCACAACGTCCATCAATTGAAACCATAGAAGGGTGGTTGTTGTCTATATATTGGAATAATTTTAAAAATGGAACATACTTTTTATGAATTAAGCGATAGGATGGATGATACAATTGATTGAACGTATCTGAATGATGAATTGCAGGATACCCTTCTTTTTTCCATTTTAAAAGTAAATCCTTAGATTCTTCGAAAGAAAAAGGAAGCGTATGATTTGAGATAAGTTCTAAAAGAATTTGAATCTTATCTTCAAGTTGTTTGATTCCATTTTCTTCTTGTTGGCTTGATCGCATAAATAAGGTGCTTAGTGTATTTACATTTAAACCATAATTCAAATGTAGACGAATATAGTCTCCATCTAATTCTTCAATTGAATCTGAAGAATCTTTATGATTTTGTAGTTCTTGTTCAATACTTGATTTGACGGTAGAGAAATCAGAAACAAGGTGTTCACATCCAAAACTACTTTGATACAAAAACTTCATAAGGTCTTGTAATTCAAGTTGTGGGTATAATTTAAATTGATTAAGTATATATTCTTTTGTGTTCATAGAATGTATTTTATCACATTCTTTTCTTTTTGATTATAGATAAAAACTATAACAAGTACATATTTTTAAATATTATAAATAATCAATAAGAAATGATAAAATGATGTTGTTGGAGGAAATTGACTAATGTTGAATATTAAATATGATATTGTAGGATCTTTTTTAAGACCACAAGAAATTAAAGAGGCTCGTGCTAAATTTAATAATAATGAGATTACATATGAACAATTACGTGATATTGAGGATGAACAAATCGCAAAATTGGTTGCCAAAGAAGTACAGCACGGCTTGAAGTTTGTGACGGATGGAGAGTTTCGTCGTCGCTGGTGGCATTTGGATTGGTTAAAAGAATTTGATGGTTTTACGACAAAACACTTAGACAAGTTCATTAATGGAAGAAACAATCATATTGAATTGGGTATGATTGAAGGAAAGATTATCTATGATCCAAATAAGGCACATAAAGAAATGTACGCATGGGATTTCTTAAAGAAGGAAGCAAGTAAATATGGTGTAGAAGCCAAGAAATGTATTTCTGGACCAAACATGATTTTGATTGATCATTTCTTACAACTAGGCATTAAAGATACACCATATTATGGTACGGATATTGAAGCGGTGATTGAAGATATTGGATTGGCATATCAAGCAGCCATTCGTGATTTCTATAATCATGGATGTCGCTATATTCAAATTGATGATACTTCATGGACCTATATGATCGATGATACGTTTGTATCAAAGGTAGAAGGTTTGGGTTATACAAAAGCACAAGTACTAGATTGGTTTGTGCGTGTAAGTACAAAAGCTTTAGAAAATCGTCCAGAAGATATGCAGATCGCAACACATTTCTGTAAAGGAAACTTCAAAGGAAATCCATTATTCCATGGATTCTATGATACGATTGCCAAATCGGTCGCAAATATTCCATACGATGGCTATTTTGTAGAGTATGATGATGCTCGTAGTGGAACCTTTGATCCTTGGGCTGTTTTAAAAGGCACTGACCGCACATTTGTAGCTGGCTTGATTTCGACTAAGCGTAAAGAATTAGAAGAGCATGATGCGATTAAAGAGCGTTATGAACAAGCTAAAGCTGTAGTTGGTGAGAATATTGCTCTTTCTCCACAATGTGGATTTGCCTCTGTAGAAGAAGGAAACTGTATTGATGAAGAAACACAATGGAAAAAAATTGATTTATTGGTATCTTGCCAAGACTTTATTTAAGGGAAATCTTTAGATTTCTCTTTTTCTTTAAGACACATTTAATAAAACAGGATATAGACATCATTAATGTCAAATAGACTTGTACAATTTACCTGTAAGTGAGG
>SKER01001393.1_pt1 | contig 19865 bp, 19 predicted proteins | sample 4826961 | NCBI WGS metagenome assembly SKER01 (sample SAMN11008804, study PRJNA524170) | human gut metagenome | biome: Human fecal sample; material: Feces; isolation source: fecal sample from pouch patient p47 | host: Homo sapiens | place: Israel: Tel-Aviv | collected 2016-11-16 | reverse complement strand
TGACTTCTAGCAGATTGCTTATGTTTGCTTAGAGGTTTTATTGATTTATAAGCTACGTTTGACCATTGCCTAGCTGGTCGAAAAGAGATTTATAGGCTCGCATATAGAAGGCTTGAGTTATGTGTCGCCTATCTGTTAAATGAAAGACATAACCTATGGTTGTAGACGAATATGTTGGCAGGTGTTTGGACGTGGGTTCGACTCCCACCGGCTCCATAAATACTTGAGGCGTCAGCCTTTTATTTGTGTATAGGAATTTATTATGAAAAAACTTTTGTCTTTGGCCGTTTTAGGTCTTTCACTTTTTACCTTAGCTGCTTGTGGACATTCTTCGTCTAAGACTGAGACAAAGGGGTCTGTGGATAATGAAGCTTCAAAGATTCTAACAGTTAAACATGGCAATGTTCGTCAGAACTTTGATAAAATTTCCATGGCAAATGCCTCTCAGGAATTTTCAGGGGGATCAAATCTTGATACTTTGAAAGGTTTGTTTGGGGAACCGTCATCGACTAGCCAAGAGCAGGCAGGAGATGCTAAACTGGATGTCTACAATTGGCAGTTTGATAATGTCGTTGTTACGGCTAAACTTTTCAATAATAGTACTGTTGTTAAGTCACTCTCAAACTTTTCTTTTGTCCGTGATCCTAAAATCACCTTGAAAATGTATGAAAACCTTAAAAATGGAACGAGCTATGATGATGCCGTTAAAACACTTGGTACACCAGATGTTTATTCTATTGCAGTATCTTCTGATGCTACAATGACACAGGCTCTTTGGTCATCAAATCTTGTCGCTAAAAAGGGTGAAACAGGTAGTCTTACTCTTAACTTCAAGAATGGTGCCTTGGAAAACAAATCTCAAGCAAATTTGATTAACAAGTAATAATAGGAAATGATGCCTTTCTAAATCAATGAAGGCATTTTTTTGTTATAATAAAAAGAGTGATTAAAACGATGGAGATGCAATGACCCGAAAAAGGATTTTTTTGTCGGAATTACTGTATTAATTCTGCTATTTTTATTACTTCTCTTACATAACATTTTCCCTTTAATCAGGTTTTGGGCCAATGCTAATCATGACCAAGACTTCTTAAGAGAAGCTTTTAAGCAGGCAAATGTCCAGAATGCTCTTATCCTTATGGATCTTATGATTTTATCATCAGCTATTCTTGGAGTTTCAAGTTCGTTTTTTTGTATTTTCGTTGGTCTGCTTTACGGTCCCTTCTTGGGCATTCCTATGAATATCCTTGGGAATACTTTTGGAAATTTAACTAGTTTTGAAATCCTAAGAAGATTTGAAAAGCCCGGAGGTCTAAACGTATGGAGAAACTCCTAACTTATATTGAAAATTTTAAGCATCGCTTTATTGGTATTTCGCTAGCATTCTCTATTCCATTTATTCCATCAGCTTTGGTCAATTATGCTTGTGTTCAGATGAAATTACCCACAAGGACAAGGATTTTAGCGACACTAATTGGAGTGACGCCACTCTCCGTTGTTTATGCCGTCAGTGGGGATTTGTTGCTAAATAGTCGCCCAATTCGAATACCATTAGTGGCAATACTTGCCCTTTTGTTGTTTATCTCACTCGTAATTTACGTTATCCATTTTAGGAAGGAAAAAAATGAGCTTCATTCAAGTAACTAAGGAAGAATTTAACACACATGCTCAACAGGTTTCAGAGCGTTCTTTTATGCAAACAGAGGAAATGGCTAAGCTTCTTGAAAAACGTGGATTTAGCATTAGCTATGTCGCTTGGAAAGAAGGCAATCAGCTAGAAATCTCAGCAATTGTCTATAGTATGCCTATGACTGGTGGGCTTCGTATGGAAGTGAATTGTGGACCTATTCACTCCAATACGACTCATCTGAGCGACTTTTACCAAGGATTGAAGGACTACGCTAAAGCAAATGGTGCGCTTGAGCTGTTAATCAAACCTTATGATACTTATCAAACCTTTGATAGTAATGGGGATCCAACTGGTGATGAGCAAAAGCAGCTGATTAGCCAATTGACTAACTTAGGTTATAGCTTTGATGGTCTGCAAACAGGTTATCCTGGTGGTGAGCCTGACTGGCATTATGTGAAGGATTTATCAGAGATTACAGAAAAAGACTTGATCAAGTCCTTCAGCAAAAAAGGGAAACCATTAGTTAAAAAAGCTAAAACCTTTGGTATCAAGCTGAAAAAACTGAAGCGTGACGAGTTATCTATTTTTAAGGAAATCACTTCAGCGACCTCTGATCGTCGAGAATATAGTGATAAATCGCTGGATTATTACCAAGATTTTTATGATGCTTTTGGTGATAATGCAGATTTTATGGTAGCTACTTTGAATTTTCAAGATTATCTTGAACATTTAGAGAAGGATCAGGCTAAATTGGGAGCTAGAATTGTCAAGTTGCAAGCTGATTTGGAAACTAATCCTAAGTCTGAGAAAAAACAAAACCAATTGCGAGAGCTATCAAGTCAGTTTGAAACTTTTGATGTTCGCAAGGGAGAAGCAACAGCATTTATTAACAAGTACGGTCAGGAAGACATTGTTCTAGCCGGAAGTCTCTTCGTTTACACCCCTCAAGAAGCAGTCTATCTTTTTAGTGGCTCTTATCCTGAATTTAATAAGTTTTATGCTCCAGCACTCTTACAAGAGTATGTGATGACACAGGCTATTAAACGTGGTATCAGTTTCTATAACTTCCTTGGTATCATGGGCATTTTTGATGGTTCAGATGGGGTTTTGCGTTTTAAACAAAACTTTAATGGTTATATCGTTCGTAAAATGGGAACTTTCCGTTATTATCCACAACCGTTTAAATATAAGGCCATTCAAGGAATTAAGAAACTGCTTGGACGTTCTTAAGATGTAGAGGGCTTCTATTGGAGTCCTCTTTTTTATAAGTCTAGAAATAGAATAGAATTAAGGAGGTAGGTTGATGAAACTTGCACTATTAGGTACAGGAATGATTGTTACAGAAGTACTTCCTGTGTTAAGGACAATTAAGGGAATTAAGCTTGAAGCTATCCTATCCACACCACGATCACTTGATAAGGCTGAAGCTTTAGCTAAGCAATATGGTCTAACTCAGGCGACAAGTGATTATGAAGCAATCTTGTCCAATCCAGACGTTGATACCATTTATGTTGGAACACCTAATCATACCCACCATAACTATGCCAAGCAAGCACTTCTAGCTGGCAAGCATGTCATCTGTGAGAAGCCTTTCACCCTTCATTTGGAAGAGTTTGAAGAGCTGGCTAAGCTTGCCCAAGAAAAAGAGCTTCTCTTGATAGAAGCTATAACCAATCAATATTTGGCTAATTTTACAGTGATTAAGAATTCTTTAGCAGAAATCGGTGATATCAAGATTGTGAATATCAATTATTCTCAATATTCATCACGCTACGATGCCTTTAAACGTGGTGAGATTGCTCCTGCCTTTAACCCTGAAACGGGTGGGGGAGCGCTTAGAGATCTGAATATCTACAATATCCATCTTTTGGTTGGACTTTTTGGAAAACCTAATCGTGTGGAATACCTACCTAATGTGGAGAGAGGAGTGGATACGTCAGGAATTCTAGTTTTGGACTATGGTAACTTTAAGGCTGTTGCCATCGGAGCTAAAGACTGTAGTGCTGACATTCGTTCAACCATTCAAGGCGATAAGGGAGCTATTACCATTTTTGGTGCAACCAACACACTTCCTGAAATTGGTCTTACTCTTAATGGTCAAGAAGAGACTGTGACTAATCTTAATAGCCCAAACCATCGTATGTATGATGAATTTGTAGCTTTTGAAAAAATGATTGCGACAATGGATTTTGAAAGTGTTGCTAAGCAGTTGAACCATAGCCGCCAGGTTATGGAAGTCTTGGACCAAGCTTCAAAAGTCTTATAAAAAAGAAGCTGTGGCTATGACCACGGCTTCTTTTTGGATTTATACAGTTGTTGGGAATGAGATCTCAATCAATTTTTCTGTGTGTACTGTTCGGAGTTTGTCCATCAAAACGATGTCTTTGTCAATTTTGCGTTTGAGGAAGAATTCACGGATGATTTCTAATTCGTTATCCTTAACAGCACGGTGTTTATTTGAAATCAATAGTTCGTAATGTTTAGGTGCTTGTGTAAAGACAACATCTGTATTTCCAGCAGAATAGGTTTCTACGAGGAAGGCATCTGTATTATCAAGTTGGTTTTGTACAAGTTCTTGGTGTGTTTGCGTCGTGTTAATGAGTTTCATAGTTACCTCCTAGGATTTGGCAGTTCTTGTATGGCTAGCTTTCCATTGTTCGATTCCCCACTTATGGCTGCCGCGTTTAAGCTTGGAAATCGCTTCATCAATTGGGAACCATGCCAGCTTGTTGAAATCTTCTAGGGGGTTACCAATTTCTGAAAAATCTACAACTTCATAAATGTAGGCTGGATTGTAAAAGTAAGTGTCACGGTGGCTTGAATAGAAGTATTCGTCAGCCTGTCCATAGTAGTGACCAAAAGTGGCTGTATACCCAAGTTCTTCAATTAGCTCGCGTTTTAAGGCACTAAAGTGATCCTCGCCTGCTTCGATTTCTCCACCTGGGAGAAACCAAGCCCCGTTAGGAGCCTGAACTAAAATAATCTTCGTCTTGTCTTGGTTAGGAATCACAGCATAAACACCGTAACGTGTCTGATAATGAGCTCCCTCAACCTTATCACCAAATGTTGGAATCATAAGTTGCTCCTCAGATTTATTTGCCTATATTATACTAAAAAAATTCTCATTTTCCTATTGATTTAGGCAGAATTACAGAGAATTTTGAAAATGGAAAATTGAAAAGTGTGAAAAAAGGAGTAAGACAGAAGAAATTTTAAATGACGTTTCTTCTGTCTTACTCCCCTTAGGGTCAAACAAGCCTAGAAGCTTGTTTGAGATAGTAGATATGGAAAATGTTACCCCATACCTTGAGTTTTTCTAATTTGAAAATTATAGCACCTTGTCCTACTTCTAGACGATTTAGTCAGATTCTTTAGTCGTTTCAGTTTCTTGTGCAGTTTTTTCAACTTTTTTAGCAGATTTAATAGTGATATGACCCTTGGATGTCATGACTGCCTTGAGATCTTTTTCATTTGGATTTTCAAGGTAGAAGTCGGTAATGGCATCCTCAATATAATCTTGGATGGTACGGCGAAGTGGTCGAGCACCCATCTTAGGGTCGTAACCAAGGTCAACCAATTTTTCTTTGACTTTTTCAGTCACACTAAAGTGAATACCGTTATTGGCCAAGCGCTGGTTGACGCTATCAAGCATGAGGTCCACAATAGTTAGGAGGTTTTCCTTACTGAGGGCAGAAAATTCAACAATACCGTCAAAACGGTTCATAAATTCAGGGCTAAAGAAGTCTCCGAGTTGGTTCAGCACAGAGTTAGTGCGATTCTCACGAGTAGCTCCAAAACCAACACTAGCTTCAACTTTACCAGTACCAGCATTTGATGTCATGATAATAATGGTATCTTTGAAGCTTACAGTGCGACCTTGTCCATCAGTCAAACGACCATCATCAAGAACCTGAAGGAACATGTGAAGCACGTCTGGGTGAGCTTTTTCAACCTCATCAAGAAGAATCAGTGAATAAGGATTACGGCGGACTTTTTCAGTTAACTGACCAGCTTCGTCATAACCTACATATCCTGGAGGGGCACCGACCAACTTAGCAACAGCGTGTTTCTCCATGTATTCGGACATGTCGAATCGAATCATACTATCAGCTGAGCCAAAGAGCTCAATGGCCAATTGTTTAGAGAGCTCAGTTTTACCGACCCCAGTAGGACCTACGAAGAGGAAACTACCAATTGGGCGATTTGGTGCGCCAAGACCAACACGATTACGACGGATAGCTTTGGCAATCTTATCAACTGCGGCATCTTGTCCAATAACATGTGACTTAAGGTCATCAGCAAGGCTAAGAAGTTGTGATTGTTCTTTTTCTTTAAGGTCACCGACAGGAATATTTGTTTTTTGTTCCACAATGGCTTCGATATGTTTTTCAGTGATGACAGGCATATCTTGGTCACTGATTGTTTGTTTTTGCATTTCCTTGTATTTGGCAATTTGATCACGGAAATAAGCAGCCTTTTCAAAGTCTTCGTCACGAGTAGCTTGAGCTTTGAGATTTTCCGCTTCAATCAAACGTTTATCAATATCTTTAGGATCAACAAAGTTAAGGGTCAAGTTCATCTTAGAACCAGCTTCATCAAGAAGGTCAATGGCCTTGTCTGGCAAGAAGCGGTCTTGAATGTATCGATTGGACAATTTTGCAGCTGCCGTGATAGCTTCGTCCGTATATTTGACATGGTGGTAGTCTTGGTATTTAGGTTGAATACCATGCAAAATTGTGATGGTTTCTTCAACGGTTGGTTCATCAACCTTAACCGGTTGCATACGGCGTTCGAGGGCAGCATCTTTCTCAATGATACGGTATTCGTTAAGTGTTGTTGCTCCAACAAGTTGAAGCTCTCCACGGGCAAGTGCAGGTTTTAAGATGTTTCCAGCATCCATATTGCCATCCCCAGCATTACCAGCTCCTACAATTTCATGGATTTCGTCAATAAAGAGGATAACATCCTGACGTTGACGAATTTCTTCCATGAGCTTTTGCATGCGTTCTTCGAACTGGCCACGGATACCAGTCCCTTGAACAAGGCTCACAACATCAAGACGGATAACTTGCTTGCCTTGGAGTTTTTGTGGCACATTACCGTCAACAACTTTTTGGGCAAGTCCTTCGACAACAGCGGTCTTACCAACACCAGGTTCACCGATGAGAACAGGATTGTTCTTGGTACGGCGGTTCAGAATTTCGATGACGCGAATAATTTCTTCGTCACGCCCAATGACAGGATCAATGTCTCCACGACGAGCAATATCTGTGATATTAATTCCAAATTCTTCAAGAAGACCTTGAGGTTGTTGAGGAGCTTGTTGACGTGGTCCTCCTGGACGGCCTGGACCACCGTTTCCTCGGTTACCTCCCTCTTGTGTTGGAGGTGTATTCGGAAGGTCCCCGTTAGAAGAACGGAAGTTGTTTAGGTCACTGAAGAAATCGTCGAAGAAGTTGGGACCTCCTGCTTGATTGAATTGGTTAAGGGGGTTCTCCGGATCAGATTTCATAATTTTATAACAATTTTGACAGAGGTCAACTTGTTGCTGATTACCATTTACGTTGGTATACAAATGGATACTAGCTTCATTAAGGTTACAGTTTTGGCAGAGCATATCAGTACCTCTTTCTATCTGAGTTGAGAAAGACCTTTATTATTGAAAATATCTTGGTCAAAAAAGGTCAAATCTATGACTCCATTATAGCATGCAGTAGTTATATTGCAAGTAAAAAGCATCTATTTTTGGCACTTAGGAATCAAGAGTGCTAAGATTGAATTTTAATACAAGAACGCTTGCTATATATGTATAAATATAATATAATATTTTTATATTATTCAGAATGAAAGAGAGATGCCTATGCCACAAACTAAATCCTTTTTGAAAGAAATTGACTTTACTAAACAGGAACTAGAGGAGTTGATTGATTTATCCATAAAATTTAAACACTTAAAGAAAGATAGAATTTCGCATAAATATTTAGATGGCTTAAATATTGCCTTGATTTTTGAAAAAACATCGACAAGAACCCGTTCAGCCTTTACTGTGGCTGGTCAGGACCTAGGAATGAATGTAACCTACCTTGGTGCCGGAGACATTCAGTTGGGTAAGAAGGAATCTGTTGTTGATACGGCCAAGGTCCTTGGATCTATGTTTGATGGAATCGAGTACCGCGGTTTTAAACAAGAAGATGTTGAAGATTTGGCTAAGTACTCTGGTGTTCCAGTTTGGAATGGTTTGACAGATACTTGGCATCCAACTCAGATGATTGCGGATTTCATGACCTTGAAGGAGCACTTTGGAACTTTAGAAGGTTTAACCATCGCCTATGTTGGAGATGGTCGTAACAATATGGCTAATTCTCTTTTGGTGACATCGGCTATCTTGGGTGTTAATGTTAAGATTATTGCGCCAGAAATACTACAGCCAGAGGATGATATTGTAGAGCTGGCCCAGAGACATAATAATGGGGCTGACTTAACCATTACAGATGATATATCAGAGGTTAAGGGAGTGGACATGCTCTATACAGATGTCTGGGTTTCAATGGGCGAAGAGGTAGATTTTAAATCAAGGATTGATTTACTATTGCCTTATCAAATTAATGAAGACTTACTAGCTAAAGTTGAAAATCCAGATATCATCGTCATGCATTGTCTCCCAGCATTTCATGATCTCAATACTCAAATTGGACAAGAAATTTATGAAAAATATGGCCTGGCTGAGTTAGAAATTACAGATGAGGTCTTCCAAAAATACAGTGATATCATCTTCCAAGAAGCTGAGAACCGTATGCATTCTATCAAGGCTATCATTTACAATTCCTTGAAAAATATTTAAAATTCCCCCATTTTTCCAGTAAGTGTGATAAAATAAATAAGAAATACACAATTAATAGGAGAAATAACATGGAATCACATTTGGTGAGAATCATTAACCGTCTTGAAATGATGGCGGCTGATGGTGGTAATTTAAAACGTAATTTTGAGCGCGAAGGAGTGGTTGTTGCTGAAGTATCATTTAGTAACGATCCTGAAAATGGTCCAGTGTTCACATTGCGTGATGTTGAAGCTCGTGAATCTTATTCATTTGATAGCATCGACTTGATTGCAATGGAAATCTACGATTTGCTTTACTAATTAATAACTTGAAACCGACTCTTTTTAGACTAGGGGGGTTCAAATCTTTAATGGGAGTGAGACAGAGCATGTAAAAATGTTCTTACTCACTCTTTTTTTGATTTTTATGTCTTTAAGCTACTTTTTATACTAAAATATCGCATTTATAAGAAAATACTTTATTATTATGCATTCTTCTGATATAATAATGAGGAATATTAATAAGGAGTATCTTGATGAACTTTTCATTTTTGCCACAGTTCTGGTCTTACTTTAACTATGGTGTCTTAGTAACAATTATGATTTCAGTCTGCGTGGTCTTCTTTGGAACCATCCTTGGTGTTTTGGTATCCTTGGTCAAACGTTCTGGAATCAAGCCATTAGAGTGGCTCGTAAGCCTTTATGTTTGGGTTTTCCGTGGAACGCCTATGGTTGTGCAAATCATGATTGCTTTCAACCTCATTCATATGAACCTTCCAACGGTTCAGTTCGGAATTTTGAACCTTGATTTGTCACGTATCGTTCCTGGTATTATTGTCCTTTCTTTGAACAGTGGTGCCTATATCTCGGAAAGTGTGCGTGCAGGGATTGAGTCTATTCCGAAAGGGCAGATCGAAGCAGCCTATTCACTTGGTATTCGTCCATGGAATACCATGCGTTATGTGGTCTTGCCTCAGGCTATTAAAAATATTTTGCCGGCTTTGGGTAACGAGTTCGTAACGATTATCAAAGATAGTTCGCTCTTGCAAACCATCGGCGTTATGGAATTGTGGAATGGTGCACAGACCGTTGCGACAACAACTTACTTGACCTTGACGCCACTTCTGTTCGCAGCCTTCTACTATTTGATTGTGACAACGGCTATGACAGCACTTTTGAAACAAATGGAAAAACGACTTGGGGAGGGGCGTAAATAATGGCAGAAACAATTATTGAGATTAAAAATCTCCACAAGTATTTTGGTGAAAACGAAGTTCTCAAGGGGATTGACCTAGATATTAAAAAAGGTGAGGTAGTGGTTATCATTGGTCCTTCAGGATCTGGTAAATCAACCTTCCTACGCTCAATGAACTTACTTGAAACGCCTACAAAAGGCGTAATTTCCTTTGAAGGTGTGGATATTACAGACAAGAACAACGATATTTTCAAAATGCGTGAAAAAATGGGGATGGTTTTCCAACAGTTTAACCTCTTCCCAAATATGACGGTTAAAGAAAATATTACCCTCTCGCCGACTAAAACTAAGGGGATTTCTAAAGCTGATGCCGAAGCTAAAGCCTTGGAACTTCTAGATAAGGTTGGCTTGAGAGAAAAGGAGGATGCTTATCCAAGTAGCCTATCAGGTGGTCAGCAACAACGTATTGCGATCGCGCGTGGTTTGGCTATGGATCCAGATGTTCTCTTGTTTGACGAACCAACTTCTGCCCTTGACCCTGAGATGGTTGGTGAAGTACTTGCGGTTATGCAGGACCTTGCCAAGTCTGGGATGACTATGGCTATCGTCACACATGAAATGGGCTTTGCCTATGAGGTGGCTGACCGTGTTATCTTCATGGATGGCGGTGTTATCGTAGAAGAAGGAACACCACAAGAGATTTTTGACCATACGAAAGAAGAACGTACAAAGGATTTCTTGAGTAAGGTTTTGTAAGATATCTATTAAGTATATAGACATTGTTTGTGAAGACTGGAAGCTTTCCGGTCTTTTTCTGTTTGTGTTCTGCTTTTCTAGAATCATTCTTGTTTGGGATAATATTGAGGAAAAGATGGATAAATATGCTATAATGATGCCATATCAAAAATAATTAAGTAGGTCAAGAAAAATGCTCATATATGATGCGGCCTTAAAAACACCTTACCGAATTCTTGGCATTAATCTCCCTAAGAATAGTCTTTTGCACTTATCTAACCTAGGGCTGGCTGCCGGTGAAACTATTGAGGTGGTAACTAAGACCAAGAACAGCGCTATTATTATTGTTAAAGGGAGTCGCTTAGCCTTTGACGCTTCGATTCTGGATAAAATTGATTTGGCACCTGCAGAGGAAGACCAGAAAAAAATCCCTCTTTCTGAACTACCAGTTGGACGTTCTGCCATAGTCACGGATATCTTCTCAGCGAATGAAACCAAACGACGTCTTATGGATATGGGAATTACAAAGCGTACACGTGTTTTGTTGCGTAAAGTAGCACCTTTGGGAGATCCCCTAGAAATTAGTTTGAGAGGATATGAATTAACCTTACGCAAGTCAGAAGCGCAAATGATTAGTGTGGTCATGTTGGAGGAGGGAGAGGAAAAATGACAGAAATTGCATTAATAGGTAATCCTAATAGTGGTAAAACCAGTTTATTTAACCTAATAACAGGACATAATCAGCGTGTTGGGAACTGGCCAGGGGTTACTGTTGAGCGAAAAAGTGGTCTGGTCAAAAAGAATAAGGATTTAGAAATCCAGGATTTGCCAGGAATTTACTCGATGTCACCCTACAGCCCTGAAGAAAAGGTGGCGCGTGATTATTTATTAAGCCAAAGGGCTGACAGCATTGTAAATGTTGTTGATGCGACAAATTTGGAGCGTAACCTTTATCTGACAACGCAGTTAATTGAGACAGGTATTCCGGTCACTCTTGCCCTTAATATGATCGACGTCTTGGATGGTCAGGGGAAAAAAATTAATGTCGATAAATTGTCTTACCATCTAGGTGTGCCAGTAGTGGCGACCAGTGCTCTCAAACAAACTGGTGTGGATCAGGTAGTGAAAAAGGCAGCCCATACGACGACTTCTACAGTTGGTGACCTTGCCTTTCCAATATACGATGATAAGTTGGAAGCTGCCATTTCGCAAATTTTAGAAGTCTTGGGAAATTCGGTGCCACAAAGGTCTGCGCGTTTTTATGCCATTAAACTCTTTGAACACGATGCTTTAGTTGAGGCTGAGCTAGACTTGTCCCCATTCCAACGAAAAGAAATCAAAGATATCATTCGTATCACTGAAGAAATTTTTACAGAAGATGCGGAGTCAATTGTCATTAACGAGCGTTATGCCTTTATCGAACGTGTTTGTCAGATGGCTCAGAGTCATACAGAAGATTTCGCTTTAACCTTGTCGGATAAAATTGATAGGATTGTCACCAACCGTATTTTGGCTTTGCCAATTTTTGCAGTAGTCATGTATTTGGTTTACTTCTTATCTATCCAGACCGTTGGAACCATGTGGACAGATTGGGCTAACGATGTACTCTTTGGTAAGTATGTTCCTGATTTGGTAACTTCTGGTCTTGATTATCTCCAAGTACAGGACTGGCTTAAGTCTCTGATTGTTGATGGCATTGTGGCTGGGATTGGGACGGTGCTAGGATTCCTTCCACAAATCTTTGTACTCTTTATCTGTTTGGGCATTCTTGAAGACATTGGTTATATGAGCCGTATTGCCTTTGTTATGGACCGTATTTTCCGTCGTTTTGGACTTTCTGGGAAATCCTTTATTCCCATGTTGATTTCGACTGGTTGTGGGGTTCCAGCGATTATGTCTAGTCGAACTATTGAAAATGAAAGGGATCGTCGTATTACCATTATGACGGCAACCTTCATGCCTTGTTCGGCCAAGTTGGAAATTATTGCCTTGATTGCAGGGGCCTTCTTCCCTAGTAATTCTTTTGTGGCGCCAAGTACCTACTTTATTGGGATGGCTACCATCATCTTATCAGGTATCGCTCTTAAGAAGACTAGTTTTTTAGGTGGTTTGACAAGTCCTTTTATCATGGAATTACCTGCTTACCACTGGCCAAAAGTCCTATCAGTCTTACGTTATGCTTTTGGTAAGGCTATGAGTTTTGTTAAACGTGCGGGAACTATTATTTTTAGCTTGACGGTTCTTATTTGGTTTATGTCTAATTATGACTTTACACTACATACTGTAGATACAGAAGCTAGTATTCTGGCGACTTTAGGTCAAGGATTGTCCTGGATCTTTGAGCCGCTTGGCTTTGGAAATTGGAAGGCGACAGTTGCGGCTCTTACAGGTCTAGCAGCCAAGGAGACAGTTGTTGCGACCTTCGGAATTCTCTATCATAACAGCAGTGAAGCAGGTCTAGCTGAGGTTTTGAGAGGAGATTATTCATCACTAGCAGCCTATTCATTCTTGATTTTTAATTTGCTCTGTGCACCATGTTTTGCATCTATTGGAGCAATTAAGCGTGAAATGGCTAATCTTAAATGGACGGTTGGAGCTATTGGTTTTCAAACAGGTTTGGCCTATTGTGTCAGCTTGATTCTATATCAATTTGGTCAAGTTCTCCTTTATGGTAAGCCGATAACTCCTTGGACACTTGTAGCAGTCTTGCTTTTAGTGACTATGATTTATTTCGTTGTTCGTAAACCGCGTCAAATTAAGGATAAGATTATTACCTTGGAAAATCTTCAAGAAGCTAATAGTTAGGAGAAGTTGTTATGTCTACATTTATTATTGCCTTTATTATTTTCTCTTTGGCTGGTTTAGGCATCCGTCGCTATATCAAAGGAAAAGGATCTTGTGGTGATTGTGAGTGCTCTTGTCCGGTCAAAGAAGAAATGCATAAAGCTAATCATTAATAGAATATAAGAAAATGATCTCTTATTTGGATAAGGGGTCATTTTTACTTACAATTGTAAGGGATGTATAAAGATTGCCTAAGAGAAAGTGTGATATGATGACATTGAAAAAAATCTAGCTTGATTTAACAAAGGCGAAATTCAGGAAATTTATGATGAGCATAAAGGAAATGATGGCTATCGCCGAATAACCCTTGAATTAAGAAATCGTGGTTTTGTAGTGAATCATAAGAAGGTCCAACGTCTGATGAAGGTCCTTGGTTTAAGTGCACGTATTCGTCGTAAACGGAAGTATTCTTCATACCATGGAGAGATTGGAAAGAAAGCAACCAACCTTATTCAACGCCAATTTGAAGCATCCAAACCAATGGAAAAGTGCTACACAGATGTGACAGAGTTAGCCATTCCAAATAGCACACAGACATTGTATTTATCGCCTGTTTTTAGATGGCTTTAACAGCGACATTATTGCCTATAATCTCTCAACTTCACCAAACTTAGAACAAGTGAAAGCTATGTTAGAACAGGCTTTCTCAGAGGAGCATTACGAAAATACAATTCTCCATAGTGACCAAGGTTGGCAATACCAACATCAGTATTATCATCAATTTTTAGAGGATAAAGGGATCCAACCGTCCATGTCACGTAAGGGAATTAATCCAGACAATGGTATGATGGAGTCCTTCTTTGGCATTCTTAAGTCTGAGATGTTTTATGGTTATGAGGAGACGTTTCACTCACTTGAGCAATTGGAACAAGCTATTGTAGACTATATTGATTATTACAACAAACGCATTAAGGTAAAATTAAAAGGACTCAGTCCTGTGCAATACAGAACTAAATCCTTTGGATAAATTAAATGTCTAACTTTTGAGGTGCAGTGCCCTGTGTCGGCTTTTTTAGTACTCAAATGTGAAATGTTTTTTTGAAAATTTTGAAAATTAAGTCACAAAGAGGCCTCCCTATGGTATAATTGAAAAAAAGTATGTATTGGAGAACACCCATGGCAATTATAATGGATGGTAAGGCCCTAGCTGTTAAAATGCAGGATCAATTGCAAGAAAAGGTAGCACGTCTAAAAGAAAAGGAATGGATTGTGCCAGGACTAGTAGTAATTATGGTTGGCGACAACCCTGCTAGTCAGGTTTATGTCCGTAATAAGGAACGTGCGGCTATTAAGGCAGGTTTCCATAGCAAGACGGTCAATCTTTCAGAGAGAATAAGTGAAGAAGAATTGATTGAGGTTATTGAAAAGTACAATCAAGATCCGCTTTTCCACGGTATCTTGGTACAATTACCACTACCTAACCATATCAATGAAATGCGTATTCTCTTGGCAATTGATCCTAAAAAGGATGTTGATGGATTCCACCCTATGAATACGGGGAATCTTTGGAATGGACGTCCTCAAATGGTGCCGTGTACTCCTGCAGGGATTATGGAAATTCTTCGTGAGTACAATGTTGAATTGGAAGGCAAGACAGCAGTTATTATTGGACGTAGTAATATCGTCGGCAAGCCTATGGCTCAGCTTCTTTTGGAAAAAAATGCCACGGTAACTTTGACCCACTCAAGAACACCACATTTGGCGAATGTTTGTAACAAAGCAGACGTCTTGATTGTGGCCATTGGACGTGCAAAATTTGTCACAGAAGACTTTGTCAAAGAGGGTGCCGTTGTCATTGATGTGGGAATTAACCGTGATGAAGAAGGCAAACTTTGTGGCGATGTTGATTTTGAACGTGTGAAAGATAAAGTTGGCATGATCACGCCTGTCCCAGGTGGTGTAGGCCCGATGACTATTACCATGCTTATGGAACAGACCTATCAAGCTGCTCTTCGTAGTGCGAAAGGATAGCTTATGAAAGTAGATGGCGATTTAGCTAGGGAAGTTATTAGACCTCGTTTGAGAGAGTCTCACAAGGGATCTTACGGTCGGGTGCTTTTGATTGGTGGTCTTTATCCATATGGTGGTGCCATTATTATGGTTGCTATTGCCTGTGTCAATAGTGGGGCAGGCTTGGTTACGGTAGCGACTGATCGTGAAAATATCACAGCACTTCATGCCCATCTTCCTGAAGCTATGGCTTTTGATTTTGGAGAAAGGGACAGACTTCTTGATAATCTTAGGGCTGCAAATGTTGTTTTAATTGGCTCGGGTCTAGGTGAGAGTGATGCAGCTAGTCAGGTCTTGGATTTGGTCCTGACAAATATTAGACCTGATCAGAACCTGGTTATTGATGGTTCTGCTCTTAACCTTTTGGCAAAGAAAAATAAGAGCAGCTTGCCAGAGTGTCACCTTATACTCACTCCCCATCAAAAGGAATGGGAAAGACTGTCTGGTTTAGCTATTTCAGAGCAGATTGTTTCTAATACACAGAAAGCTCTGGCAGACTTTCCGGCTGAAACCATACTAGTAGCCAAGAGCCACCGAACGACTGTCTATCAGAGTAAAAAAGTAGCTCATTTAGAGGTTGGTGGTCCCTATCAGGCAACTGGAGGCATGGGAGATACCTTGGCCGGTATGGTGACGGGCTTCCTCGCTCAATTTGCTTCAAATGACCGCTATAAAGCTGTTACGGTTGCCAGCTGGCTTCACTCAGTCATTGCTGATGACCTTGCTAAAAATTCCTATGTGGTTTTGCCAACACGCATTAGTAAAGCCATTCCAAGCTGGATGAGAAAATTGTCATTATAATCTAAAAAAACATGTCTCAGATTGAGGCAAGTTTTTTTAGATTTCGACATTTTTTTTGAGTTTTCCTAGGCTGATTTATGATAAAATAAAAGAGAATTTTTATGAGAACATAGAGGAAAAAAAGTGACATCATTTTCAAAAAAACTCAATCAAAATTGGAAAAAATGGCGCCAAAAACAAAAAGACAAACGAGCCAATAAACCTAAGAAGCCAGTTAATATCTCACGTCGTGTTTACTTACTTTTTGGTGTCGTTTTTGTTCTTTTTTTATTACTTTTTGCACGCCTTGCTTTTATGCAGATTTCTAACAAATCCTTTTATGCTAAGAAATTAGAGGATAATTCCAAGTATACGGTTAGAATTGCTAGTGAGCGAGGACAAATTTTTGATGCTAAAGGGGTCGCACTGACGACCAACCAAAGTAAGGATGTCATTACCTTTACACGTAGTAATCTGGTTTCATCTGATACCATGAAAAAGGTTGCAGAGAAATTGGCAACCATGGTAACTCTTACTGAAACTAAGGTGACTGCCCGTCAAAAACGTGATTTCTACCTTGCGGATTCTTCGACCTATAAACGTGTGGTCAATAGTCTTCCAAACGACAAAAAAACAGACAAATTTGGTAACAAACTTGCCGAAGCCACTATTTACAATAACGCTGTTGATGCAGTGCCTGATGAAGCAGTTGATTATTCTGAGAATGAACTCAAGATTGTCTATATCTACTCTCAAATGAATACTGTATCTAATTTCTCAACAGTCACATTAAAGACGGGCGAATTAACACCTGATCAGATTGCGATTGTTGCGGCTAAACAAAAAGAACTTAACGGTATCACGCTTGCTAAGGACTGGGAACGCCGTACAGCTGATTCGGCCTTATCTCCTCTAATCGGAAAGGTTTCAAGCTCAGAGGCAGGCTTACCTCAAGAAGATGCCAAGGAATACCTTAAAAAAGGCTATGCCCTCAATGACCGTGTAGGAACCTCATATCTAGAAAAAGAATACGAGGAAAAACTACAAGGAAAACATACGGTTCGTGAAATTACTGTAGACAAAGAAGGAAAGGTTGACAGTGATAAAATCACGCAAAAAGGTAGTAAGGGTAATAATCTGCAGTTAACCATTGACCTTAATTTTCAAAAGGGTGTTGAAGACATCCTAAGTCAACAACTTTCTTCAGAAATTGCTGAGAATAAGGCGACCTATTCTGAGGGAATGTATGCGGTTGTATTGAATGCAGATACCGGTGCTGTCCTTGCTATGGCAGGACAAAAACACGAGCAAGGGGCACAGGATTTTAAAGCTGATGCCTTAGGGACAATCACCGATGTCTTCATTCCGGGTTCTGTAGTTAAGGGGGCTACTTTAACCGCAGGTTGGCGCTCTGGTGCTATCTATGGGAACCAGGTATTGACTGACCAACCTATTAATATTGCTGGTTCTCCCTTAATTACCTCTTGGTTTACAGAGCAAGGTAGTCGTGCCATTACCGCAACTCAGGCCTTAGAATATTCCTCAAATACCTATATGGTTCAGATTGCTATCAAACTTCTTGGGCAACAGTATGTTCCAGGGATGTCCTTGTCGACTGATAATATGGAAAAGGCGATGACAACGCTTCGTGATACCTATGCTGAATTTGGTATGGGTGTGTCTACGGGACTTGATTTACCAGGAGAGTCAGAAGGTTACATTTCCAAGAATTATAATGTAGCCAATGTACTGACGGAAGCCTTTGGTCAGTATGACTCCTATACGACCATTCAACTAGCTCAGTATGTTGCTTCAATCGCTAATGGTGGTAAACGTGTGGCTCCCCATATTGTCGGAGGCATTTACGATGCTGGTGCAAATGGTAGTCTAGGTACCCTATCTTCAACGGTTGATACCCGTGTGCTCAATACCCTTTCTTTAGATTCTGAGCAACTTGGTATTGTCCAACAAGGGTTCAACGACGTTGTCAATTCAGGTTCTAGTCTTGCAACAGGTAAAGGAATGGCAAGTTCTATCATTCCAATTAGTGGGAAAACAGGAACAGCCGAAACCTATGCGACAGATAGTTCTGGTAATTCTGTAACCACAGTTAATCTTAATGCTGTAGCTTATGCGACAGCCAAAGATGGAACCAAATTAGCTGTTGGAATTATGTACCCACATGCGCTTGACTGGAAGAGTAAGGCCCATCAAGGTGCAGTCAAGGCCATTATGGAACTTTATCAAAACACTCACTAATAACATAAAATCTCTTGTGCCTTGCATGAGAGATTTTTCTATGATATAGTGTTTGGGTGTTTGTCCTTGGGGCAACGGTTATCATGTCATAAGATAAAAAGTTAGAAATAGATTAAGAATAAAAAGAAAGGGAGGCCTTCATGCTTTATCCTACTCCGATTGCTAAACTGATTGATAGTTTTTCAAAACTCCCTGGAATTGGGGCTAAAACGGCGACACGATTGGCTTTTTATACCATTAGTATGTCTGATGAGGATGTCAATGATTTTGCTAAAAACCTTTTGGCTGCTAAGCGTGAATTGACTTATTGCTCAGTTTGTGGGCGGTTAACGGATGACGATCCCTGTAATATTTGTACGGATCAAACTAGAGACCGTACTAAGATTTTGGTTGTTGAGGACTCCAAAGATGTTTCTGCTATGGAAAAGATTCAGGAATACCGTGGCCTTTACCATGTACTTCAAGGTCTTATTTCACCTATGAACGGTGTAGGGCCTGATGATATTAATTTGAAGAGTTTGATTACTCGTTTGATGGATAGTGAGGTTGAAGAAGTCATTATTGCAACCAATGCTACAGCTGATGGCGAAGCAACAGCCATGTATATTTCACGTGTCCTCAAACCTGCAGGTATCAAGGTGACCCGCCTAGCGAGGGGGCTAGCTGTTGGTTCTGACATCGAGTACGCTGATGAAGTGACCTTGTTGCGAGCAATTGAGAATCGTACAGAACTTTAAAAAGTCATTTACCGATGGCTTTTTTTCGCTATTTATCAGGTTTTGATACTGAAAGTTTTTAATAATAAGGTACTGCTGCAGAAATGTAGGGGCAAAGAAGTAAAAGAGTTCTTTGGAAAAGTAGTTTGAAGAAAAATCTTGTTTGGGTTTAAAACCAAGTTACCGATGCCAAAGAAAGTAGGAGCTCTAAGCCAGACTTGAAAAAGAGAGCTGTCTGAGTCTAGGCATTCAACACTGAAAAAACAGCCTTCTCTCATGTCCTAAATTAATAAACGCTTGCTATATCATATTCTTAATAAAAGAAGCAGACAATTAGGCTTAAGTCTGCTTTTTCTGTATCCTTGTGATATAATGAAGTGATTGATATTGGACTAGAATTAATCTGGGGCGATATTAACTGTGATTAAGTATTTGTAATAAAAAGCTAATGTGTTAGTGAAAGGAAACGAACGATTCTATTCTCAAACTGGAATCAATCGTTCGGAAAGATATGCTATGTACGTTGAGATGATTGACGAGACTGGACAGGTCTCTGAAGAAATAAAAAAACAAACCTTGGAGTTGCTTGATTTTGCAGCGCAAAAACTTGGTAAGGAAGACAAGGAAATGGCAGTTGCTTTTGTAACTAACGAGAGAAGTCACGAATTGAATTTAGAGTATCGTGATACGGACCGCCCTACTGATGTGATTAGTTTGGAGTATAAGCCGGAAGTAGATATCACTTTTGACGAGGAAGATTTAGCGGAAAATCCAGAATTGGCTGAAATGATGGGAGAATTTGATAGTTATATCGGTGAACTCTTTATTTCCGTTGATAAGGCTCACGAACAGGCTGAAGAATATGGACATAGCTATG
>SKER01001384.1_pt1 | contig 19992 bp, 17 predicted proteins | sample 4826961 | NCBI WGS metagenome assembly SKER01 (sample SAMN11008804, study PRJNA524170) | human gut metagenome | biome: Human fecal sample; material: Feces; isolation source: fecal sample from pouch patient p47 | host: Homo sapiens | place: Israel: Tel-Aviv | collected 2016-11-16 | reverse complement strand
ATATAGATGTTGCATACTATATTACAGAAATAAACAACCGAAACAAAGGTGAAGATATAGATAAAGAAAGTAAATTGTTTAAGCGATTATTTTGTTTGGAAAATTATGGTAAAATAAAGGCTTTATATTATTCGCTTCCTTTAGGTCTATATAATCATGAAAGTTATTTTGAAGCAATATTATATATTAAAACGAATGACAGTATTAGACAGATTTCAAAAGAAACCTACTGTGATTTGATAAGAGGAATCTACTTTGATTACTATTTGTTTTGGTACCAACCATTTATGAGTAACAACGAATATTCACAATATAAAAGCAGGGTAGAACATATTTTTGATCTCGTAAATCAAAGCATTGTAAATAAAACAAATTGCGAAATATCTTATGTTGACTGTCCCTTATTTCATGATAAAGAATACTTGCAGGCAAATAGTGTATTACCAGTAATTACGAGACCACAGAAAAAATATTTATTTTTGGTAATACCAGGATTTATAGCGAGTACTATTCTTCTTGTTTGGTTATATAACACTCTTTTGGCATGGTTGGGAATTCCTATTAATCACGTAGGTGCTATTATTGGTAATATAACAAGTGCCATAATAGCAACAATTAGTGCTATTTATTTTATGAAACCAAAATCATAATTTGACGCATCGAACAATGATGTTACTGCTATGATTATTGATGATAGGCAAAAAAGCCCCAATTAAATCGAATTTTGCATACCAAGCTGCATCATTTTCACTTTTTCCAAGATTTAACATCATAGAAGAGAAAATATGAAACTTACATGTAGATACGATTTTCAATCCGCATTCTTTTAATATATTGTTTATATATTTATAAGAATAAACCCATTGTTGTTGTTGATTACCTTGATACATTGATTGAATAATTTGTGCATTTGCTTTATAGCAAGATAAACCTTTGTATTCAAAAGAATAACTATTTTCATACTCTAATAAAAGACTTCCTCCAGGTTTCAGTACCCTTGCCATTTCTTGTATCGCTGATAAAGCGTCACAATAATTAATCACACTACCTACGCATAGAATACCATCAAAAGTATTAATGGGAAATGGAAGTTTCTCTAAACTAGCAACAGTATAAAGAGGTAAATGACTAATTTTATCAATTGCAATATCAACATGATGCATTTTACAATTTAAATTGTAGTTATCCCCTCCAGAACCTGCATTTAAAACATAATCTGTACTTTTAAATTTATGTTTATGTACAAAATCTGCTATTCGAGATTTTGTATAGATATACCATGGTTCGTTCTTGGGCCATATTTCTTCAACTTTATTATAAAAAGCTGCTACTTCTTCTTCATTAATTTGCTGATTAATATCATCCATAATTTTAAGTTATCAGTTATTCATACCGGTATTTTTCCTGGTGATATTCACTTTCTTCGATGCTTTGTATTTCTTTCCTTTGCGAAACTTTAATATATACCAGAATGAAAGAAGTAATTGAACAGCAGAGAAGTTATACAGCTATTAAAAATGTGATGAGTGACTTTTTGTCTCATTGTCGATATGAAAAAAGACTAAGTGAAAAGACAATTAAAGCCTATAAGGTAGATGGATTTCAGTTTGAGACTTTTGTCAACGGTGATTTTAATGTTACCTATTTTGAACACATAACCAAAGAAATGATAAAAAGATATATACAGACTATATCTACATTTAAGCCAAAGACAATTAAAAGAAAGATAGCATCCCTGAAAGCCTTATTCTCGTATTATGAATACGAAAATGATTTATTTGCAAATCCTATACGAAAAATTAGACTCCAGGTAAAAGAGCCTAAAGTATTGCCTGTCGTTATGCACTATAATGAGGTCGAACAGATTCTCAGATATTTGTACGAAATAAGGGAAGAGAGTGTTAAACCTCAAAGCTACACTTATTTGGCCAGAACACGTGATGTATGCATGATCGAAGTCCTGTTTGCTACTGGAATACGGGTTGCAGAACTATGCAGTCTGTCCTGTAATGATATAGATCTTGAGAATGGTGTTCTAAAAGTGAATGGTAAAGGCAGTAAGGAGCGAATAATACAAATATGTTCATCGGAAGTACTTGATATTCTGAAAGAGTATTATGCTTTAGTACACCCTCAGACCTTTTTTTTCGTAAACCGCTTAGGGAATAAAATGTCCGAGCAGTCAGTTAGATTGTTAATCAAAAAGTGTGTAACCGGTCTGCAGATGAACAAGAGAGTAACCCCTCATACATTTCGGCATACATTTGCTACATTACTTTTGGAAAGAGGGGTTGATATAAAATATATCCAGAATCTTCTCGGACATAGCAGTATCGTTACGACGCAAATCTATACGCATGTAAATATGACTATGCAGAAAGAAATACTACAAAGCAAACATCCAAGAAATGAATTGAAACTTATCGGTTTCAAAAGGGATGTTGATACTGAATTATAGCTATATTTAATGCCTATCTTTATATTACTCAATTGTTTGATTTATACAAAAATGCTTATGCAGTTTTATTGGGCAAGTCGATTGAAACAGTTTCCTATGAAAAAGGGAACCTTTTTTCGTATTGCTTACCAAACTTTGAAAGGAATAATCAGCGAACATACCAATAAAGAGAGCCGGCTAATAAACAATTAGCTGGCTCTCTTTTTCACACTATTAATTAATCCAATTAGCTCATAATGGCTGTTTTTATTTCCTCTCTTTCCATAAAGGATTATCAATAAATATCCAGGAAGAAGATTCCCAGACAGTATATTCACCGTTGCTTACAGATTGTCCTTCATACGTAACCTTTGCCTTGCCATCTTTGAAAGGGAAGGCAAATTTATAGCTTGGAGGGATGATTACCGTTCCCAGAGTATCTGCAAATCCGATGGTGCCATATTCATCTATGATTCTGAATAATCCTTCTTGTGGGTAGTCGGGTCCATTGTCATATTTGAATACGTTAAAAAGCTTATTGCCTTTTTTGTCAAGGCATGCTATTTTTCCGTTTCCTTCAGCCACAAATCCAATACGCTTGATTGTGTCAGTATAGGCAAATGGATACATACATGGTATTACAGTATCACCGCTTTCTGAGACATATCCGAATAAACCGTTATCTTCGACCACGAACAACTTCTCGTCAGGCGTTCTCGTACAACATGCAAGCCCGACTGTGCAGATGAATGAAAAATACAATAGGATTCTGTTCATGATTCTCTCTCTTGATTATTGTAATACATAGAGCTCAACATCGCCACAATCCGTAAAATAAGCTTTTCCTTCCACTTTTTCACCATTAAACAAATCCACATGTCCGGAAGCGTCGCTCCAATTACAGTTCTTGAAGATTATGATACCTTTTTTTCCTTTGAAGTCTTCCAGTTTTTTCCCTTTTATCGGTGTGCCGCCTATCTTTTGTTTGATGAAGCTAAGCATGTCAGTTACTCTATAAAGATACCATTTCTTGTCCTTTCCCGAAGATGTGGCACCGTCATAGCGTGATATGGGCATACCCGAATAATTAAAGGCATACGACAAGCGTATTGCACAGGCGTTGGTGAAGAAGCCGGCCTTTATATTCTCTTCTACTTTTCCGCCGATTAGTTTACCGACCGCTGATGTTGGTAGATCCTTAACTTTGCCAAAGTTGGAACTTAGTGTTGAATAAGCGATGTTCATAATGTTCTTTTTAGTTCGTTAAACATTTATTCTAGAATAGCTTCAAGTGGTTAGCTTCATGTTGAAAGATTCGGTAAAGAGTAATCATTATCTTGTCTATAATGATCAGTAACGCAAATCTTATATAATAGTTTTCATAAACAGAGTCTATGCCGGAAAGAATTTCCAACGAGGGTCTGTTTTGCTGGTATGAGGTCAGATTATGGGCACACCTGTTTCTGTGAATGTACAGACAGCTATACATTTCATTTAGTCCTTTTTTTATGGTACATGTAAATGGTTTGTTGCTATCATTATTATGAGTACAATTACTGCAGTTTTTGAAGAATGTAGAAATGTCAAGACAATCTTTTCCTATGCTACTGAAGATTTCCACATATTCCTGATACTCTCTTTCACAAAACCCCATACTGCTTGTATTTGTATGAAACTCGTCCAGGATATCTTTTGTGCTGTTCCATATTTCATTGGTGTCTATTGTCGAGATGTTAAAGTCTTTTTTCTGTTTGACAATTGCCTTTCTTAGAAAATTTAGAACTTTTCTTTTATCAGTTATTTGGGAACATTCATTCAAATTCCAGGGGAAGTATATTTCACGCCGCAAATCAAAATCTATGGTGGCGATTTCCCAGCATATACATTTCATTTTTTGCTCTTGCGCACCTGTCATTTTCATGAAGATAGATTGCATGATATTATCCCACAACGGGTACATTTCAATTCCCCAACTCATTGAGTGGGTTATGGTGGATGTATCACACAGGATATCCGATACAGGTGCTAATATGAAGTCAGAATGCACACTCATGGCCTACTTAAATATTTTTGATATATCTCAATTGATTTGGAAATTCTTTCACGCAGATATTTGAGGCACGCAGGAGATTTAGTATGCAGATTGTTATTTCTCTTTATGTCCCTGATTGCGCTTTTCAACTCTTCCTCTAATGCTTCTTTTCTGGATGTATCTAATGTCCTCTTCTCAAAAGCTATGAAATAGATAAGTCCGAAAAAATAAATATCCAGATCTATGATTGACTGAAAGCGTCTCTTATAGCCAAGTTCTGTAATGAGGGTGTCAATGCTATTCAGATATGGTTTGTAGTCCTTATCTGGGAAAATATTGGTAAATCTACCAAATACTTGAGAGTCTTTGTCGCCAACAACAGAGTAAATGTATGTTTCATAATAGCTCTCCATTTTGCTTGCATATCCATATCCGATACCTCTTTCCGAACCCTTTTTCTTGTACTGCGAGAGTAATGCCGCATATCTTACAAAGTCCATACTGCTTTTTCGGGATTTATCAACGACACTGCTTGATATTTCCTTGCAGAATCCGGGATCAAACCATTCTTTGAGCTGATGGTTCAGGAAGTAGAGGGAAGCTCGGCTTTCCAGTACGTAAAGTGACTTTCCGCGTATGTTGATGTTTCTGAATAAGGTGGAGAAAAACTTCTGCTGTTCTTCTTCCGTAGTAGTTGATGGAACAATATAGGCAAAACCAAGGAAATTCTTGTTAAAGAAATCATCGTCCAGATGTTCAAGGCTTTCATATTTTTCTTGAGGACATTTAGCCATAATTTCTTCCTTGCTATTACCTTTGGCCAATAGCTCTTTAAAAGTCCATTCAATCATATTTTCCTGTTCATCGTCATCCGAGTCATCATCGTTTTCATTCGCAAGGCTTTCTATATTCCCAGATCCTGCCTCTTTTTTGGGAAAACGTTCGATGTATGCCAGGAGTACGGATGTAAGTCTCTGCTGACCATCAATGATCAGGTTATCTTGTCCGTTTGCTGTTTTATAAGCTCCGATAGTCACAGGAGGGATGAATTGTTTTTCTTTGAATGAGTCAATCAGGTTGGTATAGTCATCTTTGTTCCATACAAATGTACGCTGATATTCAGGCAACACTATGTTGCGCTTCAGTATCATCTGTATCCAGTAGGCTAGTGAATACTCGCCATAATATGTCCGGTTGTTATTCATTTTAAACTACAAAGGGATTAAAGGTTATATTTATATGTTTATAAAGGTGCGCATAATATAAGAAAACTTATTGATACTTGGAAATATTTTCAGGAACTTATTAATGTTAATAATGAAATTGGGTATCTTTGTAGAAGAAATTAAAAAAATAATGCAATGGATATAAGGCAAATAATAAAGGAAAAGCGTGATATTTTTAAAGCCATGGATCAGGCAATAGACAAAACATTAAATGTACAAGATGCTCAAATGCGTAAGGAAGGTAGATTGGAGCTGGATAAACTACGGGGCAAAGACCCGGCAGTACCTTTTTTTATCGGTTATGCGTATGAATTTGAATATGATTGTTCTAAAGATACAAAGTATGCCCAAAAAGCAATAGTAGAGTATAATAATCTTATTAATTATGAATATGCTTTTTTACATGCAAATATTGAACGGTTGCAGAGTGCTGTAAATAGTGTAAAGCCATAAATGTATAAAGAATCTATACTCTTGAAAAGATGTTTGCTCGAGGTAAGAACAGACATCTTTTTTATTGTGAGTTTTGCTATATTCAATGAAAATTGATAAGATTGTCAAATATCTTAATTCTAACACAATTATGGGAAATAATATAAATCTTTGTGATGGTGTTGTTGACATAATATCATTGGTATTATGGATATTACTAATGATGTTATTAGTAACAATGTGTTCTGGCAACAAATTCGTGCATCGATTTTTACCTATTGGATTTGTAGAAAGTAAATGGAAATATTTCCTTATATCTTTTATCCTGGCTTTTGTGTTGATTTTTTTCTTACTTCTTGTATGCACTTTTAATGAAGGGGAGTTTTTCTGGATAGTGAATAAGAATATCTCAACAGAATGGGATACTTGGGGAGGTTTTGCCACTTGCTTGTCTGCAATCTTTACGTTGATAACTGTCTTTTATGCCTATACCGCATTTACGAATTCCAATAGGGCTTTGAAGTCACAACAGAAAGCTGCCGAAAGGGCCTCATTTGATGCGACTTTTACACAGATGTTTGCACAGCATAATATATTGTATGCCAAAAACAGATGTTTGAGGCACAAGCATTGTCATTTTGCAGAGTTTGTTGAGTTCTTTGAACGAATGTCTGTTAAGCAGGACATAAGTATATCCAAAATTTGGAGTAAATATAACGAAGTTCTGGATTGTGGTTGTGGTACAGGATGTTCAAGTAACTTCAAGAACTATTTTAAGTATATACATAGGGAGCTGACTTTCATACGTGGAAAAATAGAAGCTCAAAATGGTATAAATGGAAGTTCTTCCTGTTGTTCTAACCGACAATATGAAGCGAATCCGATGCCTGCTTTCTTGGCTGATTCCATAAAGGAATACGTAAGGTTAATAGAGGGGCAGATGAATAATGACGAGTTGTTCTGCTATTTCATAAATCAGTTGGATTATTATGAAAACCATCCTAATGAAGAGAAGGAACTGCAGTGGTATTTTCAATACTTAATAGATATGTCATTCTTCAAGGAGATATGTAAAGATACATACAAGTACCACAAGATGGTTAGACGTGCCGTTTTGATATTTATGATAAATGGCGGTCAACATCAAAAACATCTTCCTATAAAATTAGAGTGGATAAACTAATTGCGAGTAATCCTCCTCGCTATTACTATTCTGCTTCTATGAGTTCAAGAAAGCAAGGATTTCATCGCTGCATGATGCTGCATGTTTGAATCCTTTAGGTAATACCATCAGGCACCCATTGTCGCTGTATAGGGCACCTGTTCGGGGATTTTCGTTTTTATATAGTTGACGAATAACTTCATCGAAATCCCCACAATCTGTTATGCGACAAAGAAATTTTCCTTGATTCTGACTTAGCCAATATCCTCCATGCATTCTATCCCCTTTGGGAATATTCCAAAAATCAATAAGAACGATGCGCTTTTGGTTGCTATGCAAGAAATTCATTCTTTCCAGGAGGTTATTACAATACAAATCTCCAAAGCTATATCCTGCAATTACCAGTTTGTGATTTCTGATGATACAGTTGGTCATATTGGCATGATAAAAGTCAAATGGAACGCAGTTTAGCTTATCCGTTTTACGCAATCCTGTAACGATTGGAGAAGAATAATATGTTTCTCCTGATTGGGTACAAGGCTGGCTTTGTCCTCGTCCTGTCATCAATCCTTTAACTGTTGCATAGTCAGGATATTTATATAAGTCATGGAACAGAAAGGTATAAATGTCTTTATTAAGATCTTTATATGACTGGAAGTAATAATTTATACATCCATGCAGATGATTTATTGTAGGTAAGCCATTTGGATTTTCAAACAACTTCTTGGGATTGAACCGTAGGAATGCATCTTGAATTTCATCCGGTTCAAATCCATCTTCATAATTTTCTATTGATTTCTCTATTGTAGTGTCATAGTTCAATACAAAGAAGTCACTGTTTTCAGCAAACTGTTGATAAAATCTCCAATACCATTCATTTGCCTGTTCTTTCATGATGTTGGAATCATACCCATTCACAATATCCATTATTCTGAGGATAAATTGGTCCATGACAGAACGAAGTGTATTAGGGTCAAAGCCGATATTAGGTTTGGTAAAAGGAGCGAAAACCGGATATAAATTGGGGTTTTTACTGTTTCTGCTCCATACCCAACTGTAAGCATCTAACATCTCTAATACGTGAAACAAATGTTCAAAATGAATATAAGGGGTAGGTGTTCCTCCTACATATGGATTAGAACGGTCTGGTGGATAATTTTCCATTAGCCAGTTGTAGATATCATCTACAATAGTTATTGTATTATCTGGAGTAAGATAATCTGTGTAGGCCCTACGAATATCATTTGTGATTTCTGCAGTTGCAGGTTTAATCACATCTTGTGGTAAAACCAAATCAAGCGGTGTTCCTGCGCCAATCAAAAATGTTGTACGATTATTTTCCATAATGCGCTATATTTATTCATTGAAACATTTCAGGAACTATATCTTCAATTTCAATTCCATCTATTACCTTGGCCGAGAGTTTTTTGCCAAAGTCGCGTACTTTATCACCTGCATACTTATCAAAGATATAAGTACTCTTGTGGGCGAAATCAAAGTTTTCCAATATCATTTTGTTAATTCCTTCGTCTTTACATCCATATCCTATGATTATCAGTTTTTCTGCATTTCGCAGGTTCTTTCTGAATCTTTTGAAGAGTTTCTTGAAAAGTAAAGGATTGTTGTATCTTTCTATTTTAGAGGTTGTGCCGGTCAGAAAATCGGCGTGGTAAGCAATCGGGCAACTTTCATAACCCATTTTGCTTCGTATTCCTCTTAATAAGTCACTTACGCCAATACCTTCCCTTATTTTCACATACTTGATGGGTATCATGAAATTGTTCTCAACAGTCTTGTAATAAGGCACATAATCTAAGCTGCCATGTAATTTATAAAGCCTTATAGGAGCGTCGTATCTGGCTGTGTATCTTTCTAACCGGCAATGATAAGTAGCATTGTCTATATTCAGTATTCCGTAAAACTCAGAACCATATTCATCAAAGCCGTCGGAAATGCTACCATTGATATACTCAGTCTTATTAAAAGATTCAAAAAGTAAATCATGGTTCAGTGTATGCACATCAATGATGTAATCTTCTTTCAAGTGACTTAGGTATTTCAGAAAGCCATCGTAATGTTCCACAAAGCCTATGTGGAATGGCTGGTTTTCATAAAAAGAATTACCATCTTTGTCTCTCAGTAAATATCTCACCATCTGATTATAAATGTCGGGGAGGCTGAAAACGAAACTTCCATAGTCCGTATATTCGTCTAATAAATCATCACACAATGTTTCGTAGCATGAGTTATATACTTCTTCACTTTTTATAAAGTCATAAAACTCTTCATAGTCGAACTTATGTGTCTCTGCATACTTTTTTATTAGACGCTTGCAAAATACGAAATGTTTTTGATGCAGATTAAGTATTCCTTCTCCTTGAAAAATAGGTTTTTCTCCAGTTGTTGAGTTGCATAATACGCCACTTGGTGAAAAATCTGCATTATATTTTTCAAAGTCCAATATATTCTCATTCAGAGTATTTCCTATCGGGTATCCTTGTGGCGCAGAAAAGCCAGCTCCAATTAAGATGGAGATGTGCTTTCTACCTGTCAAGGGCTTTTCTGGAATTTCAGTGTCTATATCTAAATCTATATCTCCTTTCATAATGAGTCCTTTCTTTATTAATCTTATATATTCAAAATACAACTTATTAATGTATTGGAATATTTACTTTTTTAACCTTTTTGTGTTAGAAGTAAACATGTGTTACCTTATATACGTGGGATAGGGTCGTAGTCATCGTTATCATCGTATAAAGAAGAATGGTAAGACTCATCATTATACAATGATTTTTGTTTTATGGCATTATACTTTTCAAAATCAGTTCCACAGACTTGTATTACATATTGAGTGTCATCTTCAAAACCAATTTCTTTAAGAAGTTTACGATCAAAATAGATAGCGCCTTCAACAGTTAAATTTTCTAGTAACCATTTTTTTGCAATCTCAACATTTCCCAAGACATAGTGAATTATTGATATGTAAATACAAATATTATTAGCATATGTGTATTTATTCCACAATACAGTATGAGCATCCCAAATATCCCATGTTGATATTTGAGATATATATAAAAAATAAGCACTTTCTAAATGAGTTAAAGCTCTATTTAAACCTTCTCTATAATTAGATTCTTGTTGGACTGTTTGTAACACATAGAGAGCTACTTCAAATTCTTTTCTTGCATTTTTCTTTAATGGAGATTCCTTTGTAAGTGAATAAACACATATTGCTATTTTACAGATAGTTAAATATGATATAGACATTGTTTTCATTAAAGTGTTAGTTCGACTAAAAAATATTAAACAGCGTATAAATAGAGTATTCATTTGTATTATGAATGCAAATTCAGACATGAAAATACTATGTACGTTGTATTGAACAAAAATACGATAAAAATGATATACTGCATTAAAAGAGATTAAAATTTTTAACTGTATTTCACCACTATAACAGATGGAGTAAAAAAGGTAAATGAAAATCTCTTAGATTACAGTTACTGTACAAAATCGTTTGGAATTTGACATGACGAATGTATACTTTGATGATAGCCACACTCATCTATGCGTGGTGGAAGCGGGAGCATGGAGGTATATTGCACACCTGTTCCCTCGAATAGTCATGTTTCTGTCTCCATATGGATTCAGGAATGTGTTTACTTTCTATATTTCATTACACAACCGGTTTGCTGATTTGGCATAATCAAAATTCCTAACTGAGTTAATATATTATTATTCAAATCTTTTATGGACTTCTTTGTCTCTTTTTCTATGTCGCTATATTTTTATTATTTTAAACATTATCAAAACTGATATTATTATCTGCAATATATTTTTTTATAGGTTCTATTATATCGCTAACATAATTCTTGACCTTAAAAAAATCTTTAAATATATGACCATTTTCATTTGCTTTGGCTAATGGAATTAATTTCTCTTTTATAAATTCTTCTCGTTTGCATAAAAGTGAACAGATTACTCCTAAAATAAACTGTTTACTTCCTGTTATATATTGAATATAACCGGGATTTGAATAAAAATCTATAATCTTTGTATATTTCTCGACAAAAGGTATAATATATATAAAAAAATTCTTATTCAAATCATTTAAGAATCTCTCAACCTCAGGGGTCTTGTCACTTTTATTATCTAAGAAATAGTCTACCTCCATTTGATTTTGATTATACCAATCATATTGATTGCTGAACAATACTATAAGATTATCATAAGTGTCTTTTTCATTGAATGGTTCTGATATAAGTTTTGATAAGAATGGATTTCTTATTCTACATGTGATTCCCATGCAAAAAGTATTTTTACCAGCATGTCCACTCTGTGATGTCCTAATATAAAATTCAATACTACAATTATTTTCAACTATATAGATAAAGTAATCTTTGTCCTTTTTTGCTTTAACCACATTTACAGGAAGAATTTCCTGTATCCTTGTAAACAAGTATTTTAAAACTTCTGCTTTTGTTTCCATTGTATATTTTCATGTTGTTGTTAAAGATGATACCAAACTGTATGGAACGTAATGGTATGAGTCGTTCCTGTTGCAAATGATATTTGAGTACTAGTCTCTTGAGAATAAAATTCTTCCATATCTTTAATTTTCGCTTGGTTTTTAGTTGCGATATTAGCTTTAGCTGTTTTACCCTTACTCAAATCAAATGTACTGCTGTTCGAAGTATTTGCTATTCTTGATTTGTCATATACATTTGCATTAATTTGATTTTGAGTGTATTTACTATTACCGTTTTTAACCTCAAACACATGGATATTTCCCTGTTTGTCCACAGCTACTAAATCTGCTCTGATATTACCTGTTCCGATTTTACCGTGTACATCTAAAGTAACTTCTTCTCCAAGAAAAGTTAGACCATTATTTTGGAAATTTGCCTTTGCTTGTGCTTTACCTTTATCTCCACTGTAACTTTGACTTGACAAGCCTCCAATATCTACCCAGTTGTTAGTATTACAAACATATGCATAGATATTAGTAATACCTCCATTCAGTCGAATCGGATCCTGCGATATATACATCCCTATCTGCGGCGAGTAATACCTGAAGCGGTTGTAAGCCAACCCTGTCTCTCGATCATAATACTGCCCTTGGAAGAGGAACGGTATCATACCGATATTTCCGTTTTCCTCTATTACTTCACCGTTCATGTCCAGCGTCCTGCTCCACACCTCGTTGCCTTCCGTATCGTATGCCTCGGTAGGTGTGCCCAGATGGTCTGTCAGTATGGAATAGGCCTTTCCTTCCTTTATCATGGCGGTAGGCACGAAGGATTCCTCCTCGAAGAGCCAGAGCGTATTATCTTTGCGTTCCCCGTCCATCAGCCATGCATTCTTTTTCCGTGAATAGCTGCGTCTCTGTTTCCACTGGTGTAGAGGTATGTTTCCGTTCCACATCCAGCGTGTCACGGTCGTTCCGAAACTCTTGGAGAGCCTTCTTCCCAGTGCATCGTATTCGAATGTCACTTCCTCACCGTCAGGTCGTACCACCTTTGCCAGCGATCCGTCAGCGTTCCACCTGTATTTCCAGTACTCCTTCTTTCCGTCCAGCCATCTTCCCGTACCGATGTATCGTTCTGTCAGATTCCCGTCCTTGTCATACTCGCAGTGCCACTTTCCGTCCTGTTCCATGGCTCCTCCCTTCAGGAAGCGGCGTACCGTGCAGTCGGGGTCGGGATACAGGTTTCCCAGGCTGTCGCTCTTTCTCCACTGTTCCATTCCGTCTCCGTACTCGGCATACTCCAGCTGTCCGTTCGGGGTGTACCCGTACCGGGTCGTTCCCCTTCTGCTGTCTTCGGTTGCGAGCAGCCGGTCTGCTTTACCCCAGCGGTAGCGGCGCATGTGGCGTGTCTGCGCATCCTTTCGCGTGCGTGCATCCACGAGGCGGCCAATGTTGTCGTAAGCAAAACTTCGCATTACGCCTCCGGGCAGCATACGTTCCACCTCGAATCCCAGTGTGTCGTAACTGTGCTGTGACTTCCACGGCATTTCACCGTTACCGCTATCGTCCCCGGCCCGGAACTCCGTCAGTTCTCCGAACTCGTTACGTTTGTATTCCAGATTCGCTCCGAGTGTACTTTGCAGGGACAGTATCTGTCCGGTTCTGTCGTAAGTGCGTGTGATGGTTTCACCGTCTGCCGTTTCCGTTACGGGCAGTCCCAGTGCGTTGTATGCGAACTCCACTCGGCTTTCACCCCGTGTGGCTTCCACGAGCCTTCCCGATATTCCATACCGGTAGGTCTGGTCTGGTTCATCCGTCGTCACATACGACACCCTTGTCACCCTCGATGCATTGTCATATTCGTATTCCCTCACGATTCCGCTCGGCAGCCTTTCGCTGGTTACACGTCCGGCGATGTCACGTTGGTATATCCTCGTTCCCCGGTCAAACCCTGTTTCCCGGATTACGTTGCCCACGTCGTCAAGGTCGAACTCATAGTATTGCATCCGCTCGTTTATCACGTGGCGCAGCCGTTCTTCCCTGTCATAATGGAAACCTACTACACCTCGGCTGTCCTTGCGGTGTGTCAGCTTCCACATGCCCGAGTAGGTGTATTCCACTTTCTGCAGGTCGTCCTGGTATTCCAACAGGTTGTCTATGCCGTCATATCTCAGGTGTATGTGGTTGCCGTCGAAGTCTTCCATTTCCGTTACGCGTCCTATGGCATCGTAGCGCCTTGTCTGTACGGCTCCCTTCGGGTTTGTCACCTGCGTGCAGCGTCCCAGTCCGTCGTAGCGATAGTGCGAGGTGTTTCCCCGGCTGTCTGATGCTTCCGTCAGATTGCCGTCCTTGTCGTAACTCAGTACGGTTTTTACACCATACGGGTCAGTGATGCTTTCCGCCAATCCTTCGCTGTACTCTATCCGTGTTTCCGCCCCTTCTGGGTTAGTACGTTTAGTCACATTTCCCTTTGTGTCATAATCGAACTTCCATGTTCCTCCGTCAGCCGTGGTTACGCTCAGCGGTCTGTTGCGCAATGTTCCCTTGCGGAAGAACACGGCCGACACGCTGCCGCCTCCCGGGTCGGAACTGTCGGTACAGTTTCCCCAGCGGTCGTATTTGTATAGGCTGCTGTTGCCTGCCGGGTCGGTTTCCTGCAGGAGTTTCCGGTCCGAGTCGTATTTCCACCGGTGTTCGCCTCCGTTGGCGTCCACCTTCAGGTACACCAGTCCGTTCCTGTGGTGATATACCGTCGGCTTGTCATGGCTGTCGAGCACTCTGGTCATTCCGTCCATGAACTGCAGCTTGTGGTCGTATATGCCTCCGTCTCCCCATGTGTGTACGCATCGTGCCCCGATTTCGCAGCCGTCGTATTCGAAGAACCAGTTCAGTCCGTTTCTCCATGTCTCCTTTACGATCAGCCTTCCTTCGTATTCATACCGCATTACATCGCCTATAGCGTTGCGCTGGCATGTCATGTTTCCCTGCACATCATATTCGTAGGATGCGAGTATTGTTTCTTCTCCCTTATTTTCGGGGTGTGGCCCTTTTATTTCCAGGATGCGCCCGTTGCGCTCGTCGCATTCCACGGTAAGCTTTCTTTCCGCACTGTCGGTAATTTCCTTCAGGTGTCCCTTGTTGTTGTACCCGAACCGTATGGCAAATCCGTTTGCATCCGATACGCTCTCCAGCAGATGTACGGAGTCATATTCCTTCTGTGTGAATCGGTAGTACAGGTCTTCGTCCATGTCCCAGATGCAGTAGCCGTCCTTTTCTTTTCGTGCCTCCTTGCGTTCTGCACGTATGAACGAGGGCTTCTTCTCAGTCGGTAGTGGGAAGGCTACGGGTATTCCGTCGGACATTCGTAAGGTGAGGATACCGTCTTCCACTACTATACCCATGTCGTATGCATGATGCCATCCATTGCCCAGTGGCCCTTGGTAGTCGCTTCGGCTGTACCAGGTACGTTCCCAGGAGAGAGGGACAGGACCGTCTATCCAGAAGTCCTCTTCGTCGGTGAAGAATGTGCCGCTGGCCACATCCACCGGGTGGCCCGTGACGGTACAGATGGTCTTGTGGAGCATGTCCTTGAGGGACTGGCTCTTTATGTTGTCGTTGACCATGCCGTGCAGCTTGTCTGCCAACTTCTTGGTCTTTTTCTTGTAGAAACGCCCGAACGCCCCCCTGCACTTGCCAGTGACAGCATCCATCGGGTTTACCGGTACGGGAACGGGGTTGGTGAGGATTTGTCTGGCTGCAGGTATCGGGTTGATGACGCCTGTGGGCAGGAACATGCCCGCAACCTTGTGCACGCTCGGTATGCCGAGGTCGTTGCAGTCGAGGTGCAGGTGTGCACCGCCGCCGGAGAAAGGCATACCGTCGGCCAGGACGGTCAGGCTGCCCATGAAGGCGTGCCCGTTGTTCTTGGGTATCGCCGCGGAAGGGGCTGCCCAGCCTGCGCCCATCGGGACGTGGGGAATGCTGCGTGTAGGTGTGGACGCAACCGCCCTCGGGATGAAGCCGCCTATCTTGACTGTGGCTCCAAGCATCCCGACGAGCATCGTTTTGATGGTATATGACACTTCGGAGAGAGTTGCGTCATCTGCGTCTCCCGTATTCTGAGGAGGGGAAATCAGGTACGAGGCAAAAGCAGCTGTGAGAAAGTCCTCCGGCTTCAGCAACACCCCGACATAAGGGTGAGGCATGGGGACGACGGGAGTGGGCGGTACCGTCACGAGGTGGATGTCCACGCCGATGACAGGGTCGAGCTGCTTGGACACGGGCAGGCAGGCCATGCCCTTCATACCCATGGCACCAAGTATGGGGAGAACAGCCGCTTCGCAGAGGTTGCTGGCAAGACCACCGATGGCGGCTGCCGCCTTCACGCCCGTGTCAAGGGCGTTGACCGAAGGGGACACGCCAGCGGCGGAGTTCGCCTTCGCGCCCTCAGAAATGCCCTTCACCTGCGCCCCTACTCCGGCCTTCAGGTTGGCACTCACACTCTCAAAATAACCCATGTCTGACATACTATTTAACTCTTAATAGTGATATAAATTAAAATCAATATACAGATTGTTATAAGTACCCCCAGCCAAAAACGGAAAGTATCAGGACCAAGCACTTCAAGTAAATGATTCCATCCATAGGAACCGTTTCCTCGATATGACCATTTCCAGTTGAATATCAACCCAATAAGCCATAATAACAATAGAAATATGGCAATTATATTACCAATTTTAGGACTTGATTGGATATATTGGGCAAAATTTGATAACAGTTCTTCAAGATTTCGCAATATGTTGTTCAGCCATTCCATTGTATTTTCCTAAATTTCGTTTGTATTCATACAGAAAGTCCTCCCAGTCTTTTCCGATGGCACGGCTCAGGACCGAGTTGATTTCCTCATTGCTGACTGACGGCTGGCGTTTCCGGCTTTCCAGCAGCCTGAGCAGCAACAGAGGGTAAGACGAATGCCTTATCAGGTCTGACGACAATTTGTCTGCCAGTCGGAATCCCTCGATGTAGCACTCCGTAGCTCTTTCCGTATCGTATGCTTTCTCCCAGCACCACCCGCACATTCTCAGTGTTTCTGCCTGCATGAGGTAATCCTTGCAGTTTGCGTAGGCGTCTGCCCCCATCCGGTAGGTTTCTGCGGCATCGTTCCAGTCGGATTTCCGTACTTGTATGGATGCTTTCCCTACAAGCGAGCTGCCGAGAAGACGCCCCGAAAGAGATGGTTCTAGTTTTCCTTCTCCCATCTGTGCCGCTTCTACCGCTTTGTTGGCAAAATACAGAGCCATGTCAAGATCCTTATGGTTGATACGGTCTGTATATAGAATGGTATATACTGTTACGAACTGACTCAGCCAGTTCAGATCTTTTTTTACATTGGCAAGTGCCATATCAAGGCATTTGCGTGCGCACAAATCGGTTTGGGTGGTATCTCCTTTCTTTACGCTGTTCATGAGTTTGGTTAGTGCCAGTCTGAAATCGGAGGCGGCAGGGTCGCTCCGGTCTTCGTTGGCAGCCTGTTCAGCCAGTTGTTCGGTTGCTTCGTCCATGTCTATCGGGGGATAGATGGAGACTGTTTCTTTCTGGTAGGTCGTCATGAGCTTGCCGAACTGTTCTTGGCCGATGATATCACCGGTTCCCCATACCATCTGTTTGTCGAACGGTTGGGAGAGTGCCTGATTGAACCACTGCCGGCATCCTTCATAGTCCGCAGTGCCTTCCAGATCGAAAATGAAGCTGCATTTCATGTCTGTACCGTTGACAAGTTCACGGGTCAGCCGGTTGAGATTTTCCACTACTGTCTGGGCTGCATTGCCGCCATTTATGGAGCTGTCGTCTGCCTGCCATTCCACTTTTTCAAAAATGATGTCTTCAGGCTTCTTGGAGTCGTTCCAGTACTCAATTTGTTTACTTATATATTGTAGTACATCTTTGCTGAACTCCATTGCGGATGTAAATGGAAGAGCGATGACGAAGACCATGTCTTCTTCTTCGCTGTCGATGGCCAGCATGTAGTCATAGAAGGCCTTGAGCATGGTCTCGTCACCCGGATTGATGACAATGCGTATCATCTTTACCGGTTGTGCCACGGCATTCTCCCAAAGGTGGAGCATATTGTCCGCTATTTGTTGTATGGCATTACTCATAGGTCAGTTCAGTTTTACGATTGTACCTGCTATGGCGGTTGTTCCGCTGGAGTCCACGGTTGCTTTTGTGGTACCCGAAAGGGTTGCTGTATTGCTTCCCGTAGCGGTTACGTCGCTTCCTTTTATGTTATATGCTTCTTCTGCACTGCTGTTTATTGTTTTTGCAGTCTGCGTGATTTCGTTGGTGGCCGTTTCCGTAATCTTGGTTTCTGCGGAGGATTTGATGTTTCCCTCGCTGTCCAGTTCAATGCTGGTTTTGCCTACGCACAGCATGATGGATTTGGATGCGGAAATCTTGATGTTTCCTTTTCCGTCAGCAGCATAGCTGTTGCCGGCCTGATCCGTCATGGTGATGCTGCCTTCGTCATCATCTATGGTGAGGGTACATCCGCTCCGTGTGGTCAGGCTCTTTTTCTTGTTGCCGCTGTCACCGCCTGTTCCTGTCTTCCCGTTGAACAGGCTGCCCATTACGAATGGACGTTTCGGGTCGTCATACCGGAATCCAACCAGTACGATGTCGTCCTTTTCAGGGATGAAGACAAAACCTCTGTTGGTTGATACTTTATTGCTTATTCCGGCATCAGGAGTCATGACACGTATCCATGAGGTTGTCATGCCATCGCCCTGCCAGTTCATCTTTACCTGTACGCGTCCCTGTTTCTTGGGGTCATCGTTGCTTACCACTACCGCCTGCTGCGTCTGTGCCACGGGTAGAGGTACTTCCGGGGCAGGAAGACTTGTTGTCTGCGAATAGAGTGCGGTAAAATTGTTGTTGTAGCTTTCTCCGGTTCCGGCTATATGGGTAATTTCTGTGATGAAATATTCACCTAAAGTCTTTTCAATAAAATCAAATTGGAAGTTTTGGATTGCGGTTTGTATTTCCACTACGCTGCCGAGTGTTATCCGGTTGCAGTCCGTTTCACAGGATATGTAATGTGAAGGCGAAGCATCGCTCTGCTGTTTCTTTTGGAAATGGTTTTCTGCCTGACTGTCGTTGGCAACCCTGATTTCCGTATGTTGGAATGCTTTCGATTTGAAGAGTTTGACAGAAGCGTCAAAAGCTGTTTGTCCCAGCATGTTCATACCGGTGGGGACATTGGAAGCGGTACCTTTGCTGAATTTGCCGTTGGCGGAGTCGTATGAGTTTCCTTCTACCGGGCGGGCAAGCGTCTGGATTCCTATGTTCAGGTCGGATATTTCGCGTCCGTAGCTCAGAGGTATGGCTGATGGCAGTTTGTCAGGCTTGCCGAATACAAGTTGTTTACCGTCATAGTACAGCCATTCGTGATATTGTCTGGCCAGCCTGCGGATAAAGTCGAAGTCGCTTTCCATATACTGGCATTCGTATTCGATGTCAGCTGTATATTCCGGCTTGATGGCGCAAGGCACACCGGCCCTGTCGCATATTTCCTTTACTATGCTGAATAGCGTGGTATTGGTCCACGAAGCACAGTTTAGTTCTGTTTCGAGAAGGAAGGTCAATGAATACCCCTGGATAAGCAGATAGCCGTGATTGCCTTTCGAGCGGTGCAGTCCCACATGTGTTACTATCCCTTTGAAGCTGTTGCCGCCCAAAAGGATTTCCGCTTGCTTGCCTATCCAGTTCATGCTGTTGTCAAGCGTATGAGTCTTGTAGAATTCACCGGACTCTATATCCATGTGAACTTCAAAATAATGATGGTCATTGATGCACTGTTTCAACACAACCTGAAAAAAGGAAGGAAGAGGAACATCATCAATATTGACGGTTGTCATCTTCTGCTCAAGCATAACGGCAATGATTTTTTAAGGTGAATAAATAAAATTGCCGCTTGACGGATTGAGCCCTTCAAGCGGCAATATCTTACATTCCGCTTAGGGGCGTTGCCCCGGAGCGTTTAGTTTTTCGGCCATCTGTTGTCAAGCGCAGCGTTGCCCACATTGATCAGCTCAGCGGAGAATGTGAGTGCGATGGTCATCGGCACGTCGTTGTTCACGTCAAGAGTTTCCTTGTAGTGTACGATGTAGGCGTTCTTGAACTCGATTTCCTTCATCTTAGCATCCTCTTCAATCTTCTTGTACACGATTTTTCCTTCCACCT
>SKER01001383.1_pt1 | contig 20040 bp, 14 predicted proteins | sample 4826961 | NCBI WGS metagenome assembly SKER01 (sample SAMN11008804, study PRJNA524170) | human gut metagenome | biome: Human fecal sample; material: Feces; isolation source: fecal sample from pouch patient p47 | host: Homo sapiens | place: Israel: Tel-Aviv | collected 2016-11-16 | reverse complement strand
CATAACGGCCACGATACGGTTCGCCGATCCGGTAATCTTGACGTTCAACAGTAACAAAATTGAAAGCAGCGACCACAAAACTGTATTTCCGTTTGGCCTGCCGGATAAACCCCATGGTCGAACTGTCAGGATCATCGGTATGTGTATAAATAATCCCCACAGGATCATGGTCCTGTTCCCACAACGGCCGATTGTGCCGATAGACCGCGTTCAGTTGCGTTGTGAACTGTTGCATCCGATGGTTGAGATCATCCTTTAAGTCGACCCATTCCAACGCACTCCAGTCCCGCCACTCTAGGAACTGCCCCCACTCTGAGCCCATAAAATTCAGTTGTTTTCCTGGGAAGGCAGCCATATAAGTTAGCATCGTCCGCAAATTTGCAAACTGATTATAGCGGTCCCCCGGCATTTTATGCATTAATGATTTCTTGCCGTGCACGACTTCATCATGTGAAAACGGTAGAATAAACCGTTCATCGAACATGTACACGAATGCAAATGTCAGTAGATTAAAGTGGTCGTGCCGATATAACGGATCCATCATGAAGAAATCCAGGGTATCGTGCATCCACCCCATGTTCCACTTATAGTTAAATCCCAATCCGCCATTGGCCACCGAACCCGTAACCTGCGGATAGGCGGACGACTCTTCCGCAATCATCAAGATATCGGGATGGTGGGTTAAGACCGTGGTGTTCAACTTTTGTAAAAAGGCGATGCCTTCTAAATTACGATTATCCCCATACTGATTAACCTGCCCTTCGCGCCCTTCATCATAGTCGCAATACAACATGTTAGAGACAGCATCCACTCGCAAGCCATCTAGATGACACTGGTCGAGCCAATATTCGGCGCTTGAAATCAGAAAACTCTGAACCTGTGTTTTACCGAGATCAAAATTCCATGCCCCCCAACGACGGTTATTCGCGCGCTCAGGCTCAGCGTATTCAAATGTCGGCGTACCATCATACTGGTACAACGCATCATAATTGCGAATAAAGTGACCCGGTACCCAATCAACGAATACCCCGATATTCGCTTGGTGACACTGGTCAACAAAGCTGAGAAAACTGTCACGCTTGCCAAAACGACTGGTTGGCGCAAAATACCCTAATTGCTGATAACCCCAAGACGCATCTAACAAATGTTCCATCACGGGCATTAATTCAATGTGGGTATAGCCCCGTTGTTTTACATAGGGAATCAGTTCAGCGGCTAATTCCGCATAAGTGTAGTAGCTACCATCAAGATGACGGCGCCACGAACCTAAGTGCACCTCATAAATGTTAATTGGCCGATTGGCAGCGCGCGACTTCTTCCGGCGAGCTAGCCACAAACTATCGTGCCAACGCATCGTCATCGGCTCAACAACTACGGCCGCATCCCCCGGTTTTCGTTCGAACTGTTGTGCAAACGGGTCAATCTTTAGTTGCACTTGGCCAGTTGGTGTTGTGATCTGAAACTTGTATAACTGACCCGCATGAACGTTCGGAACTTGTCCTTGCCAAATCCCCGTCGCCCCTAATAACTTTAGTGCGCTTGGTTGCCAGTCATTAAAATCGCCAACAACCCCGACAGCCTTAGCATGCGGCGCCCAGACGCGAAATACCGCCCGACCAGATGCGCCCAAATGACAGCCTAAGTAATCCTGACTATTAAATCCTGCGCCGGTATTAAATAAGTAACTTGCATCATTCATTTCCGTAGTTTGTTTAACCAAAGCATCACACCCCCTATGTGATTAACTGAGCAGATTATAAAATTAATCTTATTATAAGAAGGTGACAGGGTGTTTGCCTATCCTTGATAAGGTCGCCTTACTTAGTGATCAAACAGGGCACAAACCCCTAAAAGATAACGATTATTATGACTAGTCACCCAGACCGCTGCAAACTGATTCAGGACAACTATTCACAGTTAAGCCCGTGGTTATCCGTTTTATTGCGCCGTTTGCCAAAACATCAAAAAAAGCCCGAAAAAACGCGTTTTTTCGGGCTAGTTGATTTATTCAATTACATTTCTATCAAATTAATAATATTTATCTGACTGATTACTTCCAGTAGGCATAGCGATAAAGGGCGTCTCGCAACAATGTGAAGTGAACCCCACCAACCTTGTTACTGATCAAGTGAGCAGCAGCAGTTTGATAAATCGGTGTGACCCCCTGTTGCTGAGCGACTAGCTTAGCCGCTTGCTGCATCGTCTGATATCGGGCCTTAGTTGACTGCTTATCGGCCGTAATCGTCGAGATTAATTGCTCATATTTCGCATTGTTAAACTTCCCAAAGTTGACAGAATTAGTTATCGAAGCCTTATTCAAGAAATCAACTGGATCTTGGAAATCACTCGACCACGACAACGTGGCAAAGTCAAAATCACCCTTGCTTAAAGTTGAAATCTCATTTGTCAGTGGTACTGACTTGACATTGACCGTGACACCACTAAGATTTTTCTCAATTGCAGCTTGAATATATTCTGCCACCGACTTATTAATATCATTATCGTTCGTCAATAATTGCAGTGTTAACTTTTGCTTTCCTAAGCTCGCCTGAGCCTTCTGCCAATACTGTTTAGCCTTTGCTGGACTGTATGGATACAAGTTTCCGGTATCCGTATTAAAATCTTTCCCCGTTGTCGGGTTCTTGGTATTGCCAGCAGGAACTAATGACGTCGCCGCTACTGAGCCGTCTTTGAGAACGTTCTTAACCAATGACTGGCGATTCAAAGCGTAACTCACAGCACGCCGCAAGTCAGTATTCTGCAATGCTGAGCGCTTCTGGTTCCACAACATGAAGTAGAGTTGATTTAACTTCGTAACCTTCATCTGACTTTTTAGTGACCCTTGCTCAGCTGCCGATACTTGGGTGCCCGTAATCTGGGTGACTTGGACCTCATTGCTTTGGAAGAGGTTCTCGGCCGTACTGTTATTTTTGACCGTCTGCACCTTAATATTCTTGATTCGGACCTGTTTGCGGTCATAATAATACGGGTTCTTCACATATTTCCACGTGTCATTCGTCCCATTCCAACTCTTCAAGACATAGGGACCATTAGAGAGCGTTCGCTGTGCCGATGTCCCATACTTATTCCCGTATTTCTCAGTAAATTGTTTGTTTAACGGATAGATCTCTGTGGCTAGCCGATAATTAAAATACGGCACGCGCTGTTGCAATGTAATTTGTAACTTATACTTACCCAACGCTTTAACGCCTAAGGTCTTCACCGCCTTCTTACCAGCCGTGATTGCTGTTGCATTCTTGATTTCAGCAACGTGTCCGACTTCCTGTGACTTGGTATTCGGATCGACCTGGCGTTGCACGGAATAAACAAAGTCAGCGGCCGTGACCTTTTTTCCATTCGACCACTTGGCATTGTGCCGCAAATTAAAGGTATAAGTCTTCCCATTATTAGTCGGTTTGACGACTTTCTTGGCAATTGCCGGCACGACTTTCCCCTTTTGATTAGTTGTGTACAAGCCTTCCATAAACTGAGCAATAGCGGCCTGACTAGCGATATCGTCGGCCTTATTAGGATCAGCGGTCGCAATCGACTGGGTCGCCGTTACGTTCAACGTCTTCTGCTGACTACTCTGCTGGCTACCGCAGCCAGTTAACACTAATCCTAGGGCTACAATAGCAATACTGCTGATCCATATTCTTTTTTTCATGAATGATGACTCCTAACTTAACGATGATGTCGGTTACTGGCAACGATACTTCGATTGGCGCCGACAACAACACATCAACGGTAAGCCTCCGTTATCCGTGGTAAACCGGTAATTACTGGTTTTCACGACTACAATAACGTTTTGCAATCCTGCGTTCATCATCATGATTCCTCCCCTTAGATTAAAAACTAATTAAGATAAGATTAGCTTTTAAGTTTACATCTGTCAACTAAAAGTTTCGCTCAACATTCTAAGTCACCATGGTATTGTGCCTTCACTATTCAGGCCGAAACCAGCTTGCTGCTTTTGAACCAAACGTATGGTACGCGAGCTTAAAACTAGACCGGCTATGTTGGGTTATCAAATCAAGAAGTCAAAAATCGGATAAACACTTGTCCCCCCAATCGGCAATAAAAAAATCGCTATTAGCCGATATAATGACTAATAACGATACTTGCTCATCAATGGCGAATCTGACCATTGCCATCAATGACATATTTATAAGATGTTAATTCCGCTAATCCCATCGGACCGCGAGCATGTAACTTCTGCGTTGAAATCCCGATTTCAGCGCCAAACCCAAATTCAAAGCCATCCGTAAACCGGGTGGAAGCATTGATATAAACACACGCTGCGTTGACCCGTTGCTGGAAGAGCTTCCCAGCTTGATAATTATCCGTCACAATAGCTTCGGAATGTTGGGTATTGTAACGATTGATGTGCGTAATGGCCGCTGCTTCTGAATCAACAACTTTCACTGCAATAATTAAATCATTATATTCCGTTCCCCAGTCCGCATCCGTTGCTGGAACCACATCAGGAACAATGGCTTGAGTTGCGGCATCCCCGCGTACTTCTACGCCTTGTTCACGAAGTGCCTGAATCATGCTAGGTAAATAATCGGCCGCAACCTCACGATGAATTAGAAGCTTTTCAGTGGCGTTGCAAACTGATGGTCGCTGAACTTTCCCATTGATCACGATATCGGTTGCCATTTGCAATTGCGCGTCTTTGTCCACGTATACGTGACAATTACCGGCTCCCGTTTCAATAACGGGTACCGTTGCTTTAGCCAACACCGTTTGAATCAAACGGGCGCTCCCGCGTGGAATTAAGACGTCCACGTAATCAGTGAGCTGCATGAACTTAGCCGCAGTCGCATGCGACGTATCCGTAATCAGTTGAATCGCATTCTCATCGACCGCTTCGGCCCGTAATGCACCACGTAAGACTTGGACAAGTGCTTGATTAGAGTGAAGGGCTTCCTTACCACCACGTAAGATTACAGCGTTTCCGGTTTTAAAACACAGTGCTGATGCATCCACCGTCACATTGGGGCGCGCTTCAAAAATCATGCCGATAACACCTAATGGTACCCGTTCCTTGGCAATCATCAACCCGGCCTCGTTGCGCCACGCGCGGTCCACATTTCCAATTGGATCTGGCAAACTCACGACCTGTTTGAGTCCGGTCGCCATATCCTGGATGCGGTCTGCTGTTAGCCGGAGCCGGTCAACAAACTTAACTGGTACTTGCGGGTTCTCTAAATCCTGCGCATTAGCTGCCAATATCTCATCTTGATGGCTCGTTAACGCCGTTGCCATTGCGGTCAACACTTGATTTTTTTGCGCCGTTGAAAGTAATCCCAGCGTATAGCTAGCTTGTTGAGCCTGCTGACCCAACTGTTCTAAATCTACCATTTTGATAACCTCCCCAACTTAACCGAATAGCGTTCCGACTGGTTCGCCTGCTAAAATTTGAAAAATAATTGTGGGATCCGCACCATTGGCTAAAATCATTTGACCATTCGCATCGATCATCCGTTCTGCCGCTTTTAGCTTAGTGACCATCCCACCAGTACCAAACCGACTGCCACTACCGCCAGCTAGCTTATAAGTATGTTGATCAACCTTCTCAATGTGCCCTAATAACTGGGCTCGGGCATCCGCATTGGGATTACCATCATAAAAGCCATCGATATCGGATAGCATGATTAACAAATCCGCCCCGATATTCGTGGCCACGATTGCGGATAGTTGATCGTTATCACCGAACTTTGTTTCATGATCCAATTCATCGACCGCGACCGTATCATTTTCATTAACAATTGGGACCACGTTTTGTTTTAATAGCGCCTCAAATGTATTCAACACATTATGGTGACTCTTAGGATAAACAAAGATATCACGTGTTAATAACAACTGGCCAATTTTTTGTTCATAAATGGCGAAGCGTTCTTTGTAAATCGAAATCAATTCAGTTTGCCCAATCGCCGCAATCGCCTGTTGTTCAGGAATTGCTTTTGGACGTTGCTTGAGTCCCATATAATTCAAGCCAACACCAATAGCCCCTGACGAAACCAAGACAACTTCACGCCCACGGTGTCGCATTGCGCTAATGACAAAGGCTAATTGATCGATTGCCCGTAAGTTGATCGATCCATCTGGATAAACTAGCGTGCTTGTCCCGACTTTAATCACGACTCGTTTAGCCTTTAGTTTTCGTATCACTTTCACTACTGCCACCAACTTCTCTAATTATTTTGTTTCACGTGAAACATCGATCTGAACGTCCGTCTTCATATAATTAACGGCCTTGCGTAAATTAAAGTGAACGACACCGATATTAACTGCCAACACGATCAATAAAACCACAAATGCCAACAAAAACAGCACCTTATAAGACCAATTATCGATAATCACACCACCAAATAACGGCCCTAGCGAGCGCCCTAACGCACAAAAGGCTTGTACTAGTCCTTGGTAACGCCCCTTAGCACTAACTGGTGATAACTGACTCACTAGTGTTGGCATGGCTGGTGACCAAGTTGCTTCACCAATCGTCAATAAAATCATGGCAAAGATAAAGTGTGGGTAATCATGCGCAATCACAAGTGATAGAAATGATAAGCCCACGAATAGCATGCCGAAGAAAAATTGATTATATAAATTTTTAATCCGATTCCCCAGCAAACTTAAAATACTCTGAATAAGGACCAGTAAGCCCGCGTTGATTGTCCATAGAAAACTGTAATTCCGCAGCGGCATCCCCAAATTCGTCATGTAGACGGATAAATTGCTGACCCACTGTTCGTATAGCAACCAGATAATAAATAAACTAATAAAGAAGGTCCAGACAATGTGAAAATTGGCCCGTGGCAAGTGCACATCTTGTCCTTGGCGCGGATCAACCCCGGTCACGTTCGACGAGTCCACATTGTATTCAAATAATGCAATAATCAAGAAAATCACGAAGAGGATCGTGGTCATCGAGAATAGCAAGGCCATCCCCATGCTATACACGATACCAACCAGCATCGTGCCGAAGACAACTCCGAGATTGGCAGCGAGATACATCAACGTAAACGTTCGCCGCACTTTATCGCGGGGGACACTGGCAGCCAAAGCATTAAACATCGTATTTAGCCAGCCACTAGCAAAACCGGTCACGACTAACAACATCGGATACCACGGCCATCCATGAAAAAAGATCAGAGCAAAGTTCGCGAGGCCATTCAACGTGATTCCCATCAGTAACAGGTGATAAGGATTACCTCGATCAAATATACGCCCACCAATCGTACTTGCCAAAACGTTGGCAACTGAATTGAGCATCAGGACAATTCCAGTCTCCGTCAACGACTTACCTAACACATTGTGCATGTAGATCGTCGTTAACGGCCAAATGAAACTCATACCAATGTTATTCATAAACTGCCCGGCAATTAGCCACGGCGTTTTAATGAGTTGCTTTTGTGCCACGCCATCACCACCATTATTAAATCTGTCTACTTTTCATCATAGCAAAGTTTATTTAAAATAACAGGGACATTTATCTCACTAACTCATTATTATCACGGCCAAATTGGTGCATCAGCCCAACCAATTGGCGGAAAACAAGTGGCCTCGGCACGTGATAAACAAAAAATTCCTCTTAATTAGTTTAAGAGGAATTTGATAACAAATTTATTGATCGACTGCAATTAAGCTTGGGGATCCTGCGCATAAGAGACTGAGGAGAACTTATTAAATGGTTTCACAAATAATAGTTTGACCGTTCCCCGCGCCCCAGCACGGTTCTTTTCGATAATCACTTCAACTTCACCAACATCCTCAGAAGCATCTTCGTCCCGCGGATCGCCGCCATTAAAGTCACCACCGCCACCAAAATTACCGCCATCATCATCGTCGCCGCCTTCGCGATCATAATAATCTTCCCGGTATAGGAAGGCAACGATGTCAGCATCTTGTTCAATTGAACCCGATTCACGAATATCGGAAAGCACTGGCCGCTTATCTTGACGCTGTTCAACACCACGAGATAGCTGTGATAAGGCAATGACTGGAACACCTAGTTCCTTAGCCAGTTTCTTCATTTGCCGCGAAATTTCGGAAACTTCCTGTTGCCGACTTTCTGTGTTACTACCTTCGATCAGTTGCAAATAATCGACCACAATCAAGCCGAGGTTACCTTGATCTTTCGCTAAGCGGCGACTTTTGGCCCGGATTTCTGACATCTTGATTCCGGGGGTATCGTCAATAAAAATACTAGCTTTAGACAAACTACCCATGGCAACCACCAAGTGTTCCCACTCTTCTTCGTTCAGTTGCCCCGTCCGTAAATGCCCAGCGTCAATACTACCTTCTGCACACAGCATCCGGTTGACTAAGGATTCGGCACCCATTTCCAAACTGAAAATGGCCACTGTCGTATCCGTTTTAGTCGCCACATTTTGGGCAATATTCAGGACAAAGGCTGTCTTACCAACGGCTGGCCGGGCAGCCAAAATAATCAGATTATCCGGTTGTAAGCCGGCGGTCATTTTATCCAGCTCCGCAAAACCAGTCGGTAAACCGGTAATGTCATCATCATTTTGATACAAGCGGTCAATTTCTTCAATCGACGCGTTCAACACATCTGAAATCGACTTAAACCCACTCTGATTACGCTGTTCAGACACGTTCATAATGTCGCGTTCCGCGTCATCTAATAACGTGGTCACGTCATCATTTTCCGTATAGGCCTTTTGCGTAATCTCCGTGGCCGTCTTGATCAACCGCCGCACCGTCGCCTTTTGCGCCACAATCTTAGCATAGTAGCCAGCGTTAGCCGCAGTCGGTACGGACCCAGCTAATTCAGCAATGTAGCTCATCCCACCAACATCATCCAATTGATTTTGGGCCGTTAATAAATCACTAACGGTCACCGCATCAATAGCCTCGTCACGGTCATTTAAAGTCACCATGCTGGCAAAAATGATCTGATGTGCGCGCCGATAGAAATCTTGCGCTTCGACAAACTCCATCGCTTCCACGAGGGCGTCACTGTTTAAGAAAATAGCCCCCAAGACTGCCTTTTCAGCTTCAATATTTTGTGGTGGGGTTTGATCCAGCACATCGTTGTTCATTTGTGATCCGTCCTTTTACTTTTCGACAACGTGCACGCGAATTTTCGCCGTTACTTCTGGATGTAACTTAACGGGCACGTTTGTGTAACCTAATACCCGAATTGGTTCTGGTAATTCGATCTTGCGTTTATCAAGCTTAACTTGGTATTGGTCAGCTAACGCCGTTGCAATTTGTTTGCTAGGAATTGACCCAAACAACCGACCATCAGTACCAGCTTTGGCCTTCAATTCAACAACCGTTTCATCAGCTTCCAAAACTGTCTTGACTTGCTTAGCTTCGGCTAATTCCTCAGCGGCACGTGCTGCTTCAGACTTCTGTTCAGCCTTCAACGTATTGATTGCCGCTTTAGTGGCTTCCTTGGCCAATCCCTTTTTAATTAAAAAGTTCTGCGCGTAACCATCCGGGACATTCTTGATTTGGCCCCGCTTGCCCTTACCACGGACATCATTCAAAAAAATAACTTGCATTTAGACTCACTCCTAATTAGATTCTGTGGTCGGCTCATCAGTTGCCGTTAACAAATCAATCAACGATTGTTTGACGGCTTCAACTGACTGCCCTTCAATCTGGGTTGCAGCATTCGATAAATGACCGCCACCACCCAATTTTTCCATATAAACTTGTACGTTGATCTCGCCAAGTGATCGTGCCGAAATTCCGACCCGTCCATCTTCACGACGTGTAATCACGAATGATGCGTCGACACCAGACATAGATAATAGTGAATCAGCAGCTTGAGCCGCCGTTACTGGGTCATAGACCTGATCATCTTCACCAACACATAATGCCATATCCTGGTTAACAAATTCAACGGTTTCAATCAGATGATTGCGTTGTAGATAACTATCAACGTTCTCCTTCATAAATTGTTGAACGAGTAACGAGTCCGCACCGGCTGATCGTAGATAACTAGCAGCATCAAACGTCCGCGATCCTGATCGTAATGAAAACGACTTCGTATCGATAACGATTCCGGTCAACATTGCGGTTGCCTCAATCTTATTGATTGGTTCGGCATCGTGCGATTGATATTCAAACATCTCGGTAATCAGCTCACAAGTCGACGAAGCATACGGTTCAATATAAACCAAAACTGGGTTTTCTGGAAATTCTTCGCCCCGTCGATGGTGATCAATAATCATAACGCGATTTTCGAGCCGCTCATAAAGGGCCTGTGACATTGAAATACTTGGCTTAGAATGGTCAGCCATAATCAATAAACTTTGGTCAGTGGCCTTCTCAAGTGCTTCTTCCGGCGAGATAATCGCTGACTCGATGTTCTCATCAGACTTCAACTGGTCCAGTAAACGCTGAATGTCTGAATGCACATTTTGCTCATCCAAGACGATCCAACACTGTTTACCATTCATTTCAGCAATTCGGCGAATCCCGAGACAGGCCCCAACGGCATCCATATCTGGTTGGCGGTGCCCCTGAACAAAGATCTGGTCAGATTGATTCATTAACTCTTGTAACGTCTGACTGATCATCCGGGCCCGTACCCGCGTCCGTTTTTCCATCGGGTTGGTTTTACCACCGTAGAAACGAGCAGGTTCGTCCTCAGACTTCACCACAACTTGGTCACCACCCCGCCCCAAGGCAAGGTCCATGTTACTCTGCGCTAAATCGGCCAAATTGTTCATGTTCCGTTCACCATAAGCAATCCCAATACTCAATGTTAGTGGGAAATTTTGCTTAGAAGTCGACTCCCGAATTCGATCTAAAATGCGAAACTTATTCTCTTCAACACGTCGTAAACTACTAGCATAGCCCAACAAGAAGAAGTGATCATCATCCAAGCGCTTCAGGTACATCCCAAACATCTGGGTCCACTTAGACAATTCATTGGTCACGTAATTGTTCAGGTTGGAAATATCCGTATCAGTCATCGACTGGGTGATTTCATCGTAATTATCCAAAAAGATTTGTCCAATCACGAGTTTTTCATCTTCGAATTGATCCGTCAGCTCAGCATACTTGGTCACATCCATCATATAGACCGTATTAGTGCTCTGCTGGACACGTACATCAAACTGGTAGTCTTGCCAACGAATCGTCGCGGGCTCGTCCAGATGAGCGTTCAGCGTCGCTGCCAGTGTTGGCTCAATATCTTCCAAGCGGTATCCTAAGACGTCCTTATCACCGAAATAGCGCTGAAGATAAGGATTGATCCATTCGATGGTCTGGTCGGAATTAAAAATCATTACTCCGATAGGCATCTGAATCAGTGCCTCTTGTTCGCCGCGCTTAATACGATACGACAAGTCTGAGATATATTCATTTGCACTCGAACTGAGCTCAATCAACGTATTATAAGATATCACCACAGCCATCACAATCAAGATGAGGACAACGGTCCCAAAAATCCAGTTCATTAAATAACCAGTGACGAGCATAATTAACGACAAGCTAAAAATAACCAACGCTAAGAGTCGTAACTGCTGATTTTGTAGGAAAAATGGAATTTTTTCACGCGAAAAGATCTTTTTCATATTAAAAATCCCTCAAGCCTTCTCAGTAATGACTATATTTTATCACAAACCACCGTCCGCTTCAGCGTTTCGTGTCAATCACCGTAAACGCTTCATTGAACGGCCACCACCCTATCTAGTCAAGTTAAGGGTAAATAAAAACCACAGAGCCGAAGTCTGTGGTTTTTGAATGACTAAAAATTAGTCTTCAGATACAAAGGCTAATAAGCCCATGATCCGTGCACGCTTGATGGCGATAGTTAAAGAACGTTGGTTCTTAGCACTAGTCCCCGTTACACGACGTGGCAAAATCTTCCCACGTTCTGAAATAAAGCGACGTAATAAGTCAGTATCTTTATAATCGATGTATTCGATATGGTTTGCGGCGATGAAGTCGACTTTACGACGACGACGGCCACCTCTTCTTTGTTGTGCCATTGATATTTCCCTCCTCGTTATCTGTCTAAGCAATTAGACTAGAATGGTAAATCATCATCCGAGATATCAATTTGATCGCCATTATTAGCGAATGGGTCAGCCTGATTATTGTTGTTAGCACTGCTTGATGGTGCCGCACTGCTAGCATTACCAGTATTACCATTACCAAATGGGTTATTGTTATTCGCTGATGATTGTTGAGGAGCCGCATTTTGGCCTTGATTACTATACCCATTATTATTGTTGTTGTAATTCGAATTACCATTGTTGTAATTGTTATTACCACTACCACCATTGGCAGACTGATGACGTTCAGACTCTGCCCGTGATTCTAATAATGAGAAGTTTTCAACGACAACTTCTGTAACGTAAACACGTACCCCTTGTTGGTTTTCGTAGTTCCGGGTTTGAATCCGGCCATCGATACCAACAAGTGAACCTTTATGAGTAAAGTTCGCAAAATTTTCAGCAGCTTTACGCCAAATGACGCAACTAATGAAATCTGCTTCACGTTCCCCATTTTGATTCGTGAATTGACGGTTTACGGCAATAGTGAACGTCGCGACGGCGGCACCACCATTCGTGTAACGTAATTCCGGATCTCTTGTCAGTCGGCCAACAAGAATTGTACGGTTAATCATGCAGAAGCGCTCCTCTCTTAAAATTAATTTTGTCTATTAGTCTTCGCGTTTAACGATCATGTGACGTAAAATGTCATCATTGATCTTTGAAAGACGGTCGAATTCGTTTAAAGCAGCATCGTCAGTTGCTGTTAAGTTAACGATATGGTAAGTACCTTCGTTAAAGCCACCGATTTCGTATGCGAAACGACGCTTTGACCAGTCTTTTGAATCAATTACTTGCGCACCGTTATCAGTTAAGATTTTGTCGAAACGATCAACTAAAGCTGTCTTGGCAGCATCGTCGATGTCGGGACGTACGATGTAAGTAATTTCATATTTCTTTGATTCACTCATGAAATTTGCACCTCCTTATGGACTTCAGGCCCTTCTTTTTGAAGAGCAAGGAAAGTAATCTAGCTAATGCTAGATACTCACGAATTTAAAGTATAGCATCTAAATCAGTTTGTTGCAAGGGTTGAAGCGGCCGACTGTTACAAAAAGATCCTGAATCCGTTACACCAATCAATTACGTCAATTGAGCGATATTTCATTTTATTTCCCGGGAAATATTTCTTTTTTCTGAAATTCTCCCCTTCGCTTACATTTTCCCACACCCACACAGCATTAATTTAAACCAAGTCGACGTCAGAATAACACGCACTGCTGTAATCCTCTCAATCGCACAAGCCAGTTTTGACCGCGTAAATCTAAAATTGCTTACTCCATGTTGTCCTCTCCCAATTTATCGGCATTTCTGCCAATCACTGGAAGATGGCAGGACTAAGTGATGAGCCTCCAGCAGTCAAATTATTCTTCGCAGGAAGATTGTTTCTACCGGTTCAAAACAAGACTTTGGAGGCCAGAATAGGACCGATGACCGGTAAATCACACACGACCCGTTGCCATAATAATTCTTGACTCACATAAAAAACAAGCGTGGTCGACAATCTTGTCGACCACGCTTGTTTTATCAATTTATTCGTTTGAATCAGTTGTTGGTTCTGTCGTAGTGGCATCGGCGTTGACGGTTTGATCGTCAACTGGTGCCTCAGTCGTTGCATCCGTTGCGACAGTCTCATCAACTTCTGGCTCTGGATCAACCTTGGCCATCGTTGCGACTTGACCATCATCGCCTAACCGCATGAGACGAACACCTAAGGTTGCCCGACCAGTCTGAGAAACGGTTGCGATATTGAAGCGAATCATGACCCCTTGGTTCGTCATTACCATGATATCTTCTTGACCATCAACCGTCGTCAAGCCAGCTAAATGACCATTCTTCTCAGTCACGTTAGCGGTCTTGATTCCTTTGCCACCACGCCCCTTAATTGGGTAATCGGCAGCTGGCGTTTGTTTCCCATAACCCTTTTCCGTGATGATGAAGACGTTGCTGTCGGGCTTCAAAACGTCAAAGCCAATCACAAAGTCATCATCGCGTAAGCGAATCCCGCGAACCCCAGAAGCCGTCCGGCCCATGGACCGCACTGTGGTTTCGTCGAAACTGACGGCATAACCGTCGTGCGTCCCGATGATTACATTTTGGTGACCATCCGTGATTGTAACCCCGATTAATTCATCATCATCCTTAAGCGTAATGGCCTTCAAACCATTGCTACGGATATTGGCAAATTCTTGAACTGGTGTCCGTTTGACAACCCCTTTAACGGTTGTAAAGAACAGGTAGTTATCAGAAGCGCTCGCATCGCCCGTGACATTAACGACCGCCTGAATTTTTTCACCAGAATTGACTCCCAGTAAATTGATGACCGGGATTCCTTTGGCCGTACGACCGTATTCAGGAATCTCGTAAGCCTTCATCCGGTAAACTTTACCCGCATTAGTGAAAAAGAGTAGGACATCATGGGTCGACGTCGTCAGGAGATGTTCAATAAAGTCATCATCATGGACGTCCATCCCTTGAATCCCACGACCACCACGGTGTTGCGACTTAAATTCAGTCGTTGGTAACCGTTTGATGTAGCCATTGTGAGTTAAGGTAACAGCCACTTCTTCTTCTTCGATCAAGTCTTCATCTTCAATACTGAGGACTTCACCGACCATCAATTCGGTCCGACGCTTATCACCAAACTTACGTTGAATTTCCATTAATTCTTCGTAAATAATTTGGTTGATACGATCCTTGCTAGCTAAGATTTCTTTGTAGTCAGCAATGGCTTTCAATAAGTCCTGGTATTCACTCTCGATCTTTTCACGTTCCAAACCAGTTAACCGGACTAACCGCATATCAAGAATGGCTTGTGCCTGCTTATCAGACAAGCCGTAATTATCCATCAATTGGTTCTTCGCAATTTCACTCGTTTGTGATTGACGAATAATCGCAATGATTTCATCAATGTGATCAAGGGCAATCCGTAAGCCTTCAAGAATATGGGCCCGTGCTTGGGCTTTCTTCAAGTCAAACTCAGTCCGACGCCGAATCACGTCTTCTTGGTGTTCCAGGTAATAGATTAAGATTTGCTTTAAGCTTAAGACTTTTGGAGCACCCTTAACGATGGCTAACATGTTAAAGCCAAAGTTAGTCTGCATCAATGTCATCTTGTAAAGGTTATTCAAGATAACCGAGGCGCTGGCATCCCGCCGAACATCAATGACGATCCGCATCCCTTCACGGTCACTTTCATCATTGATATCAGTGATACCTTCAATTTCCTTGTCTCGAGCTAAACCAGCAATCCGTTCGATCAATTTAGCTTTATTGACCATATATGGTAATTCGGTCACGATAATTCGTTGCTTACCATTCTTTTGGTCTTGAATATCGACCTTCGCACGAACAATAATGTTCCCACGACCAGTCTGGTAAGCCTTACGAATACCGGACTTTCCCATTACGATCCCGCCAGTTGGAAAATCTGGTCCAGGTAAGACTTCCATCAAGTCAGCAACTGTTGCATCAGGATTATCCATCAACAGGTGGATTGCTGAAATGACTTCCGCTAAGTTATGTGGCGGAATGTTTGTTGTCATCCCAACAGCAATCCCAGTGGCACCGTTAACGAGTAGGTTCGGGAAACGTGCTGGTAAGACTGCTGGTTCCCGTTCTGTATCATCATAGTTTGGTTGCCAATCAACGGTATCCTTGTTAATATCGCGGAGCATTTCAACCGCAATCTTACTCATCCGGGCTTCGGTATACCGCATCGCGGCAGCCCCGTCACCATCGACAGAACCGAAGTTCCCGTGACCATCCACTAACATGTAGCGATAGCTAAAGTCTTGGGCCATCCGCACCATTGACTCATAAATTGCGGAGTCACCATGGGGATGATACTTCCCCATAACATCCCCAACAATCCGGGCCGACTTCTTATACGGCTTATCCGGCGTCACACCTAATTCACTCATACCGTAAAGAATCCGCCGGTGCACTGGCTTTAACCCATCACGTACGTCCGGCAGTGCCCGTGCCACGATAACACTCATGGCATAGCTTAAGAATGACGTTCGCATGGTCTTCGAAAGGTTCACATCCGAAATACGATTGTTCGATAAATCTGAATCAGCCAAAATATTCGTCCTCCTTCATCCGTTTTGCCGCTATTAAAGCTTGATTAAGCTTTACATGTCTCAAGTAAAAGTCGCCATTAAGACAACCGTCGTGCCATTACGACCCTAAGTCTGATTAACGCTTGCGCCTCAGTTCTTAGGTCAAAATGACTAAACTGACACACTAAACATCCAGATCCTGGACGAACTTGGCATTATCTTCAATAAATTCTCGCCGTGGTTTGACTTGGTCCCCCATCAGCATCGAGAAGACCCCATCGGCATCCGCAGCGTCTTCATCACGAACCCGTAATAGGCGCCGCTTGTCTGGATCCATGGTCGTTTCCCATAATTGTTCCGCGTCCATTTCACCAAGCCCCTTGTACCGTTGAACAACTGGTTTCGGTGATGGTGCCAATTGCCCCATGACCTCACTCAATTCTTCATCTGAGTCAATATACTTCACAAATTTACCTTGCCGGACTTGGTACAACGGTGGTTGAGCGATGTACACAAAGCCAGCGTCAACTAATGGCCGCATGTACCGGTAAAACAACGTCAATAACAAGGTCCGAATATGGGCCCCATCGACATCGGCATCAGTCATGATAATTAATTTGTGATAATTGGCTTTGCTCAAGTCGAAGTCACCACCGAAGCCGGTTCCCATTGCCGTAAACAATGACCGGATTTCTTCATTGGCTAAAATCTTATCAATGCTGGCCTTTTCAACGTTCAAAATTTTACCCCGAATCGGTAAAATCGCTTGCGTCAACCGGGAACGTCCCTGCTTAGCCGACCCACCGGCAGAATCCCCTTCGACAATGAACAACTCACTAATTTCAGGGTCTTTACTACTATTGTCCGCCAACTTACCTGGTAAATTACTAATTTCCAAGCCACTCTTTTTTCGCGTAACTTCCCGCGCACGCTTAGCAGCGACACGGGCCTTGGATGCAAGTAACCCTTTGTCGACCACTTTACGGGCAACACTTGGGTTTTCCATCAAGTACTTGCTAAAGTGTTCTGAGAATAACCGGTCAACTGCTGCCCGAGCATCGGAATTACCAAGTTTCGTCTTCGTTTGACCTTCAAATTGAGGATCCGGATGCTTGACGCTGACAACAGCCGTCATCCCTTCACGAACATCTTCGCCAGATAGATTCGCATCGCTTTCCTTCAACAAGTTATTCTTACGAGCATAGTCGTTGATGACCCGCGTCAAAGCACGTTTGAAACCTTCTTCATGCGTCCCACCTTCGTACGTATGAATATTGTTGGTGAAGGTCATCAAATTACTGTGGTAGTCGTCAGTATATTGCAACGCAACTTCTACCGTAATCCCATTCTGTTCCCCTTCCACATAAATCGGTTCTGGAAATAGAACGGTCTTATTCTTATCTAGATATTCAACATAGTGACGAATCCCACCTTCGTAGAGAAAGTCATCTTCAGTGGGTTCATCAGGGCGATTATCCCGAATCGTGATCCGTAATCCCTTATTTAAGAAAGCGAGTTCGCGAATCCGAGTCGTCAAAATATTAATGTCATAGGTGGTCGTTTCCCGGAAAATATCAGGATCCGGAACAAAATGAACCGCCGTACCATGAGCATCATCAGGCGCATCACCAATGATCTTCATCGGTGTTTTAACCTTTCCACGTTCAAAGTCCATGTAATAAACATGACCATTCCGAGTTACTTTGACGTCCAGGGTCGATGATAAGGCGTTAACAACGGAAGCCCCGACCCCGTGAAGACCACCAGAGACTTTATAACCGCCACCACCGAATTTACCACCGGCATGTAAAATCGTATAAACCGTTTCAAGCGCTGGTTTACCCGTTTTTTCTTGAATATCAACAGGAATCCCACGACCGTTATCAGTAACCGTAATACTATTATCCTTTTCAACGGTCACGTGGATCACGTTTGCAAACCCTGCTAGGGCTTCATCAATTCCATTATCAACAATTTCCCAAACTAAGTGGTGGAGTCCTTGGCTACTCGTCGTACCGATATACATTCCGGGACGTTTCCGGACAGCTTCTAAACCTTCCAAAACTTGAATTTGACTAGCATCATATTCGCGAGCCTGTTCAAGTTTGGTTTCTTTTTCGTTTTCGGTCAATGCGGTTCCTCCTCATGTAAAGTGCCATGGCTAACTTCAAATACTTTTGGCGCATTAATTAATTTGCGGGCCACCCCGTCAAGACTTGGCGTGGTTAAAAAGGTCTGCACTTTATCTTGGATCGCTGTCAGCAGATGAGTCTGCCGTGCAGCGTCTAATTCTGATAAGACATCGTCTAATAATAAGACCGGGTACTCGCCCGTCTCAGCTTTCATCAGATCAATTTCAGCAAGCTTAACGGACAAAGCAGTTGTACGTTGTTGGCCTTGGGAGCCAAAAGTCTGCACATTTTTGCCGTTAACACCAAATTGTAAATCATCGCGATGAGGACCTAATAAAGTCGTCCCTTGAAAAATTTCTTTGGCTTGTTGTTGCTGATATAAGGCCTGTAGCGTTTGATAAATGTGATCGACCGACGTCTGGTCGGCAGTTGGCACTTGAGTGACATAGTGAAACGTTAATTGTTCCTGTTCTTGCGTAATCTCGCTGTGAACAGCTTGCGCCCATTTCTCAAGTTGCTGCAACAGTTGTAGTCGTTTATGGATGATTTCCGCACCAAATGCAGCCAATTGATCCGATAAGACGCCCAAATAAACCTTATCCTTGGCCTGCTGCCGATTTAATTGCCGTAAGTATTGATTACGTTGTTTTAAAATCGTGCGATACTGACTTAGGTTATAGAGGTATTTAGGGCTCATCTGACCAAATTCCATATCCATAAACCGACGGCGAACCGCGGGTGCCCCTTTAACGATGGATAAATCTTCAGGTGCAAACACGATCACGTTCAAATTTCCGACGTACTGGGATAATTTGGCTTGCTCAAGATGATTGACTTTCGCTCGCTTGCCCCGCCGCCCCAATTCAAGTTCCAAGGGGACAGCACCGGTACTTTTATGTAACCGGCCTTGCAACGTTGCCGTGGTGGTTTGCCACCGAATTAATTCCTTATCGTTAGCGGTGCGGTGACTACGCGTTAACGCCAACACATAAATGGCTTCCAACAGGTTCGTCTTTCCCTGCGCATTTTCACCTAATAGAACATTAACGCCCTGACTAAAATTAATGGTCAAATCCGCGTAGTTCCGAAAATCATGCAAGACTAAGTTTTCTAAGTACATCTAATCAGTCGTTTCTTGATTTGAGCGAATAAAAAATGACCCGTTGTCTTCAACTTCAATCGTATCGCCTGGATAAAGTTTCCGACCCCGCCGATCATCTGGTTCACCATTAACTAACACGGTTGTTTCTTTTAAGAACCACTTCGCCTGACCACCCGATCCAATGATGGCCGTTTCTTTTAAGAGTTGCCCCAACGTCATATATGGGGTTTTAATATCTATTGGCTGTTTCACAATGTCACCTGCCTATCTGATTACAAGCTATTAAACGACTGTCTGGCGTGCTACACACACTCCTAACAGGTTATATTATACTTGTTTTTTGATGAAAATTCAATTTATAACCGCACTCAGAGCCATTTTAAGACGATTTAGGGCTTTTTAATATCGGGATACTAGCCTAGGGGTAAATTTGCTGAAATTCCCTAATTTTGCGGATTTTAATAAAATATCTTGTTTTTTACCTATAAAAATTGGCTAAAGCCAGCATTCATTATCTGAAAGCGAGCGTTTGTAGCAACGAGTGCAAGGACTGGGGTTCATCAGATGGTGGGATTTTAGTAGGGCAACATCGATAGTTAGCGTGATAATTCACCAGCAGCTAATATAATATGCATAAGTTAAAACTTCAAAAGTTACATCACCGCTATTGCCTATTCATTGCCCCATCTTTA
>SKER01001379.1_pt1 | contig 20077 bp, 13 predicted proteins | sample 4826961 | NCBI WGS metagenome assembly SKER01 (sample SAMN11008804, study PRJNA524170) | human gut metagenome | biome: Human fecal sample; material: Feces; isolation source: fecal sample from pouch patient p47 | host: Homo sapiens | place: Israel: Tel-Aviv | collected 2016-11-16 | reverse complement strand
TTTTTGAAAACTGGGGTAATAATTTCATTTTGTTCTGTCATAAATAAAAAATCTCCTTACTGATGATAGTCTCAGTATAGAAGATCCGGGGTAGCTAGAGCTAGACGTACTGTTATTGACTGCTTACATTTGTTGTACTATCGTAAGCAATTACAAATCGATTCTGTTCATCAAGGGACTGGTTAGTTGCTTGCCAACCTGTGACTTGAAGTTGGTCATCATTAAAGTTAGCCTGATCAAGATAACCATAATTACCATTATCTTGATGGTCATAAGTTTGATCATTAGTAGGGTTATTAATTTTTTGAACTTGGCCAGTTGATTGCGGCTGTTGAGTATCAGCAAGCACATTCTCACTAAATACTACGCCAGTTGAGATCGCAATTGTAGTTATTGTCGCAACAATCCATTTTTTACCACTTTTATATAACTTAAAATGTTTTTTATTTTCCATTTTAATCTCCCAATTTATTATTAAACAATAAAAGGGTTAAAAATGTTCCCCAACACTTTAACCCTTTTTAAATCTTAAGCAAATACCCGTCTGATACCTGCAATTACATTACGTTGACCATTAACAATTGGTTGAACCATTACTCTTGGTGGCCAGCTTTCAATTACTTGGTTATTACCGAGGTAAATCGCAACGTGCCAAATAGTATGGGTTCCTGGTTGATAGTAGAAGACAAGATCCCCACGTTGCCGATCATTATATGAAACATTCATAAAGTGCGGATCAGCAAAGAGGTTACGTGAATTCCATTCGTTACCAGGGAAACCATGATAGATAGAACTGCACGAAGTTGGATTAATTCCACCGGCATATAGAGCTTGCATTACTAATCCGGAACAGTCAACACCGTAAGCTGGAGATGAAGAACATCCTGCAAGCCATGGTTTACCCATGTATTGATATGCTTGACGAATCATTGCTTCAATATGATCTTGACGTGAAGCACCAGCACCTGCTCCAAGTGGGGCTACGTAGCTATCAATACTTGTCCACTGATCAGCAGGCAAGCCTAATGCAACCCAGGTGTTATAGTCAACCCAACCAGTTGCTGGTAAGCCATGAGCCCGTTGAACACTCATTACCCGGTAAGCATCAGCGGTAGTGTAAGTGTTATGTTGATAACCAGTCCCAATTCGATCCTTAACTAGTTGCGTCTTAATTCCTTCATAACCAGGGCCGATGTTATGACCAACGGGACCACTTGGTTGGATTTGACTATAGTTAATTTGGTACATCCATGAAGGATTTTGGTAAAGATTTAAATATTGATTAGTAAGCCATGCTTGCGAATAGTTTCCTTCACCATTATCTGCGTTACTATAACGACTGACTAATTGCATAGCATCGTGAGCATATTGACCATCAATATTAAAGTCAACTGTAAATCGAGCATTATTTGCGCCTAAGATATTACCATAAACGTTATTAATATCTGGACTGGCAACATTAGTTACTTCTTTTCGAGCGATTTCACGCCCCTTACTTAAATCCCATAAGATTATAAAGTGATGAGAGTCAATCATCGATGCATCAGCAGCGTGCCAACCAGAAGCAGAAATAGTTGTACCATTTTGAGTAAAGTGATCTAACCATGCTTGATTATTATTTAAGTTCACATTATTGTTATACCAATAATCAATATGGTTCCCTTCCCCATTCTTGGCATCATCAGTATAACGACTGACAAGAACAAATTGATGACCAACCATTGCTGGAGTGATATCAAAGGAAGTTGTAAAACGTGCATGATCAGCATTATTAACATCAGCAAAGCCATTTTGGGCAACATCCGCACTTGCCAGTGTCTTAACAGCTTGACGAGCAACTTCATGATTTGCCGTCTTATCAAACAAGATTAGGTAATGGTTAGTTAATATAGTAGATTGATCATTAGCATTCCAACCACTAACAATCACTTTGTTAGACTTATTATCAATTCTAAATTGATCGAGATAACCGGCATTTTTGTCTTTACCTAATTTAAGAGAATTATTAAACCAGTAATCTGAACGATTTTCTTCACCATTCTTGGCATCAGAGCTGTAACGACTAACAATCGTTAATTCATCGCCTAACATTGCTGGGGTGATGGTAAAGTTCGCACTGAAACGGGAATGATCCGCATTAACAATTTCATTATAGCCATTTCGTGCTACATCAGAACTTGCCAAAGTCTTAACAGCTTGACGGGTAATTTCCTTGTTCTTAGTCTTATCAAAAAGAATCAAAAAATGGTTTGACTTGTTGACAGATTGGTCATCTGCATGCCAGCCGGAAACTTCAATATTGTTACCATTAACTTTGAAGTTATCTAAATAGCCAGCCTTAGTTTGAATTGTCGGGTACCAAAAATCGGCACCGCCGTTTATTTCACCATTGGTATCATTAGTATAACGTGAAACGAAGCGGACCGAAGAAACATTATTTAGACGATCTACTGGAATCGAAGCTTTAAAACCACCATTTTCAGAAATCGGAGCTTTAGGGTAAACCTTTTGAACATCTGGACGACTAACTGTTTCTACTTTTCCACGATATAATTCCTGATTATTATCACCATTTAAAGCAATTAAGTAATGGTCCATTCCTGTCTTATACTGGTTTGTAGCATGCCAACCGCTAACATCAATTGTGTTAGCATTGTCAGTATCAGCAGTTACTGTATCGATATAACCAGCATTTACTGGTGTTTGGAAATCAATATCTGTGCCCTGTTGCTTATCAGTTGCCAAATTAGGTGCCTTAACATCTGAAGGTTGAGCACCCTTGTCTACTGACTCGTTAGTTACAGCAACAGTTGGGGTTTGAGTTGAAGCAGTTGCTGTATCTGCATGCACTGTTCCACTAGCAACAGAAACTCCTGCTGCCACTGCTACTAGCGTAATCATCATCGTACACCAGTTTTTACCAGCTTTAAAAAGCTTATAGTGGCTTTTGCTTTGCATAATATTACCTGACTTTCTACAAATAAATTACTTTCACTTAAACACGTTAATTAAATCACAGGTTTAATAATTTTTAAATAGTTTTTCATTTTTTCTTCACAATTTTCAGACAAAAAATAAAGCACTTATGAAGGCAAAAAACTTCATAACTACTTTATTAATTATTACAACTTCGCCGTTAACTTCACATCAGGATACTTTTGCTTAAACCAATTTTCGGCGAATTGATTTTCAAATAAGAATAGTGGCTGATCATGGATATCCTTGACTAAGATGTTTCGTGATGACGACATCTTTTCATCTAATTGGTCTGGATCAATCCACCGGGCAGTCTTAGTTCCCATTGGTTCCATGACAACCTCGGAATTATATTCATTTTGCATCCGGAACCTGAACACTTCAAATTGAAGCTGACCAACTGCACCGAGAATATAATCACCAGTAGAATAACTCCGGTAAAGCTGGACGGCCCCTTCTTGAACTAATTGATTGATTCCCTTGTGGAAAGACTTCTGTTTCATCACATTCTTAGCAGAAACACGGACAAACAGTTCTGGCGTAAATTGTGGTAACTTTTCAAATTGAATATCTTTTTTACCATTGTAAATAGAATCACCAATTTGGAAGTTTCCGGTATCGTATAAACCAATAATATCACCGGCAACAGCTGTCTCAACATTTTCACGGGTATCGGCCATAAATTCAGTCACATTTGATAACCGCATTGGTTTCTTAGTCCGTGATAATGTAACATCCATCCCCCGATCAAATTCACCGGAACAAATTCGGACAAAGGCAATTCGATCACGATGACGAGGATTCATGTTAGCCTGAATCTTAAAGACAAAACCAGAAAATTCAGGATCAAGGGGCTTAACAACATCCCCGTCCTCAGTTTTGTGGTCACTTGGTGCAGGGGCAAACTGTAAGTAGGTCTCCAAGAAAGTCTGAACTCCAAAATTAGTTAAAGCAGACCCAAAGAAGACCGGTGTTTGGTCCCCCTTGGCAATCTTTTCTCGATTGAGTTCATTACCGGCAACTTCGACCAGTTCCATGCCGTCCATTGCATCTTGCCATTCACCATCAACAGCTAATGGGTTATCGCCCTTAACATTACCGTCTTCATCTAATGGTAAGTAAGGATTGTTTTCATCAGCTGGGTGAGTCAAGGCAACACGATGGTTAAAGCGGTCATAGATTCCCTTAAACTGGTGACCAGAACCGATTGGCCAGTTGATTGGGTAAGTCTCAATTCCTAATACGTCTTCAACTTCATTTAAGAGATCAAGTGGTTCACGGGCATCTCGGTCAAATTTATTCATAAAGGTAAAGATCGGAATTCCCCGCATCTTACAAATTTGGAATAGCTTCTTAGTCTGCGGCTCGATCCCCTTCGCACTATCAATAACCATCACAGCGGAGTCCACCGCCATTAATGTCCGATAAGTATCTTCAGAGAAATCTTCGTGCCCTGGAGTATCCAAAATATTGATCCGCTTACCTTGGAAATCAAATTGCATAACAGATGAGGTAACAGAGATTCCCCGCTTCTTTTCAATCTCCATCCAGTCTGACTTTGCAAAATTACCGGTCTTCCGTGCTTTAACGGTTCCGGCTTCACGAACTACTCCCCCAAAAAGCAAGAGTTGTTCAGTAATCGTTGTTTTCCCGGCATCCGGGTGAGAAATAATGGCGAATGTCCGCCGCTTATTAACTGCTTCAGCAAGTTCTTTTGGTGACATTAATTTTTTCCTTTCCTTATTTTATTCTCGTGAAATATCTCTACTATATTATTACAATTTTTTATGAAAGTCTATTCTTAAAAAAGTTACAGAAAGTTTAAAGTATTGAGATATATTTGAACTTAGGATTAATTTTCTGCTATATTAATAAAGTTAGAACTTATTTTTATTGAGGTACTTAGTATATGGATAATAACAATAACAACGAATCGCGGGAACATTACCGTAAACGGATGGAAGAACGTATCCAACGTGACGTTAATGAACGCAAGCGTCGAGAACGCGAGGAAGCACACAATAGACGTGAAAATCGTTTACGACGAGAAGAAGAACAATCGTCACCCGATTATCAACCGCCAAAAAAGCATCACTATCGAACGCCAAATTGGGTGCGCACGTTAATTGGATTATTAATCTGTCTAGTAGTGGCCGGCGGATTTTACGAATATCATAAAGTTCACTCAGTTGCCAAAGGGGTGTTTGGCGCTGGTGATGGAAAAATCAGTAAAAAGTTACAAAAAGGTGAACCGGTTTCCGTCCTGGCTATGGGAACAGATGTCGGGGCTTTAGATCGTGGTAACAAGGGTGGTAATACCGACTCTTTGGAACTGTTTACTATTAATCCGAAAAAGAAAACAATCACCATGACCAGTATTCCTCGTGATATTCTTGTACGTGTTGAGACTAGTGATGGTCCTGATTACGTTAAAATCAACGCTGCCTATTCAATCAATGGACCAAAGCAAACCGTAAAGCAAGTATCAGAATTACTTGATGTACCGATTGATTACTATGCAGTTATTAACATGGGAGTTCTCGAAAAAGTTGTTAATTCCGTTGGCGGGGTCGAGGTTGATAACCCATTTGCCTTTGACTACGAAGGCCACCACTTCAAGAAAGGTAAACAACACCTTAATGGCGCAAATGCGTTGAAGTATTCCCGGATGCGGTATGATGATCCAAATAACGATTATGGTCGGCAAAAACGGCAACAACAAATTCTAAAGAGCGTTATTAATAAGTTCAAGGCTTCAGGCTCAATTGGTGCAGCTAACAAGATTTTAGATGCTGTTGGGGATGGCGTTAAGACCAATATTCCAATTGATGATATTGCGACCTTGTATGGTAACTACCACGGCGCAATGAACAATGTTAAGACCTACCATTTCCAAGGACAAAACGCAACGATCGAGGGAGTCTCCTTCCAGATTGCTAGTCCTAAAGAAATTAACCGGGTATCAAAACTGGTACGAGCCCAACTTGGCTTAAAGGCTAAGAACATTGTTAACCACGAAACGAAGATGTACAAGTCACAACCACACTACAATGGTTACAATGAGACTGACTTTATCCTTCCTGGTGGCGCTAGTTACAATGATCCTGGTAGTGGTAACGGAAATGATGAAGTTATTGGCAGCTCTCGTTCATCCCGACGGAGTACAAATGAGACTGAATCATCTTCAACATACACAGCAGGTAACAATGAAAGCTATAGCGAATCTCGAGCAGTTCCGACAACTGGAAATCAAACACCGACTGCTCCTATCCAGCATCATTATTCTACCCCTCAATACCACACTTATAATGGTTATCATTCAACTTATACTCACCCAACATATGGTAATCATTATGGATATACACATCGGTATTATTAATAAAAAAGCATTTTCGTAAAATTTGGACGAAAATGCTTTTTTATTATTCAGTTTTAGTTTTATCAACAGGATGTTCAATTCGATAAATATCAAAGAAGTATTCACAAACAGTCTTGATAACGGCATAGAATGGAATGCATAAGATCATTCCCCCGATTCCAGCAATATGGCCCGCAGCAAGTAACAACATAATAATTGTTAATGGATGAATCTGAAGTGTCTTCCCGATGATATTAGGGTAAACAATATTTCCATCAACTTGTTGAACAACGATCACCACCACAATTACCCAAATGATCTTATTTGGTGCCATCGTTAAAGCAACAAATAATGCTGGAGCAATCCCGATATAAGGTCCGATATATGGAATGATATTAGTCAAACCAGCAACAATTCCGAGAACAATTGCCAGCGGCTGGCCAATAATAACGTAACCAATTGAGGTAAATACACCGACAAATAAACATTCAATCATTTGTCCAGAAATATAGGAAGATAGAGTTGAATTCATTTTACCAAGCAAGTCATTTACTTCTTTAGCATGGTGGGGAGAAAGCCATTTTTGAATACTTGGAATAAGTTTAGAACCATCCTTAAGCATATAAAATAGCATTACCGGAACAGTAATTGTTACCACTGTCACGTTCGTCAGCATACCAATGATATCCCCGACCCGCGTTGATAGGCCTTGCAAAACCTTTTGCGCATATCCAGCTAGTTGGTGATCAAATTGCCGGTAATATGCATTTAAATCCACATTTTGCAAGAATGAATGCTCAATCGTATCATTAATAAGGTGTTGAATTCCTGTGACCGTCTGTGGCATGTTACGTACTAATGTTGAAATTTCTTTTACAACTGGTGGAATTAGCATGGCAATGCCGCCAACAAGAATCACAATCAACAAAAGGACGATTAGCAGACTGGCAATTCCCCGATTCATATGAAAACGACCAATTTTAATCTTCATAAATAACTTTAAAACTGGATTTAGCATATAATACAGGAATCCAGAAATAATTAACGGAACAAAGACCACCGAAACAAAGGTTAGAAATGGCTGAAAAATAAACTGAATTTTTGTACACATCCAGATTAACGTCGCCACTGTTAGTAATAGCAACGGCCAAAACAGCCAATGATAAAATTTTTGCTTAGACATAGTTACTCCTTAATAAAAAACCTTCTAAAATTGTACCTCAATTCTAGAAGGTTTTGTTTAAAGATTTGAAATTAAAGATGAGAATATTCGTATTTAACTAGTTCAAAGAAATCCTTCATTGTATATGAAGTGCCAAAGTAACGGGATGCGCGATTAGCCCAATAGCCATCTGGATCAGTGTGATCAGTCTTTCCATTAGCAATGTATTGAGTAACATTGTGGTGAGACCATAATGTTCCAGTTCCGTTTACTTGAGCTAAACTAGGTACCATTCCATATTCATTCATCTTATATGCAGTGTAGTAAGCTGCGTTTACAAGTTCTCGGGCAAAGTTATTAGCACCATAAACCTCAACTTGTTCAAACTGAACTGCTCGGCCATTAGCTGGATATGCAGCACTCCAAGCTTCATGATCTGTAGGAGAAATTTCAATAATTTGATCTCCATCTACAAATGCGTGAACAAAGGCATTATTGTAATGTGCTTTTTCATAGTTAATCTCACCCCAAATACTATCATTAGGGTTAGCAGTTTCATGAACAACAACCATGTTTGGTTTTCCGTCTTCTGTTTCACTATATACGTCAGTAGTATCAGATGGAATTACATGATTTACCGTAATAGTCGCATGATTAATATGATTATTTAAAATGTAGCGATTAATTCCATTTGCATTTAAATTATATTCCAAATTTACTAGAACAGGATTTGATGATAAATCAATAAAATTACCATTTCCATCTTTATCATCAGTTAATCGATGAACAAAACGAACTAAGTGCCCTTGCATTTTAGTTGGAATGTTCATTGTTACTTGGAAACCTGACTTATTTGCTCCTTCAATATATGGATAAACATTTTGAACATCATTCCGTCCAAGACCCTTATCCGTAATCTCTTGGCGGTAAAGTTCTTGACCGTTATTATCAAGAACGATCAACCATTCATATGGTTTATTACCCGCTTGCGTACTTGCATGCCAGCCACTTAAATTAACCTGACTAGCTGTTACGTGAATATTATCAAAATTACCAGCATTTGTTGGGTAATTTTGACTATATTGGTCACTAAAGTCCTTATTAGCATCATCACCAGCAAACTGCATAATTACTTTAAGGTTGCCGTTTGCCTTAGTTGGATCCACCTTAAATTCACCGTTAAAGCCACTCTTTTGCGAGTTGTAAATGCTTGGATAAACTTTAGCTACGTCGGGACGGTCAGTTAGTTCGACCTTCGTTCTGGCAATTTCTTGACCATCATTCAATAAAATAAGGTAAGCATTAGGCTTGTTAATTGATTGATCGCTGACCATCCAGCCTTTTACATTGTAGCCCTTGTCAGTCTTGGTAAAGCTATCAACATAAGAAGCTTGTTGATCTAACGTTACAGGATTAAACCAATAATCGGTAGTCTTACTTTGACCATTATCCCCATTACCACCATCTAACGTCGAGTAACGACTAACTAGACTATAGCTATGACCTGAGATAAGATTTACTGTACCAAAATTAGCATTAAAGCCAGATTGCCCAGCTGTTGCTACTGTAGGATAAGCCTTTGCCACATCAGGACGAGCAACATTAGTGACCTTAATGGACTTAACTTGCGTCTTATTTGTATTATCAAATAAGATCAAGTAGTGATTATTTTCAACTTGAGAATAGTCAGTTGCGTGCCAGCCACTAACGATTAATTGACCGTTACTAAGATTAAATGAATCAAGGCTCCCTTGATTACTAGTGTTAGCTGGCGCAAACTTCTTAGGGGCATACCAGTAGCTAACATAGTTTCCTTCACCATTAGCAGCATCGCTATAGCGGCTGATAATTTGCAGTTCATGGTTTAAGTCAATGCCAGCCAGTGAAAAGGCTGTATTAAAACCAGAATCTTTGGCATTAATCACTTGAGAGTAAGCTTTCGCTACATCGGGACGGACCGTAGGCTCTACTTTTACCCGAGTAATTTCATGACCAGCGGTGTGGTCATATAAAATCACATAGTGATTAGCTTTCCCTAATGCCTTATTAGTCGCATTCCAACCAGAAACTTGAAGCTGATTATCTTTAACACCAAAATTATCAAGATAAGCATAATTTCCCTTATCAAGATTAATTGGTTGCGACCAATTATCAACACGATTCCCTTCACCATTAGCGGCATCACTATAGCGACTAACAATGTGAATCTGGTCATCAACGCTCTTAACCTTACTCCAGTCTAGATTATTCATCGTTGCTTGGTAACCGGAATCCTTGGCGTTGACCACATCTGGATAAGCCTTGGCAACATCAGGACGCGCCACACTTTCGGTTACCGATGTACGACCTAATTCAGTATTAGTAGTACTATCATAAGCCACTAAATAACGATTATCCTTGCCAGCGGCTTGATTGGTTGCTTGCCAGCCACTAACATGCAAGTCATTATTATTAACAACTTGAGCAGAATCAAGGTAGCCGTAGTTCCCGTTATCCTTTGCTTGAGCAGCCTTTTCTTGACTAGCGAGCTCTGCATTGGCATCGCCAGTAGTAGGATTAGTAGTTTTCACTACCGGTACATTATCAGTCGGCGTATCAGCTTTTACGTTCGTATTTCCCAATACTAATCCCGCTGAAACAGCCGCAACAGCTAACGCCATTGCGCACCAATTTTTACCATCTTTGTATAATTTATAGTGTTTCTTTATTTCCATTGTTATCTCCCTATAAGTTAGAAATATCACTATTAAAGATACCACAAAAATAATTACAATTTTATTAAGATTTAAATTATTTCCATAAATTTATTAAGGGCTGTTTGCCAATTCACAATCTCAAAGCCAGTATCTTCTGCCTTCTTCAAGCTCATAACTGAATGGCGAGGGCGGTAAGCTTTGGCTGGATATGCTGAAGAATCAACGGGAGCGACTTCAACATCTTTATCCTTTAAGATCTCGGTGGCGAATTCGTACCAGGAACAACTATTCTCGTTAGATAGCTGGTAGGTACCGAATGGCTGATCATGATCGACCAAATAAGTCATAAATTCTGCTAGGGTTCTAGTCCACGTTGGGCGGCCAAATTGATCGTTAACGACGGTGAGCTGATCATGGTCTTTGGCAAGACGAAGCATCGTGTAGACAAAATTTTTACCATATTTACCAAAGACCCAGGATGTACGAATGATGTAGTAATCAACTAAGGTCTCTTGGATTGCTTTTTCACCGGCAAGTTTAGCTTTACCATATTCATTCCGTGGATTAGTGGGCGCATCAACTTCATACTCGCCTTCATTGGTCCCATCAAAGACATAATCGGTACTGATGTAAACCATCTTAGCGCCAACACTTTTAGCGGCCTCGGCAACGTTGCGCGTACCATCGGCGTTTACTTGCCAATTGAGGTCTTTGGCAACATCTTCAGCATTATCAACGGCAGTATAAGCGGCACAATGATAGATCACTTCGGGTTTAAGCGCACTAATCTTTTCATTTACAACGGCTTGATCAGTGATATCCATTTGGTTAGAATCAAAGGCGTCATATGCAACCCCGCGTTTATCCAATAAATTACGTAATTCGGAGCCAAGTTGACCATTAGCACCAGTAATTAAAATTTTTGTCATTTGTTTTCTCCTTAATTAAAGCTAATTAATGATATAATCAGTTTGACAACAGCTCTCAATATTTTTCCATGTCATCCATCTGTTGTCCTTAAAATAAGAGTCGTGCATTCCTTAAACTTCGGGAATAACACGACTCTTTTTATCTTTTATTGACCGTTTTTCGCATATTTTGCTTCAACCGCGGCTTTTTCATCTTTCCACCAATCTTGGTGTTCCGTATACCAATCAATCGTGTGTTTTAAACCGGTCTTGAAGTCAGTGAATTCGGGCTCCCAACCGAGTTCAGTCTGGAGCTTCGTGGCGTCAATGGCATATCGCAAATCATGGCCGGGACGATCCTTAACATGGTCATAGGCATCTTTAGGTTGGCCCATTAATTCTAAGATCATTTCCAGAACTTCTTTGTTATTCTTTTCACCATCGGCTCCGATAAGGTAAGTTTCACCGATCTTACCCTTGGTCAAAATATCCCAAACCGCCCGCGAATGATCATTAGTATGGATCCAATCCCGCACATTCTTTCCTGAACCATAGAGCTTAGGGCGAATCCCACTTAAGATGTTAGTAATCTGACGTGGAATAAACTTTTCAATGTGTTGGTAAGGGCCATAATTATTGGAACAATTTGAAATCGTCGCCCGTAAACCAAATGACCGGATCCAAGCCCGCACTAACAAGTCAGAGCTAGCCTTTGATGAAGAATAAGGACTTGATGGTCGATATGGTGATTCAGGAGTGAACTTTTCTCCTTTTCCTTCACCATGACCGGGTAAATCTTCCCGTAATGGTAAATCCCCATATACTTCATCCGTCGAAATATGGTGGTAACGGACGTCATATTTCCGACAAGCATTAATTAAAACTGAAGTACCCACAATGTTAGTTTGGATGAACGGGGTGGGATCAATCAAGGAATTATCATTGTGACTTTCTGCTGCATAATGCACAACGGCATCAGCTTTGCTTACCAACTTATCAACTAAGTCTTTATCACAAATATCCCCGACGACGAGTTCAACTTTATCCTTTGGCAAGCCATCAAGATTAGCCGGATTACCAGCATAAGTCAATTTATCTAAAACCGTAATGTGTTCAACTTCCGGGTGGTGGTTAACAACATAGTGAACAAAGTTAGAACCGATAAAACCGGCTCCCCCCGTAACAATAATATTCTTAAAAGTTTCCATAACGACCTCGCTTAAATTTCACCATAAACAAATGGGTTGTCTTTTTCAAATTCAGTTAAGGTTGGTTGTGCAGCATCCTTTTCAGAAGTAATGGCCTTATCAAATTCAATTGGCCAGTCAATGTTTAATTCCGGCGTCTTAAAGGAAATTCCACCATCCGCTTCTGCATCGTAATAGTTATCGCACTTGTAAACAAAGTTAACGTTATCAGTTAGAGTCAAGAAGCCATGCGCAAAGCCCCGAGGAACCAGAAGTTGGCGGTGATTACTTGCTGATAAAATATAACCTTCCCATTGCTTGTATGTTGGTGAACCTTTCCGTAAGTCAACAATCACATCAAGGACGGCACCGGTAACGACCCGAATTAACTTTGTTTGGGCTGCTTTCCCCCGTTGGAAGTGTAAGCCACGAAGGACACCAGCATGCGTAGAAAGGGACTGGTTATCTTGAATAAAGTTAAAGTCAATCCCCGCTGCCTTAAAGTCTCGATCAGAGTAAGTCTCTTCAAAGAAACCACGGTGATCACCAAAGACGGCGGGCGTAATAATTTTGACGTCTTGTAGTTTTGTTGTTTGAACGTTTAATTTTCCCATTATTTGTTCACTCCTAGTCTTGTTGAGCTAACCGCAATAAGTATTGACCATAGTCATTTTTCTTTAACGGTTGGGCCAGTTCAACTAATTGTTCCTTATTAATGTAGCCCATCCGGTAGGCAATTTCTTCTAAAGAAGCCACCTTTAAGTTTTGCCGTTTTTCAATCGTGGCGATGAAGTTGGCTGCTTCGAGCATTGAATCATGCGTGCCGGTATCTAACCAGGCATAACCACGCCCCATTAGCTTGACGTCAAGCTTGTCTTGACGCAGGTATTCCTTGTTAACATCAGTAATTTCAAGTTCGCCGCGATCTGATGGCTTGATGTTTTTAGCAATATCAACTACTTGATTATCATAGAAGTAAAGACCAGTCACCGCATAATTACTCTTAGGATGAGCCGGCTTTTCTTCAATCGACAAGGCATGCATCTGGTCATCAAAATCAACCACCCCAAAACGTTCAGGATCATTGACATGGTAACCAAAGACTGTAGCACCATCAGTTTTTTTCGCTGCTGATTGAACCAAGTCGGACAGACCAGCCCCATAATAGATATTGTCTCCTAAAATTAAACAAACACTATCGTCACCAATAAAATCTTCCCCAAGAATAAAGGCCTCAGCAAGTCCATTGGGTTCTTCTTGAACCTTATAAGAGAAATTTAGGCCTAAGTTTGAACCATCTCCTAATAAGTCTTGGAATAGCGGCATATATTCCGGTGTTGAGATTACCAGAATATCTCTAATGCCAGCCAACATTAAAGTTGATAGCGGATAGTAAATCATCGGTTTATCATAAACCGGAATCAATTGTTTTGAAATACCACGCGTAATTGGATAAAGGCGGGTTCCTGACCCACCAGCTAAAATTATTCCTTTCATAGTGGCCTCCTCATGATTAACAAAAATCCTTTCTTATTTTAACACAAGTAATTGAACAATGTTTTTACATTAAAAATTCGCTCTAAGTTTCTATATAAAATAAGCAGCACCTACATTTAAAGTACTGCTTAGCTATAAACGATAAATTAATATAGATTTTGTGGTAACTTGATAGCATTAAACCAGAAATCAGTACGATTACCCTCACCATTGTTTGCATCACTATAGCGGGAAACCACTTGGATCTCATGTCCAATTAAACTACTATCTAATTTAAATGCTGCTTTGAAACCAGATTTAGCAGAGTTATAGATTGACGGATATGCTTTTTGAACATCAGGTCGATCTAAGTTAGTTACTTGTTGACGTGCAATTTCACGGTGAGTTGTAGCATCATAAAGGATAACAAAGTGATTCTTTTGGCTATAACTTTGATCAGTGGCTTGCCATCCAGTTACCGTTACTTCACCATTTTTTACAACAAAGCTGTCAAGAAATCCTTGATTGTTACTTGGGACAGTGGTAGGCGTAAACCATGCATCAGTACGGTTACCTTCACCATTATTTGCATCACTATAACGGGAAATCACTTGTAACTGATGTCCCGCGTAAGCTGCTCTATTAAAGTCAAAGGTAACATCAAAGCCAGACTTACCAGCATTAGCAATGTTTGGATAAGCTCGTTGAACGTCAGGGCGACTGACATTACTTACTTGTTTACGAGCGATTTCGCGATGAGTAGTGGCATCGTAAAGAATTACGAAATGATTTTGCTGTTTAACACTAGCATCAGCAGCTTGCCAACCACTAACATGAACTTGATTGTCTGAAATCTCAATCTTATCTAAATATGACTGGTTCGCATTAAACGTTTTTGGTGCAAACCAATAATCAACATAATTGCCTTCACCGTTAGCAGCATTACTGTAACGAGAAATTACTTGAATATTATCACCAATCAACGCCGGACTAATGTTTACTTGAAGGTTAAATCCAGATTTACCAGCATTGTAAACATTGTAGACCTTGGCAACATCATTACGAATTGCGGAATTAACTTCATATCGACCTAACTCCCGGTTCTTAGTGGCATCATAAAGGATAATAAAATGATGATCCTTGCCAGCTGATTGATCGGTTGCATGCCAACCATTAATATTAAGAGTATTAGTAGCAGCATCGATATTAAAATTGTCAAGATAACCAGCATTGGTATTAAGATTTACCGAATTAAACCATAAATCGTCTCCACCATTTGGTTCACCATTAGTATTCTTAGTATAACGAGAAACAACTTGAATTGCCTTACCTGCAAAATTAGCAGAGTTTGGAACCGTTAAACTAAAGCCACCCCAACCAGAAATCTTGGCATTTGGATAAACGTTTTGGACATCTTGCCGGTAAGTACCAGGAACTTCTTGACGATATAATTCTTGCTTAGTATTACCATCAAGTAGAATGATAAAGTGATGCATACTTTGATCATAATTATTAGTAGCATGCCAGCCTTCCACTTTAAGATTATCTCCTTGAACAGAAACATTATCAATATGACCAGTATTGATGTTGTCATTAAAGGCTTCTTGGTCCCAAGCAGTCAAATTATATTGTCGAATTACACGATTAAGCGTATTTGTATATTGTGGATCAGTAGCGTATCCATCTTGTCGAATTAAGCGGGTAACAGTTTGATAATCTTTTTGACCGATTAAATTACTGTAGCGACTATTTTCTTTTAAGAAACGACCATGATCAACAATACTTTCATAATTTGACGGATATGCTCGGAAAGCATCATTAATTTGGACATACCGACCACCATAATACTCATAAGTCGGCATTGTAACTGATTGTCCATTGTAAGAACCCTTAATTCCAAACAAGTTATGACCTTGAGTAGTTAAAGCAGATTGACCCCAACCACTTTCAATAATAGCTTGAGCACCTGTTAAAGATGGTAAAACTCCAAATTGTTTCCAGCCATCAACGGCTCCTTGGTGGATACTTTCTAAAAATTGTACGTTACGAGCAGAAAGCCCATTAGTGTTAATGTTACCAGCCCCACTAACGGTCGTTGAAGCAGTTCCATTTTCTGGATCAGCTTGGGTATTACTTATTTGATTCGTTGACACATTAGGCTGGGTATCAACTGCTGGTGCATTAGCAACATTTTGTGCATTCTCGGCGCTAATATCAACAGCTCCTTTATTAGGATCTGTATTAGCAGTCTGCTCAGCGGCATGAGTCTGAACAGCTTGGGCAGTCATCAAAGCAACATTAGCATTTTGATAATTACTACTTTGTTGATTGTCACTGGTTTGTGTAGTAGTGACCGCTGTATTAGCAGTAACATTGGTATCATCAGCATGTGCATTCCCTTGGAAGAAAACTAATGAAGCCCCAAATGTAAAGATTACTGGTAATACAACGCGAAACTGATTGTTTTTTAAGTTACTATCACTTGCCATAATTTAAGATATACCTTTCCCTTTTATATAATCGTTTTTTAGTTTACCACTCTTAAATTACAAAAAGATTACAAGTAAGTTTTAAGTGGGTTACTTGTAATCTTTTATCAATTTTCTACTTATGAATATTTTTTGTTATAGCTAATAAAAAACATCTTATTTAGAATAGGCATAAGCAATAACCCTTCCATACTTATAAGCGGAAGAACATATCGTAAAAGTATAACCGGACTGAAAATAAGTAAGAATATCCAAAAAATAAACGGCATTACATATAACATAAGATTTTTTCGGTCCCTGTCTTGCCATGCACTAGCAATCCCGATTAACATTATAAAAAATGGTAATCCTGCACTAAAAAGAAGTGACAAAACCGGGATCTTTTCATAATCACGATTATTTGAAAAGTTTTGAATTTCTCTCTGGATTTTAGAAACACGTTGTCCTTCCTTTTGTCCTGGCAACTTTGCTAAACCTTCAGTTTCCCAATACGGTTCATATAAATAAGTATCTTCATTCATATCTGGATCCCATAATCTAACGCTTAATTTACAAAATGCGTTTATATATTCTTGAGGCTCTTTTTTACCAATTTGCCAATACAATTTTAAGAATTCAATTGGTTTATCTTTTACTAGTTTAGAATTAAAGGTACTTTTTACTGGATCAGAAATAGATTCTAATGGCTCATATTTTTGATAATCTGGTAAATACTTTTTTACCTTGTCTATCTCTGCTGAATAAACCTTTGGATGTCGAACAACTGCCCGTGAAATTTGGCATTCCGGTAAACTTAAAGCTTCCTTAAACGTATCAGAATTACTATTTACAACGTTTAGCATAGACAGAATCGGCCCATTAAATACAGCAAAAAAAGCTACGGATATAATAGATAAAGTAATAAGCTTCTTACGATTATTTCTAAGTAAAAAGGCAAGAATAATCACAGATATAATATAAACATACAGTGACTGCTTTAAAAAAGCCATTGCTAAAAATGAAACTATTAGGAATAACAATTCTTGCTTTCTAGAAATTTTATTATAAAAACTAAGCAATTGTATTTCTAGGATGATAAATAAAGCACTAAAAATAACATTTTTAGTCGTTGTAATTGCCATAATAGGATAAAATGGCACAAATAAAAATGTTAATAATGTAATTATAGGAAGGCAAAATGACTTAGTATGCTTTGAAATATAATTAACTAAATAAGAAAGCGAAAATGAAAATATTAGTAATTGAATACAGGAATATATAAATAAACCTAACCACCACTTAGAATCTCCACCTAGCTTCCCTACTGTAATTCCTAAAAGTGCGGTATGCAAGAATGGATGATGCGTAGTGATTTTATGAGTTAAGAATTGTTGAACTTGAAATGGCCCATCGTAGCCATAAATACCAGGAAAGAATATTACCAAATAGGGAAGCCAACAGATAATTGTTAATACCCATAATGTAAAGAGACCTTTTTTTGTAGAAAAATAATTCTTTAATTTTAAAATATATGGATTATGATAATTAACTTTTATCTTTATGGAAAATAACATAAGATCAATAGCTACCCATAACGGTGTAACCATCAAAACTTTTAGCCATGTTTTTAACTTAAAAATTTGAGTATCATCAAATAATAATGTATTTCTTCCTAAAATCAAACAAATAGAAATTGTAATTCCTAAAATTAGGGATATTACATTTTTCCTTTTGGTTCGTGGTATTTTAGAAGATTTATTTATTACTAGAAAGATAGCAATAAAAGCTAATAAACTATATAAACTATTGCCAAAAATAGTTTTATCATTAGTTTTTATCGTAATATTTATTCCAATTACTGATATTAATGATAAAGTTACCACAATCAACGAACGTTTATTTTCTTTATCCAGACTGGTCATAAATTTACTCCATTCACATCTATGCTTTTTATAAAGATATTACATAAACGCTATACTATTTTTAGGCTGTAAAATATTTCGGTTATTAACCATAATTATTTTTTTCACGTTGTTTTTCAAAATGTAATTCCTGTAATCTAAACTCAAATTCACGTCGTTCTTTGCGCTGAATTGAATCTAAAATTAACCCGCTATAAAAGGAAATTATTCCTGCAATTATACAAAATCCGCACACAATTAAAGTAGGCATATTCGCAACTTTACCTGTTGCTTCATATGGTAGCCACACATTCGGAATAAAGAATCCTAATGACAATATTACTAATAATAGTGCCAGTAGACCATAAAAATTAAAGGGTTTATAGTTTCTATAAAGTGTAAATATTAAGCGAAGTACTTTAAATCCATCTGAATAGGTATTAAGCTTACTTTCACTTCCAGCAGGACGATCACGATATTCAATGATGTAATTTTTAACTGCCAAGTTATTTACTGTTGCAAAGATGCTCATCTCGGTCTCAATTTCAAAACCTCGTGAGAGAACCGGATATGATTTTACAAACTCAAAACTAAAAGCGCGGTAACCAGTCATGATGTCACGAATATCATTCTTAAAAAAGAAGTTAATGCTCCCCCGCACCAATTTATTACCAATTCCATGAAATGGTCGCTTATTCTCTTCAAAATAGCTGGAACTAAGACGATCACCCACAACCATATCATACTTTTTAGTCAAAATATAATTAGCCATTTTAGGAATTTCCTCGGCTGGATAGGTATCATCCCCATCAATCATAATATAACATTCGGCATCAATTTCCCGAAACATTCGACGAATAACGTTACCTTTTCCTTGCATATATTCATGCCGAACTATAGCTCCTGCCTTATGTGCTAATTCTCCAGTATTATCTGTTGAATTATTATCGTAAACGTATACCTCACTATTAGGAATATTTGCAATTGCTTTTTTACAATCTGTTACAACTTTTTCAATTGTCTTTCCTTCATTATAGCAAGGAATTAATACTGCTAATTTGTCCACGTTGTCCTCTCCTTTTATTTCTTAATGTTTATTCTTCCAGCGCTAAACATACATGCAAATGCTATCAAAACAATTGCAATTTCACCAATTACATACCTAGAATAACCATTTATAGGAACTAAAGTACTTAAAGCAACCAGTCCAATTAGTGGAACCAAAATAATAAACAGGTCTAAACTCTTTATCTTTATACTTCGATATAATAAATATATTAGAAGCCACGTGGCTGTTGCTGTATTTAAGAAAAATGCAATTAAAGGAAAACTTAGTATTAACCCAATAAATTCACGTGCTTTAAGCCGTACAGAGTCCTTAAATAAATAATTATATTTATCAACCCAACTAGGCTCAACATAATATGGCACCCGTGTGGGAAAGTTAATAAATAATGAACCATAAAGATTCGGAGAGCAGACAAATGGATTTAAATAAAAACTATTCGCAGCTATATAAACTTTTATATAGGTAAAAGGATGCTTTATTCCCACTTTTAACCATACTTTCAGATAATTTCTTAAATCATTCTTTATTTTTAAATTAGATCGAATTTTCTTTTCTCCGTGTACAACATCTTTAATAATAGAAGGATTATTCAAGAAAGTATTTACGGGAAAAAGATTCTTTAAATTATCACCAGAATTAATATCATAGTTCTTTTTGATTTCATTTAAGGGTGTGATTTTATTTATTATTTGTTTATCTTTTTTAGTTAAATCACTTGGACTGTTTAAATAAACATAACTTATCTGTCTTGTAGGTATTGTAAGAGCTTCACTACTAGCCCCAGGAATTATATTATTTTTCTGCATATATGCCTTCCAGCTACAAATAATAGCTGCAAAAGCAAGTAAAACAAACAACAACCTAGTAATATTCATA
>SKER01001372.1_pt1 | contig 20158 bp, 17 predicted proteins | sample 4826961 | NCBI WGS metagenome assembly SKER01 (sample SAMN11008804, study PRJNA524170) | human gut metagenome | biome: Human fecal sample; material: Feces; isolation source: fecal sample from pouch patient p47 | host: Homo sapiens | place: Israel: Tel-Aviv | collected 2016-11-16 | reverse complement strand
CAGAATAATTGTCCAACAAAGCCCCTTGCCGCCACGTGCTGGCGGAGGGAGGGGGATTCGAACCCGACAGGGCGCGCAGCGTCAAGAAAACGCGCCGGTGGCGCGTTTTTAGCGGAGCACGGTCGGCGCTTGCCGCCGACCGGGTAAATTTTGAGCGCAGCTCAAAATTTGGAGATCCCCCGCGTCTCGAGCATCTCCGCCATTTCTTTCTAAGCAAGTCAACTAAATAGGATTGAGCGCCTTTCAATAAGGTGCGGGATTCGAACCCCCGAGAGGGCGTGAGCGCGAAAAGCAGCGTCCAGCGGACGCTGCGGCGCGAACGCGCGAGGCGCAAGGCGCAAGGCCGAGTCGTTGTTGGCGAAAGCCAACATTCGAATCCCCCGCCTTACAGCAAGCGTCTGCCAACACGGCCTCTATTTATTCTCGAGCACTCTCGTAACCAGCACGTTAGAAACTTGCACGAAGTGCTCCTCGTTTTCGCGGCGGTCGTCGCTTGCCCACCACATGCGAATCAGACGCATGATGCCGCCCGCAATGAAATCGGAGGCAGGGTCCAAAAGATCAAGTTGATCCTCGCCGGCAGAGAGCTCAGAAGCATAGCGACTGCGTATCAAGCCCGAAACCGTCTCGCAGATCTTGAAGGTGAGCATCGCGCTTACCGAACTCGTGAGCACGTTATCCATAAGCTTCTCGTGCTCTAAGAAAAAGTCGATCAGCATCTGGAAGATGGCCTGGCGTTCGTCCACCGACGCCGCCTTTGCGGCCTGCTCCCGTGTTACGTGCTCCACAAAACTCGAGCACAGGCTATCGACATAAAACGAAAAATAGGCCGTTTTATCCGCAAAGTGCTTATAGAACGTCGTGCGGCGAATCATAGCCCGATCGCACAGCATCGCAACGGTAACGTCTTCGAACCGATGCTCTTCGAGCAATTCGGTGAAAGCGGCGAACAGCGCCCGATAGGTTTTTTGCACACGAAGATCCATAAGATCCAGCCTTTCAAAAACGCTTACGGTCCCATTATGCACGTAAGATAAATTGCGCATGTCGTTGATTTTGCAAGCGCACGCTCTTTTTAGAACAAAACCCACGCGCCAACGCCGCATGCCTCAACTTGCACGGCGGGTATACTGTGGGTATCATGCGCGGCAATATCGCATGGTTCTCGCCGCGCCGCATTACAGAAACGGAGCACTCATGATTCCGGTCGTCATTGGCATCATCGTTGTCATCGCTATCGTTTGCGCGATAGTTGGCGTCTACAATAACCTCGTTACGCTGCGCAATCGCATCGATAACGCTTGGCAAAACATCGACACGCAGCTCCAGCGCCGCTGCGACCTGATCGCAAATCTGGTCGAGACGGTCAAGGGCTACGCCAAGCACGAGAAAGAGACCCTCGAGGCCGTTATCTCCGCCCGCAATGCCACCGTCTCCGCAGACTCTCCCGACAAAAAGATGGAAGCCAACAACGTGCTTTCCGGCGCCCTGCGCCAACTGTTTGCCGTAGCCGAATCCTATCCCGACCTCAAGGCAAATACCAACTTCGCACACCTGCAGGCCACGCTCGAGGACACCGAGAACAAGGTGAGCTACGCGCGCCAGAGCTACAACGACTGCGTTCTCAACTACAACAACGCCATCCAAACGTTCCCCGGCGTTATCTTTGCCGGCATCTTCCAGTTCAAGCCCCGCACGGGCTTTGAGGCCAGCAACGAGTCCCGTCAGGCTCCGAAGGTTCAGTTCTAGCCATTGTTTCACATGTAACATGCACGACGCCCGCCCCTCAACAAGAGAGGCGGGCGTTTTATCTACCCGTTGTTCCACAAAGACGGCTAAGGGTTAGTCGTCGTCAGTGGTGATGAGCCTGGTCTTTGCATCCATGTCGCGAATGCTGCTGGCAAGAGCCGTGCCCGGATCGTAATCGGTAAGAATCGCGTCGAAGTCGTTTACGCCGGCATAACGAATAAAATCGGGGCGACGGACCTTGCTGGCGTCCATAAGCATATAATGCTCGCGCGAATGCTCAAGCATCAGCGTTTTAACCTCGGCATTGCCCGAGTTATCGGCTGTGAAGCCATAATCGGGGTGGAAGGAATCGGTTGCAAGGAAGGCCTTATCGGCATAAACCTTATCCAGAATGTCGTTGGTGATAAATCCCGTCGCATACTGACGATCACGACGAAGCACGCCGCCCAATAACAGCACTTCTGCATTAGGAAGATTCGCGCCGGCAAAGGTGGCAATCGACAAATCGTGCGTCACGATCGTGATGTTGCGAAACTCGGTCAGACAGCACACAAACTCAAACGTGGTAGTGCCGGTATCGACCAGAATCGAATCGCCATCCTTAACAAACAGCGCCGCCTGCTCGGCGACACCGCGCTTGGCCTCGACATTCTTATTTAGACGCTGATCGGGATAGGTGACCGTAATGGTGCGCTTGATGGAAACAGCACCGCCATGCGTACGGCGAAGTGCACCACCGCTCTCCAATGTTGCGAGGTCATTGCGCGCCGTAACCTCCGAAACGCCAAATTGCTCGCAGATATCCGAAACCTGAATCGAAGAGCGCCTATTGACCTCCTCAACGATCATTGCACGGCGTTCGTCAATCGATATCTTTCGATTTTCTCTTGGCGCAGTCTCCCACATACGCATGCCTCCGATCGATGTAACGTTTCTCAACTGGGTATTTTTTGCATCTTGTCTAGTATAGGAGAGAAGTGCGGATAACAACCTTTTTATCGATAAACGTTGCGAAAGTCTCCGTAAGCATACGATAATAGCAAAACGCGGCAGGGCATCCCCTGCCGCGTTGCGTCGAACTTATGAATTCGAAAGCTCGCGCGTCAATATCCAAGCGCCTGGAGCACAAACATAACCACCGTGAGCACCGTAATAATGCCAATAGCCGCCCAGGTAAGAGCGTTCCATGCACGACCGTTGCGATAACGCCCCATGATGTGCTTGTCCTGCGCGATAAATACCAAAAATACCAGCACGACAGGAAGCAGCACGCCGTTGATCACCTGCGAGATCATCATAATCTGGAACAGGTCGACGCCCGGCAGCAGGACGAGCACCGCAGACACCGCGACGATACCGGTAATAAGGCCTCGATAGACCGGCGCCTCCTCCCAAGTGCGATCGGCACCGCGCTCCCAGCCAAATGCCTCGCAAATGGCGCTTGAGGTGACGCCCGGCAGCACGCATGCTGCAAGGAAACTCGCAGCGACGAGGCCCGAAGCGAACAGTACCGTCGAAAACTCGCCGGCAATAGGCTCGAGGGCGAGCGCCGCGTCCGCCGCGTCGGCGATCTTGATGCCCGCCGGGAACAGCACGGTTCCCGTCGTGATGATGATGAACCAAGCAATGATGTCTGCCGTGACAGAACCGCTTACGGCATCGATGCGCTGAAGGGTCAAATCTTCCTCAGTAGCGTGCTTGTCAACAACATTGCTCTGCGCCAGAAAGATCATCCACGGGGCGATGGTGGTACCGATCGTTGCCACCACGAGCGAGACATACGAGGGATCACTCGAAACAGAAGGCACGACCGTCGCATAGGCAACCTCGCCCCAGTTGGGGCCAGCCATAAAGGCGGCCACCACATAGGCAATGAATACGCAGCTCACCAACAGCAAAATCTTCTCGATGCGCTGAAAACTGCCCGACATGGTAAGCAGCCAGATAAGAAGGGCGACCAGCGGTACCGAGATACTCGCAGGAATACCAAATAGAGCAAGGCCACTCGCGATGCCCGCGAACTCAGAAATGGTGACAGCAGTGTTTGCAATCAGCAGGGCGGCCATTGCGAGCACGCTCTTGCGCACGCCAAAGCGTTCGCGAATAAGGGATGCCAAACCCTTGCCGGTCACGCAACCGCAACGCGCGGCCGTCTCTTGCGTTACGATCAACAGAATCGTCATCACGGGAAGCATCCAAAGCATCTGGTAGCCATACGATGCGCCCGCGCTGGAATAGGTAGCGATACCGCCGGCGTCATTGCCAGAAAGCGCCGCAAGCAGGCCTGGGCCCATGGCGCCCAGGATGGCCGCCAGCGTTAGTTTTTTCTTGGTCTCTTCGCGCATTACGCCCCCATGATGCTAACTATCGCCAGTACGGCAAGCGCAGAGAAAAGAACTGCCGAGATAAGCACCGAAGTAAGCTGCATCGCCGTGCCCGAAACGGCCTTATCATGCTCATCGCACCAATACAGCGCCTTGAGATAGATAACAGAGCTCATGGACGAGAGCAGCGTCACGAGTGCGGCAACGTTAAAGCACGAAATGAACAACTGTGCCTTCCAGACCGTGATATCGGTGAACGCCGCGGTGGCAACAAGCTGGCCGCACAGATACACGACCAGGGCCAGGATTAAGCCGGTCACCGTGTTTTGCAGCCAGAACCACAGGTAGGGGCGTTTCTCGTCATCGCCGTCGTCGTTTTCGAGGAAGAAGTTCTTCACAAACGCAACCATACGCGTCGCAGCGAGAAGCACCACCGGCATCGCGCACATGGGGAAAATAAACAGCATCGAGTTATCGCAAAGGGTATTGAGCACCGAGGCCATGATGACGGAGCATACGGCCCACACCACAATCCAGTACTGGCGCTGCACAAACCACGCTATGGCATGCGAGGTCTCGCCCGTCGTGTTTTCACCACTGGCAGAAACACCGGCGATCTGCAGGTCTTCCTGGTGCTCCTCGGTCATGACGTCCATTGCATCGTCAACGGTGACGATGCCCAAGATGTGACGATTCTCATCGCAAACAGGAATGGCAGCGAGGTTGTACTTTGACATCTCCTCGGCCACTTCCTCCTGGTCGCGATCGGGCTCGACATAAACCACGTCGCGATAGGCAAGGTCGCGCAAAAGCTCATCCGACTCGGCAATCACCAATGCACGCATGGAAAGAACACCGGAAAGAACACCGTCGGCATCGGTGGTGTACAGGTAGTAGACGCTCTCGAAATCTTCGTCCAAGCGTTTAAGGGCATTGACGGCATCGGCCACGGTGGCCGTTCCGGGAAGCGCCACGAACTCGGAGGTCATGATACGGCCGGCGGTATCGTCCTCGTAACCCAAAAGGGTTCGAATGGCCTTCTCCTCCTTGACGCCCATCAGGCGCAGAAGTTTTTCGGCCTTCTCGTAATCCAGCTCGTCGATCAAGGCGGCAGCGTCGTCCGGGTCCATCATGGCGAGCATCGAGGATGCATCGCGATCGGAAAGACCCTCGAGCATCTCGGCAACCAGCTCGTCGTCATCAAGCTCCGTAATGGCCTCGGCAGCCTGAGACGTATCGAGCTGTGCAAAAACCTGGCTGCGCAGGCGCGGGTCGAGCTGCTCGATAATGTCGGCGATATCTGCCGGGTGCAGCTCGCCAAGAGTCTTATGCGAAACGGAGAGCTTGATCTGCTGTGTACTGCGCTCCAGCAGATCCATATACGACCAGGCAATGATATCCTCGGGCAGCGGCTTGCCCAAGGCCTTTGCCACAGCAGAAACCGCGCGCTCGATGGCGGGATGCAATGCTCGCAGCAGTCCACGAGCCCCCACCTCGGCGCCCAGCAAACGCAGCTGGTTTTCGCCCGAAGCGGAAAGCTTGATATCGTTTACGCGCACGACCTTCATGCCCTGCGTGTCCACGATCTGCTTGTTCATGATATCGCGCGCCAACAGCACCTCGTCGGGCTGCAGATAGGAGAAGCGAATATCGGTCGAGGGATATTTAAGATACACGCCGTCATCGTCAAAATGGTCGACGTATTTACGCCAAGAGATCATGAAGGGCGTCTTGGACGGGCCCTGGAAGGCCAACGACGTAACGCGTGGGAAGACCTCGCCCGTGGCGATGCCCAGGTCGTTGACGACACCCATTTTTTCACCCGTCGAGTCGATAACGGGCAGTTTGAGCATTTCGGAGAGATAGTTCATAGTGCTCCTATGCTTGTTCGGTCCTTACGGCGCAAAACGCCCAGGGAACGGATGATGCATATATGCAGCTGTCGGCCATACGCTAAAGTGCGGCGCAAGTCACCCCATGCGCGCGTCTTCTGTGCAGCCCAGCTACCAAAGAGCACTCGCAGGGGTTAGCTACTGTGTGGTCGGGGTTTAGATTTCACCTGTTGCCTTTCTTCTAACCCTACGATCAAATTCATGGCATGCCGCCGAGCACAAAACGACCTTCTCCAAGAAGGACATTTCGCACCGGCAAAAGGCCATGAGCGCTCTAACTATAGCATCCAAAATGCACCGGGAAGCAACATTCTTTCATGCAGACGTGCGCTATACCAAACGATAACGCGCGCATAACAAAACCCAGCTTGTTATTTTTCGGGCAAGACAGCATCTTTGGGCATCGAAACCGTCCCCTTCACCACGTCCTTAGGGAAACGGCTGTCTTTTGCCATGAGCTCCGAGACCGTAAGGAACGTATAGCCTTGCGCCTTGAGTTTATCGATGATATGGGGCAGCGCCTCGATATCCTGGGAACGGTCACCCCCACCGTCGTGCATGAGCACGATAGACCCGTTGAACGCATGGGAAAGGACCATATCGGTAATGGCAGTGGCGCCTGGGCGCTTCCAGTCCAGCGTATCGATGTTCCACAGCACGTTGCAGCTAATCAGATCTGCCGAGCGCGCCCATTCCGTATCCGTGAATGCTCCGTAAGGTGCGCGAATCATCTGCTGGCGCTTGCCCGAAGCCTTCTCGAGAACATCAAATGTGCTCGTGATCTCGGAACGAAGATCATCTTTGCTCAGCGTAGGAAGATTTTGATGTTGATTAGTATGGCTTGCCAGCTCATGACCCCCGTCAAGCACGGCTTTTGTGAGAGAAGGGCTTTTGCCCGCCTGATTACCAAGGTTGTAGAAAGTGGCATGCACACCCTTTTGCGCCAGGATGTCGAGAATTTGCTGAGTATAGGACGAAGGACCATCGTCAAAAGTCAAGGCGATGTATTTACCGCCATCGGAAGGCTTGGGCGTGAGCGAAGCGATCTTCATATCGGTTGCCTCCTGCAGCACTTCCTTATCCACCGTCTCTCCGGAAGTCTTACCGTGCCACACCTTCTTTTTTCCGGCTTTTCCCCATTGGGAGACAAACTGAATAGCCCCGCCCTTCTCCATCTGGATGCCGGGAGCCATCGTCACCGTCTCCTCGGAGTGCTCTTCTGTCGCATCCGCGCCATTGCCCACCGTGACGGTATTTCCATCCTCAAGTTTGAGCGAAGAGGCATCGGAGAGTTTGACCTCCCGGCCGTTCAAGCTCACCGCGCAGCGATCGCCCCCGCGCTCGTCAATGACGTTTCCACCCACCGAAAGCAGTTTGCCCGGCTGTGCATCAAAGTAGTTGTTGTCGGCTAGGTACTTGTCGAGCGACGTTCCGATGCGGACCTGTTTTGCCTGGTCATTTACTGTAATGTGCACGGGACGAAGAAACCACATCCAGCCCACCCCGGCGCCAATCAAGACCACAAGGGCACAAAGCACGATAAGGGGAATATGGCTGTGGTCGGTGTGAGCGTCCGGGGAAACCGTAAACTTCGATTTCTTGAGAGAGACAACGCCGCTCGCTTTCGAGCTACCAACGGGCAAGGGCACATGAAGCTTTGCTTGCCTAGAGGCGCCCGCATCTTTCCGATGCGCTTGAGCAGATTTGCCGGGAACGCCGTATACGCGAGCGGTGCCCGCCGCTTTATAGCGCCGGGGCTCATGACCCGACGCATGCGGCCAAGACGAAGCCGCGGGTCCATGGTGCATCTGCGGCTTCGCCCGAGGCGCCCCGCTCTTATCGGTATGCTTTTGTCCCCGAATATCCTGGGTCATGTTGCCTCGCCCTTACCATGTCAAACGCCCCATCATGCTTTTTTGGCATGAGTGTAGCAGCGCATAGGCTGGCACGACAGTTACAAATTCGTCATCTAACAGTACGGAAAGGCACCACACGATGCGGATGGTCTATTCGGTCGTCGCATCCGCATCGTCATCGGACTGCGCAGGCAGCGCGGGAAGGGTGGCGCCCTTGGGCATCGATGCCTGCGACAGGTCGATTGCACCCTTGAGGTCTTTGTCGGTGGCAATCAGGTCGTCAAGCGTCACGAACGTATAACCATCTGCCAAAAGCTTATCGATAATCTGCGGCAGCGCCTCGACAGTCTGAGCCGACGTCTCATCGTTATCCGTCATGGACACGATGTTGCCATTCGAAACCGAGCCGGTAACGGTCTCGACAACGCTGTCGACACCTGGACGCAGCCAATCGCCCGAGTCAAAGCTCCAAGACACGGCAGCGCCCATCAGATCCATAGTCGTCGCCCACTGCTCTTCGCTCATGCGGCCATCGGCCGAACGAACAAGAGCCGTCTTGGTACCCGTTGCAGAACTCACTGCGTCGAGCCCCTTTGTCAAGGCATTGCGAAGCGAATCGCCCGTCTTGTCGCCCAATGAGGCATACAGGCCCACTTCACAACCAACATCCGCGATAGCGCGCGCCTTGCCCGCATAGGTAGAAGCGTTATCCGAACTCAAGAAAAAGGTTGCGGTAACGCCTTTCTCTTTAAGAACCTCGAGAATCTGATCGGTATATTTGCTCGGCGCACTGTTAAAGGTAAGGGCCACGTACTTTCCAGACTTTGGTTTAACCGATGCGCAAGCCACCACGGCATTTACCGGCTTTTTCACCGCGCCACGGTCTTGCGTCTTGCCAGAAGTCTTACCGGTCCAAACCTCACTACGACCAGCCTCGCCCCAAGTTTTCACGTACTGGATGGCTCCCGACCCCTCAAAGGAAATGGTCGGTTGGATGGTGGTCGCCTTGATATCGTGCTCCTCGTACGTGTCGCGACCATTTGCGACGGTAAGCTTCTCGCCGCCAGTAAGCTTAATCGAAGAAAGCTTGCTGTTCTCGATCTGTTTCTTGCCCAGTTTGACCGAAATCTTCTCGCCGCCGCGCTTGGTGAGCACAGAATCGTCCACCGCCAGCAAATTGCCAGCGCGAACCTCGATGTTCTGGCTATCGATGAGCTGCTCGATCGTCGAATTGATACGCACTTGAACCGTCGAGCCATTGAGCTCCACGTCGACTGTGCGATTGGTGTAGCCGATAACAGCGGCAACAAACAGCAGGAACGCACAGCCCACTGCAATAAATGCGTATGGGTTGCGCTTGTTGGGACGCATGTTGCGGCGTCGATTGCTGCGTCCAAATCCCTGTGTATGGTGCAGATACGTAGCCCCTGGCTTCTTGGCGCGGCGACGTGCCGAAGACGGAAGCTGCTGACCTACGGGCGCATGCCGATAGGTGGGTCGTTTTTTATGCGTGGAGTAGGACGTGGTGTATTGAGGCAATGCGTATCCCCTCCCCCTTCTTTCGCGATCCGCGATCGACGTTACTTTGCGCGCTTCTTTTTTGCCGGTGTGCCCGCCGCCTTCTTATATTCGGCAGCGAACGATTTGAACATGCCCTTGGTGCGGCCCAACTGTTTGCCCAATGCCTTCGAGCCCCGATCGAGGGCAACCGAGCCCTTGTCGTCCAGAACCTTGGCCCCTGCCTTGACCTTGGTAGACACAGCCACGCTCGCCTCGGCGGCATGCGCCGCAGCGCCGCCGGAGAAGCTAAGATCGAGAACCTCGTCCGCCACAATCATCGCGCCGTCACGATACCCCTTGAGATAAGACACCGGCATCTGGATATCACCCAGAAGCGCACTCGAGGCCATTCCGCCCGTAAGCTGGAAATGGTCCACCTCACCGGTCTTTGAATCAAAGGCGGCCTCTGCGCAATACCCAACCGACTTGCCCGATTTGGTGCGCACGTCCATGCCTGTCCAAATAAGGCAACGATCGAGGTCGATACCCAGTCGCTTTGCAGCCGGCGCATCGAAATTCTCTTTTGTGTCGACCACGCACGGCACGCCTTCATACATCTCGAGGGCATCGAGGGGAACAAACTTGTCGGGCTGTTTGACCATGCCCACAATATCGGGCAGCTTGATCATAAAGCCAACAACGCGAGTCCCATTGGGCGTAAACACGGGAAAGTGCACCCTTCCGAGCTTTTTGGGCTCTTTGGGTGCACCGTTTTTATCCAGCCGTTTATCAGGTGCGGGAATGCGATAGATACGCTTTCCCTGGATATCAGCTACCAGCATTTATGCCTCGGGAGCTGCCTCGGTATCGACGGCGGGTTCATCCTCAACCGTCTCGACGACCACGTCGGCAGCAGGGGTCACCGTACCGCCGGCAATAGCATCGTTGAGCTGCTCACGCAGTTGGTCCATGCGCTCACGAGCAAGATCGACCTTGGCGCGAAGCTCATCGGTCTTGGCATCGACCATGGGGCCGAAATCGGTTGCGGCGGTACGAGCCTGGTCAACGCCCTGCTCGTAGGCGTCGCGGGCGTTATCCCACGCGTCGTTGGCAATATCGGCTGCCATCGCGCGCGTCTCGGCGCCAGAGCGCGGAGCGAGCATGATGCCGGCAATCGTGCCTGCGGCAGCACCGAAGAAAGCGCCCGCTGCGAAGTTAAATGCTTTACCCATGTCGTTTCCTCCCAAGGAGAGACTCCATCGAATGTTGTTCCATTATACCCACCTGTCGCTTGGGCGCGACAATGTGACCGATCGGCTATTGGTGACGCCTAGCCGAGAGGCGTTGGATCCACGCCCTCATGCGAGGTGCGGGGTCCCTCGGCAGCAGCCCCGCCAAACACGGCGTCCGCATGTGCAGAGGAAGCGTCCGGCGCAACTCCCTCGGTGTCGATAACCGCAGGGACCTCGCTTTCGTCCTTTGCCTCAGATGCATCCGGCTGCTCGCCACGCACAGTAAGAACCAAATTGCGAAGCGCCGCAACGGTGCCCGGAAAATCGGGAGCAGGGGCATTGCCATGCAAAAACGCCCAGTCCATCATGAATGTGGCAGACGAAAGAGCGCCGATCGTCAAAGTGTCGTCGGGGCAGGAAAGCTCGACCTCAAACGTGCGGTCCTCACCCGAAACGCGACGCGTGCGGCCGCAGGAGATGTCACCGGCAAGACCGGTCTCGCGCATGATCTCGACACTCAGGTGCTCCAGCAGATGGGCAACCTCGGTCTCATGCATGCAATCCTGAAACTCACGGCCTGCATCACCGAGGCACAGGTGATGGGCAATCTCGGGAGCAAGATAGTAGACGCGCGCAGTCGCCTCGATATCTTCCGAAGTCATGGTTGGCAAGCCCTCGTTCACGGCAATGCGCGCCGTAAGCTTCTCGGCGCCCACCATAATCTTCTCTATATTGAACAGCTCAGACATATGCCGCTCTTCCTACTCGTGCTCGGTAACTTGTGCTTCCCCATTTTGAGGAGCAGGCTCGTCAGGCGCAGGTGCTGTCACGCGAACCAGCGAGATGCGCTGACCGCGCATTGATTGAACTTTAAACTTGTACCCGCTAACTTCAAAGACCTCGCCGATATCCGGAACAGAATCGCACAGATCCAAAATCCATCCGGCAACCGTCTCGTAGTCGTCGCTCTCCTCGATAGGCCAGCCCAGGTCAACCGCGTCATCGCACGGAAAACGGCCATCCACCAGCCACTCGCGACGCGAAAGGCGCGTGAGGTACTTATTGTCCGGATCGAACTCGTCCTCGATCTCGCCCACAATCTCCTCGACGATATCCTCGATAGTGATGATGCCGGCGGTACCGCCGTATTCGTCCACCACCACGACAATCTGCTCGTGCGCGTTTTGCATCTCGGAAAGCAGCGGCAAGATATCTTTGGTATCGGGAACAAATGTCGCATCGCGCATGTATTTTATAACGCGATCGTCCTCATCGCCCGACGTCATGGGCTCAAGAAGGTCCTTAATATGGGCGATACCCACCACGTTATCCTGATCCTCGTGGAAAACCGGAAGGCGGGAGAATCCCGTACGGCGCATAACAGCCATGACCTCTTCCACCTTGTCGGTATCCTCGCACATGGTGATATCGACACGCGGAACCATAACCTCGTGAGCAACCGAGTCACCCAGGTCAAAAACCTCGTGGATGATGCGCTTTTCCTCATCGAGCAGCGTGTCCTGCTCGTTGATCATGTATTTGATTTCCTCTTCGGAGACGTTTTGGCGATCGTCGGCGCTCTTGATGCGTAGCAGGCGTGCGAGGCCGTCGGCGCAGGCTCCGGTGAGCCACACGGCAGGACGGGCGATCTTTTGGAAAACAGAAAGCGGTCCCACAACCTGCTTGGACACGCCCTCGGCGTTAGCAAGGCCAATGCGCTTGGGCACAAGCTCGCCAACAACAACCGAGATAAAAGATACAACGATGGTGATGAGCACCGGCGCAAGACCCCGCGCGATAGCGGTGAGCGGAGCGATGCCAAACCCGCTGAGCCAGTGTGCCAAAGGGTCGGAAAGACTCGTCGAGGCAACAGCCGAAGACGCAAAACCCACGAGCGTGATAGCAACCTGAATGGTCGCCAAGAATTCATCGGAATCGGCGGCGAGCTCTGCGGCCTTGGCAGCACGACGGTCGCCCTCTTCCGCCTCGTGCTCGAGCACCGTACGTTTTGCCGTGGTCAGCGCCATCTCGGACATCGAGAAGAAGCCGTTCACGATCGTGAGAAGCAGCGTGGTGATAATGCTGATGGTTATGTCCATAGGGACGGTTTCAAACCTCCAAGGGGGTGGGAACGGTAAATAGCAAACGGCAGTGAGCCGCAGGCGCTATCAGATCACGAAGAGGATCACCGCCATGAACTGGAAAATGCTGCCGGCAAGGACCCACAGGTGAAATACGCTGTGCATATAACGAATCTTCTTGGCGATGTAAAACGGCACGCCGATGGTGTAGCAAACGCCGCCGATGGCGAGCAGAGCCAGCGCGAGCGGCTCGAGCAAGCCAACCAGCTGCGGAAGACGAAACGCCACGAGCCATCCCATGACCAGGTAGATCACGCCCGTGAGCCAGCGAGGCTGACGCTCGCGCATGATGGCTTCAAACGCAATTCCCGCAAATGCCAAGACCCACACGATAACAAAGAGCACGATACCGCCATCGTTCTCGAGTGTAATGAGGCAAAACGGCGTATAGCTACCCGCGATGAGCAGGTAGATGCAGCTGTGATCGATAATGCGGAACACGCGCTTGGCAGCTCGCGGCTGAATAGCGTGGTACAGCGTCGATGCAAGATACTCGAGGATGATGGAGACGCCGTAAACGATGGCGGCAACCAACGAGGCCGGGTGCGCACCGCCCAAAGCGGCCTTGACAATCAAAAGCACCAAGCCGGCAATGCCCAGCAGGCATCCAACACCATGGGTGACGGAGTTCATGATCTCCTCGCCCAGAGTGTAGTGCGGAACCGCCGCGGTATCGGGCCGCGGCTTAGGACTGCCGCTTGTATCAGACATAGTAGATGCGTCCTCCAAGGAAATAGTTCTCAATACTATAGCAAACGGCAGGTAAACGCGCGAGTTCTACACGCATATCCTGCCGTTTTGCCACATAGCGCAAGATGGGGGATAGACGCATTTGCGCCTATCCCCCATCTGATGCCGGGCCAGTTTTACTATTTGACCTCGATGAGCTCATATTTGCTGGTACCGAGACCGATCTTTTCGGCGTGAGCGATGCAGGTACGCCAATCGGTATCGGGGTGCGTGATGCAGAAGGGATCATACGCTTGATCACCGTGCAGGTGCTCGTGTTTATGTCCCATCTTCTCCGCGCTCTCGGTAAGCACGGTGTTAGGAAGCGGGGTCTGAGCCATTGCCGCGTCGGCACAAGCCTGGTCCATGGCCACGGGGTCGAAGCTCGCAAACATGCCGATGTCGTTGATGATCGGCGTATCGTTTTCGGGATGACAGTCGCAGTTGGGGCTAATATCCATTGCAAGCGAAATATGGAAGCTCGGACGGTCCTGCACAATGGCCTGCGTATACTCGGCAATCTTGCAGTTGAGCACATCGGCGGCCGCACCGCAATCGGGACAAATCGCATCCTGATTGCATACGCCGATGCAGCGGCCGCAGCCCACGCAGCGATCATGGTCGATGGTTGCCACGTGAACCTCGCGGGTCTTTCCGCTTGCCGTGGTATGTTCGCGCACTTCGTCGAAACTAAAGGCGCCGTGCGCGCAGATCTTTTCACACGCGTGGCAGCCGACGCAGCGCTCGACATTGACGCTGGGCTTGCCGGCGGCATGCTGTTCCATCTTGCCCGCACGGGAACCTCCGCCCATGCCGATGTTCTTCATGGCGCCACCGAAGCCAGCCTGCTCATGACCCTTAAAATGCGTAAGGCTAATCACGATATCGGCATCCATGAGCGCATGGCCGATCTTGGCCTCTTTTACGTATTCACCGTTCTTGACCGGCACAAGCGTCTCATCGGTACCCTTGATACCATCTGCAATGATCACCTGGCAGCCGGTTGCATACGGCGTGAAGCCGTTTTGATATGCGGTGTCGATATGCTCAAGGGCGTTTTTGCGACTGCCCACGTACAGCGTATTGCAGTCGGTGAGGAAGGGCTTGCCACCCAACTCCTTGACGACGTCGGCAACGGCGCGCGCATAGTTGGGACGCAAGAAGCTGAGGTTTCCCAGCTCGCCAAAGTGAATCTTGATGGCAACAAACTTGTTCTCAAAATCAATCTGGTCGATTCCCGCGCGATACATGAGGCGCTTGAGTTTATCGAGCTGGCTTTCGCGGCCATAGGTGCGCAAGTTGGTGAAATAGACCTTGGCAGAATCGGTTGTCATGGCTACCCCTCTTTTCTTGGTGTACGTATGGTTGAGTAAATCCCCCGGCACTCAAGCTCTTACAAAGGATTACCCGCCTCAAATGCTTCGAGCGACTCCTGCAACATGGGGCCATCGGCGCGGCAGGGTTCCGGGCCATTCTTGCGCAGCATGCGCGTCTCGCAACCCTTGCCCGTCACGATCACCACTGCCGGGCGCGTGGTCTCGCGCACCAGCGTACGAATGGCCTGCTCGCGATCGACCACGATCTGCCAATTATGGTTGCCCTGCTCTTCCACAAAATGAGCGATGGCCTGGCAGATATCCTGCGCGTCCTCGGGACCCGGATCGTCCTCGGTAATCACGATGCGATCGGCATACTTACCCGCAGCTATGCCCATGGTCTCGCGACGGTCGACACCTTTGCCGCCCGTAGCGCCAAACGCCACGGCAAGCTCGCGATCGGGATAGTTCTCGCGTAAATCGCGCAGCATGGTCTCGAGGCTCATGCCGTTATGTGCAAAGTCGACTACGCCCACAATGGTTCCAGACTCGGTGGGATACATCTCCATACGGCCGGGAACGCGAACCTGCTCGAAACCGTGAACGATAGCCTCTTCCTCAATGCCCAAGGCCTCGGCGCAGGCGATAGCACCAAGCACATTGGAGATATTGAACTTAACGGGCGTAGGCACCAGCACGTCGCGCGAAAAGCGCGGGGTCACCACCGAAGCAACGATACCGCGAGGGCCATGGGCGAGGTTCGTGGTATAGACGTCGGCATCGGTATTGGAAAGCGAGTACGTCACTACGCGCTCGCAAACGTGAGCCGCCTCGAGCACCTTGTCCACGTGGTCCATATCCAAATTCACCACAGCCGCGCGGCTCTGCTTGAAGATCTTGAGCTTGGAGGCAAAGTAGTCCTCGAACGTTGGATGCTCGATGGGCGAAATATGGTCCTCGCCGATATTGGTAAACGCCCCCACTGCAAAGTCGACGCCATAGGTGCGCTCATACTTGAGTGCCTGGCTCGAGGCCTCCATGATCACGTGCTCGCAACCACTTACAACCGCATTCGAAAGCCGACGCTCGAGCTCAAAGGATTCGGGCGTCGTGAGCTTGGAAATGCCCGATTCGATACCGTCATCAAACTCGACGCTCGAAAACAGAGCCGATGTATGGCAACCCGCAAGGCGCGCATGCGCGTCAAGCACGCCCTTGAGATAGTAAGCGCTCGTGGTCTTGCCCTTGGTACCCGTAAAGGCACACACCCCAACCTTTCCGCTGGGATGGTCGTAGGCCATGTCTGCCAGGCAGCCCAGCGTACGGCGGATATCGCTGACGATGATGCAGGGAATATCGACCCCATAATCGATTTCGGAAACGTAGGCAACGGCCCCCGTCTCAATCGCCTGCAGTAGATACTCGCGCTTAAAGCTTGCGCCCTTGCAAACAAAAAGCGTAGCCGCGCGGCTCAGCTGGGAGTTGTCGGTAGCGAATTCGATACGTGCATCGGCATCATAATCGTCGGCGCGAACAAAGACATTGGCAACTCTGAGCGCTTCGACAAGCGCACCCAGGGCATGCGCGGTCTGTGTGGTTTCTTGCATAGATTGGCTCTCCTTATCACGGCGGGCAAAAGCGCCCCGCATAAATCAAACGCACCTGCATTATAAATTGTTATATAAAGACGCATGGAGGAATCGGGGTCAAGACATCCAAGTGTTATGCTTTTTGCCTGCACAAACGCACCTCATCCACTCAATCGGCAGAAAGAACCATATGCGCACACTTTACCGTTTTGCCCAGTCTGCCCGCCGCACGTCTCTTGCTTTATGCTTGGCATCGCTTATCGCCGTAGCGCTCGCTCTTACCGGCTGCGGTGCCGCGTCATCAAGCGAATCTGCGCAAGGAGGCAGCTACAAACTTGTCGAGGACGGCAAGCTCACCGTCGCGAGCGACCTCGCCACCCCGCCGTTCGAGTACGTGGACGACTCGGGCAACGACCAGGGCTTTACTGTGGAGCTCATGGATATGATCGCCCAGGAGATGGGCCTTGAGCTCAACTACCTGCCCGCCCAGAAGTTCGACAACATCATCCCGATGGCCAAGCAAGCCGTGAAGACCGACGTCTCGGCATGCAACATCACCATCAACGACGCGCGCAAGAAAGAGGTCGACTTCACCGACCCCTACATGGATTCCAACCAGGGCGTCGCCGTCGCTAAGAACTCGGGCTACGCCGATACCGATTCGCTCAATGCCGCTGGCGTAAAAATCGCTGTCCAGTCGGGCACCACCTCCGAGGAATGGGCGCAAGAAAATCTGCCCCGCGCAACCACCGTCAACTTCGATGACTGGACCGCCGCCTTCACCGCCGTGATGAGCGGCCAGTGCCAGGCGGTTGTGTGCGACCTTCCCGTCGAGCAGTGGATGGTCAACAGTTCGTTCACAGATATGGAAATCATCGAGGAAGTTCCCACCGGCGAGCAGTTTGGCATCGCGGTTTCCAAGGACAACCCCGAGCTCACCGCCGCTATCAACGCTGCCCTTAAGCAGATTCGCGCCGACGGCCGCTACGATGAGCTCTACGAGAAATACTTTGGCACCAAGCCGAGCAGCAGCTCCAGTTCGGCCACGGACACGGAAGGCTATAGCCTTGTCGAGGACGGCAAGCTCACCGTCGCGAGCGACCTCGCCACCCCGCCGTTCGAGTATGTGGACGACTCGGGCAACGACCAGGGATTCACCTTCGAGCTGATGGGTAAGATCGCCAACAAGCTGGGCCTTGAGCTCAACTACCTTCCCGCCCAGAAGTTCGACAACATCATCCCGATGGTCAAGCAGGGCGTGAAGACCGATGTAGGCGCCTGCAACATCACGATCAACGACGCGCGTAAAAAGGAAATCGACTTCACCGATCCCTATATGGATTCGAACCAGGGCATCGCCACGGTCACGGGCTCCCAGTACGACTCGCTCGACAGCCTCAATGTCGAGGGTGTGAAAATCGCCGCGCAGTCCGGCACCACATCCGAGGAATGGGCGACCGAAAATCTGCCCCGCGCAACAGTCGTGACCTTCGATGACTGGACCGCTGCGTTCACCGCCGTGATGAGCGACCAGTGCCAGGCGGTCATCTGCGACCTTCCCGTCGAGCAATGGATGGTCAAGAGCTCCTTTACCAACATGACCATCATCAAAGAGATTCCCACCGGAGAGCAGTTTGGCATTGCGGTTTCCAAGGACAACCCCAAGCTCACCGCTGTCATCAACCAGGCGTTGGCCGAGCTCAAGGAATCCGGCGAATACGATGAGCTGTACGAAAAGTTCTTTGGCTCCACACCCGGCAGCAGCGATGGGGCTACCGGCGCCGGCGGCGATGCCAGTGCGAGCGAGGGTTCCTCATCCACGTTGCAGGTTACAAAAGCCACCGCACGCTCCAACGAAGATGGTGGCACCAATGTGCTTGGCGGCATTGCCACGCGCCTGACCTGGGAAGCGACAACCGGCACCGAGGAGAGCGTCAGCAAGGTCACGCTCGCCTTGCCCGAAGGAGGCTCGTTCGAAGACTCCAGCGCTACGGTAACCGTGCTCAATGGTCTTGACCGTACCGATGTCGAGGCGACGGCCAAAGTTGAGAAATCAAAGCTAGTAATTTCCTTTGCCAAGCCCCTAGCCGCCGGCAGCAACGTGCGCATCGAAGTCGAGGGCGTCGTGTTCCCCAGCTCCGCTGGCGCCTATGCCGTTGACGGCACTTATGAGCTTGCCGATGGAGGCAAGCGAGATCTTCCCACCAGCCCCACCATCGCTGTAACCGAGAGCACGATTGTGCAAAATATCGTCCGCTGGCTCGATGACCAAGCCTGGGTCAACGCATGGAATGCCAACCCCTTCCTGGGCATGTTCTTCAAGCCGCAGTACGTGGTGACGTCGATTGCTTCGCTTTTCCAAGGCTGGGGCATCGCACTGCTCGTCACCGCCATCGGCTTCCCGCTTGCCATCCCCGTCGGTTTGCTCTTTGCCTTTATGAAGATGAGCCGCCGTCGCTACCTGCGTGGAATTGCCATCTGCTACATCAACTTCCTGCGCGGAACGCCGCTCTTCTTACAGATTTACATCGCTTTCTTTGGCCTGCCGATGATTGGCCTCAACTTGCCTAACCTGCCGCTCGGCGTGGCCGTGCTCGCCATCAACTGCTCGGCCTATCTTGCCGAGATCTTCCGCGCGGGCATCGAATCTATCAGCAAGGGCCAGCACGAGGCTGCAACCGCGCTGGGCATGAACTGGTTCCAAACCATGGGACTCATTATCATCCCGCAGTCCATCCGCCGCGTGATACCCACCATGACCAGCGAGTTTGTCATGCTCTATAAGGACACCTCGCTCCTTTCGAGCGTGGGCGTCATGGAACTGATGATGTTCTCCAAGAACCTCACGGCAACCACGGGCAACATCACACCCTACATCTGCGCCGCGCTTTATTACTTGGTCGTCACCATCCCGCTGATCCACTTTGTGGGCAAGATCGAAAAGAAACTCGCCGCAGGCGGCAGCGACGCACGATAACCTGCATCGAAAACGCAGCAACGCTCGAAGGCCTCCCCGTTCGCATGAACAGGGAGGCCTTCGTTGTGCTGGGCACGTTGGGGACTAACCGTCGGCATGATCATCAAGCCGCCCAGTACCTTCTGCATATACTTGGGAATAAGGGGGCCCGCAAGCAGTCCTTTCTCGATAGGACACCCTGCGGTGGCGATGCCGCTCTGGGCGACGCAGTAAACCGCAGCTGCGGTGCCAGCGCGCTAAAACAACGCCGAACCTCGATCGACAGCCAATCCTAGGCAGGATCCCTTTGGGCCCTATTCTTGCAAGGCCCCCGTCCCAGCCCCAGCACTGCTAATTCTCGTTTAATGCCAGTATGCGCGCTCAAACTCCCCAGCGCGGCTATTTGACACAAACGGGACTAATCACCCCAATCAGGGCGTTTGTTAGACAAACGTCTCCGACAGCGAGAAGGATGCGAAACCACATGGTCGCCCCAGCGAGTTCGCGCCCATGCCTCTTTGCAAAGAAAATCAAACCCTATGCCAGCGCCAATTTAATAGAGTCTATTGTTTAGGTTTGCGTCCGCGTGGCTTATCAACCAGGGCGGCTTCGCCACCCTCACGAAATTGACGGCACCACGTCTTGACTGAAGATTCGCTGGGCACACCGTGTTTAACCATGACATCGCGCACAGATAGACCCTTTTCCAAACGGTCTTTGACCACGGAAAGCTTAAGCTCAAACGGATAAATGCGGTGTTTTGCACCAGCGTTCATCACGGCAGATTGACCCCCCACTGCATAGGCACGAGACCATTGACGAGCCGTCGCTTCGGGAATTCCTAGCTGAGTCGCAAGTGCACGGTGCCCCACGC
>SKER01001371.1_pt1 | contig 20165 bp, 10 predicted proteins | sample 4826961 | NCBI WGS metagenome assembly SKER01 (sample SAMN11008804, study PRJNA524170) | human gut metagenome | biome: Human fecal sample; material: Feces; isolation source: fecal sample from pouch patient p47 | host: Homo sapiens | place: Israel: Tel-Aviv | collected 2016-11-16 | reverse complement strand
GCACGGTATCAAATAATCCCCTTGCCTTTCGTATTTGCCGCCCAGTTCCTCAAATAATGATTTTGCCATTGTCTGTTACCTCCACATTCTTTTTTATTTTGAATGTCCGCAAAATCCGTCCTACATCAGACGGACGCCACGGTACATCGAGGTGGTGCAGCGCAATCAGTCTGTCCTGCACGTTTGTCCCGGCTCCCATTTTTGCAGTAGAACCCAATAAAAAACGAACCTGTCCGCTTCTTACCTTACTGAACAGCTCCGCTTTCCTAAGCTCCGTATTTGCCTGATGTATAAAGGCGATTTCTTCTGCGGGAACACCTTTTTCCATCAGTTTATTTCTTATATCCTCATAGACATTAAATGTACCATCTCCTTTCGGTGTCGATAAATCACAGAAAATAAGCTGTGCTGATTTCTCCCCTTTGGTATCTTCCCAAATCTCAAATGCCTTATCCACACAGGTTTTTGCTTTGGAATGTTCCTCATCGGGGAGCATATCGTTGATCAGACGCTGGTCGAGTGCCAGTTTTCTTCCATCGTTGGTAATCTTGAGCATATTATCCTGATGCGGCTCTACCAGTCTGTTACGCACTGCCTCCGCCCGATCTGCCAGCGATGTTACCATCTCTTTCTGATATTCGCTGGGTTTCAGCACCACGTTCTCATATTCTGCTTCCGGCACAGGCAGCTTTAACATATCCGGTGTCTGGATATCCGCACTCTCCTTGAAAAGTGCAATCAGCTCCGGCAGATTGAAGAATTTTGCAAATCTTGTCTTTGCCCGGTATCCTGTTCCCTCCGGTGCCAGCTCAATGGCGGTCTGTGTTTCTCCAAAAGAAGCTGCCCAACTGTCAAAATGCCCTAATCCCATCTTCTGAAGCGTACCATACTGAAGATACCGCATATTGGTGTAAAGCTCCGTCATACTGTTGCTGATCGGCGTACCCGTAGCAAACGTAATGCCCTTTCCGCCAGTCAGCTCATCAAGGTACTGGCACTTAGCAAACATATCGGAGGACTTCTGTGCTTCCGTCTGTGCAATGCCCGCCACATTCCGCATTTTCGTGTATAGAAAAAGGTTCTTATAATTGTGACTTTCATCTACAAACAGCCTGTCCACACCTAACTGCTCAAAGGTTACAACATTATCTTTTCTGGAAGTATCGTTGAGTTTTTCCAGTCTTGTCATAAGGGATTTTCTGGACTTTTCCATCTGCTTAATGGTGTAACGCTCCCCGTTATCTGCTTTCGCCTGCTCTATGGCAAGCTCAATCTCATCAATCTGTCTTTCGATAATGCCTATCTGTCTTTCCTGCGACAACGGGATTTTTTCAAACTGGCTATGCCCGATAATGACAGCATCATAATCTCCGGTGGCGATTCTGGAACAGAATTTCTTCCGGTTGGCTGGCTCAAAATCTTTCTTCGTTGCCGCTAAAATATTTGCTCCGGGATATAACCGCAAAAAGTCACTCGCCCACTGTTCCGTCAAATGATTGGGAACAACGAACAGGCTCTTTTGGCATAACCCTAACCGCTTGCTTTCCATTGCTGCAGCAATCATTTCAAAGGTCTTTCCTGCTCCCACACAATGAGCAAGCAGGGTATTGTCCCCGTAAAGCTGGTGTGCCACCGCATTTAACTGGTGCGGTCTAAGGTCGATGTCCGGTGTCATGCCAGGGAATTTCAAATGGGAACCGTCATATTCTCTTGGTCTGGTAGAATTAAAGAGCTTGTTATATTTCGCCACCAAGTCCTGTCTACGTTCCTGATCTTCAAATACCCAGTTCTTAAAGGCTTCCCGGACTGCCTCCTGTTTCTGACTGGCAATCATGGTTTCCTTTTTATTCAGGACTCTCGTTTCCTTTCCGTCCTCTATCACGGTATCGTACACCCGGCTGTCCTTTAAATTCAGAGAATCCTCTAAAATCTGATAAGCATTTCTCCGGTTTGTACCATAAGTCATATTTACAAGACTGTTTCCGTAATCCGCACTTTTTCCTTTTACATTCCACTGTCCTGTCACATCGGAATACTGAATCCCCATTGTATTCCGGTTGAAAAGATGCTGCGGTGTTTCAAAAACATCGCGCATGAAATCTTCAATATATTTCGGTTCAACCCATGTGGCACCGATACGCACCTCAATCTCGCTGGCATCCAGTTCTGTGGGCTGCACCTGTGTAAGTGCCTGCACATTTATGTTGTATTCCGGGTGGTTTTCGGCGTAAATCTTCGCTGTTTGCAACTTATCCCGGACATTGCCGCTTAAATACTCGTCCGCTGCTTCCCACCTATCTGTGACCGGATTCTGAAAGATAATGCCCGTCAGTTCTTCTTTGATTGTATCAATCTCTTTTCCGGTCAGCTCCGCCATATAAGAAAGGTCAACTTTTGCTTTTTCTGATAAAGATACTGCCAGAGCTTCCGTTGCTGTATCCACGCTTGTAACCACTTCCGCTTTCTTAATGGTACGTTTCGTGAACATATCCGCTTTGCCTTTGAAATTTCCCTCGTCATCCAGCTTTTCCAGAGAACATAACAGACAATAGCTGCTGTCCTGATTAAAGGCTCTTTTGTTGGTCTGGGAATTGATTAAACCGTATTTTCTGCTGAACGTATCATAAAGGGTATTCAATTCTTTCTGCTTTTCCTTAATCACAGTATCCGGATATTCTTCCAACTGCAAACTGATAAGCTCTTGCGTACAGTTTCGGATTCCTACCATGCCTTTTATGCGTTCCTGCATGGATTCTGACATATCCACAGGCTTCATAATGGAATTTTCACGGTAATATACCTTATCTTCCACCAGTGTGTAGCTGTAATTCTTTACGTCCGGGTCTGCCGGAATGGTGGCATCTGCCAGCTCATCCGCAAGCTCGTCCATCTCCACTGCTTCGATTTCCCCGTCAATCCGGCTGACCGCATCCATTAACTGCTCTGCAAACGGTCTTGTGGCATCCGGCTGGCAGGTGCTTTCCATACCATAGGGACCGCTGACCATTTCCATCTTCCCAACAATCATTTCCGGGTGTTCCGCAAAGTAGGTATTCATGGCGATACCATTTGCATCTTCTGATAAATGTACCCAATCCGGCTCTATATCCATCACACGGTCACGCTTCTTGAAAAATAAAATATCCGAAGTGACTTCTGTCCCTGCATTTTCCTTAAATGCTGTATTCGGAAGTCTGACCGCCCCCATAAGCTCCGCCCGCTGGGCAAGATACTTTCTGACCTCCGGACTTTTTTTATCCATTGTTCCCTTACTGGTAACAAATGCAACTACACCGCCAGGACGGACTTTATCCAATGTCTTTGCAAAGAAATAATCATGGATTAGGAAATTATTTTTATCATACTGTTTGTCCGCTACCTTATACTGTCCAAATGGCACATTGCCGACTGCCACATCAAAAAAATCATTCGGATAGTCTGTTTTTTCAAAACCGGATATTTTAATATCCGCTTTCGGATAGAGCTGTCTTGCAATCCTGCCCGTAATACCATCCAGCTCCACACCATAAAGTCGGCTTTCCTGCATCTTCTCTGGCAGCATTCCGAAGAAATTTCCGATACCCATTGCAGGCTCTAATACATTTCCTTTTTCAAATCCCATACGTTCTAAGGTATCATAAATACTGCGGATAATGGCAGGACTGGTATAGTGGGCATTTAAGGTACTTTCCCTTGCAGAAGCGTACTCCTGCGGCGATAACAATTCCTTTAACTGCTGATATTCTCCCGCCCATACAGATTTGCTTTCATCAAAGGCATCGGCAAGCCCGCCCCAGCCAACATACTGTGATAAAATCTGCTGTTCTTCCGATGTGGCGATACGCTTCTCGCTCTCCACCTTTTCCAAAGTACGGATTGCTTCTATATTTCGTCTGAATTTCTCTTTCGCACTGCCTACTCCTAACGCATCGTCCGTGATATGGAAATTGACCGCATTGGATTTATCAATCTTTGGTGCAGACTGCTTCACAGGCTTTTCTATGGCAGGTTCTACCAATGGCTTTTGGACATCGTGTCCAGAAGTGACAGGCTTCTGTTCCATGCCTTGCAGATAATCTTCTGCTTCTTCTTTCGTTTCAAACGTAGGGATTGTCCCGTCTGCATCCGTATAATAATCTTCCCTGGCATTATCCCATACCGCAAAATCCTGTCCCGGTTCAAAGGCATCGCTGGTTTCTCCCACAGAAAAACGAGGTTCATCTTCCGGTATATCTTCTGTCCCCTCAATGCGTGAAAATACCTCTGCTTCATGTCGGTCAATATCTTCCATCGCCGTAACATTCAGATAATCGGTTTCCACTTCTTCCCTGTCTGGTTTATATCCATATTCAAAATGGACATTCCCATTTACAAGTACATAAAAGAACTCATTATCCTGCAAAGAATTTCCAAGCACATAAGTGTCCTCTCCGGACTTCCATTCATCAATCTTTAAGCACAACTGATCATCTATCGTTACCTGCTGTGCCGCAAGTTCCTTTTCCTGCTCCATATACCGCCTTGTCTGGTTAATAAACCCATTCAAGACCGCAGGGTTGGAACCAACAATCAAATCCCGGTTCTCCCACATGGCATACGGTTCTATGGACTTTGCCCACTCTTTATTATCCGGAGAAAATCTTCCGTCATGGCTTAGATATGTGACCGTATTGGCAAGTACATAGCTGACACGCTCGCTGCCAAATCGTTTGATGACTTTCTCTGCCGTTTCCTTTGGCAGACGATACCCGTCAAACTTTTCTGCAATCGTCCGCTCAATGGCTTCCTTACAGGCTGCCTTTGTTTTTCTCTCGATTGCTGCCTGTGCTTTTTCAAGGGCTTTTTGTGCTTCTTCCTCTTTGTACTTTGCATAGGCTTCTTTCCCCGCCGGAGATAAATACTTATCTTCCTCTACCAGTTTGCGTATACGCTTTTCCACCACTTTCCACGATAAAAGCACTTGTGCATACGGTTCGCTGATATTCCCCTTTTTCAGTTCGATACCTTTAAAATCATGATCTTCCCAACTGTGGTCTGAGCCTGCAAGTGCATGGGAACTTCCGCCTGTACCGTATTCTTTTTTCAAAAAATCGGCTGCTTCTTTGCTGTCATGTCCCTCTTTGAAATACTCATAGATACGGAACGAACCATGTGAAAAGCCGCTTCCCCTGCCTAGCCTGTGGTCAATTTCATCCTGCGTGATAAAATCCTCTTTTTTGATGTCCACATGGTCTGCTGTCGGAAATGTCTGCTTCTCTAAGAGCTGGTTTCCAAGTTCTTCCCGCAGCTCCTCTTTCGGCATAACAGAACGGAAACCCAATTTTTTCACTCCCGTTTTCAACTGATGAAGAGCCTGATCCATGTGGGCGGCAAGCAGTTCCACGCCCTCCCTCGTAGAAAGCATCTCTAAAAGCCGTGCGTGGGAATCAGGATAATTCCCTGCTTTTAACCCCAGTTCTTCCGGCAGTTCTCCCATACCATCCCGAAAGAAGAAAAACAAATGCCCTGCAATCCGTTCACGTTCCGCTTCATCCACAAGGTAGGCTTCATTTGCACCCATATAAGTGCCGTTTACCACCTGTGACCGTATTTGGGCTTCTACCTCCTGCCAGCTCATCTGAAACACCGGATGTTCCGCCGATGTGCCGTATCCCACACGCATACCGCCCTCATCGAACCATACTGCAAGCTGTTTTCCATTAAATTCAAAGCCTTTTCCGGTTGTACCGTATTCCTTCTGTAAAAATGCAGTCATTTCTTCCGGTGTCTTGCCCTGCTGATATTTGGCATAGATACGCTTTCTGCTGTTATCCCTGCCACCGCCACTCCGGATAATATCCGCTAACTGTTCCGGCGGTATCTTTGCCACTGGCTGAATCGGCATTGCTTCCTCTGCCTGTTTTACGGCAAGATTCCCCGCCTGCTCCGTGAACATGGTAAACAAATCGAGCTGCTGATACATTCCGTTTGTTTCAATCTTCTCTGCTTCTTCTCTCGGAAGTAAATACACACCATCCTCAATGTAAGAATAAACAAGGAAACGTGCCTCATCCCATGACAGCCTGCTTTCCGCTTCACGGGTCAGATAATTTCCTTTCCACAGAGTAATGCCATCCTCGTCAGCTCGATAACCACCCCGCAGTTCCTCAATGTTAAATTCCGTGTATTCTTCCATACGGAATGAGTTTTTCAGATATTCTGCCTGTATCTTTGCATCCTGCTCCATCTGAAAATAGCCCGCTATCTCCGGTCTTTTATGCTTCAGGAACTCATCGCTGCATAAAATGCCACGCTGCAACGCCTCTCCCTGCTCCATTTCAGATAATTCGGGCAAAAAAGAACCGGATAATGAATCTTTCTCACTATCCGGCTCTGCCGTTTCTGTATGAATTTGTATATCCGGGCTTAAATATAAATCAGCTCCGTCAATATGCTCTCCTCCGCTGCGTGTCTGATGTTGTTCATCTTCGCTGTCCACTTCATCGGATCGGCTGCTTTCAGTTTCTCGGTCACGCCCTCGGTTTTCGCCATCCGGCTGGTCATAACTTCCATTCTCTGTTCTGCCTGCTCCTGTATCTCCAGACAGTGTGCTTTCAATTCGCCCGTCAGTATCATGCCTTGATAAATCCCTTTCCGGTGTTCTTTCAGAAAGTTCTTCCTCATCAGTCCGTACTTTGTCAGCATTCCCTCCGGCTCCTCGTTCACGGTCAGGTTCGGAATCAGATAGTCCCCGTTCTTCTCGTATGTCAGTTTCATGTGCTGTATCCTCCTTTTGCTTTTGTTCTTCTATTTTGGATTGCTGTGTTTCTTTTTCGCTTTCACGCTTTAACGCATTATAGTATACATCAGACATATTTGCAAATGTTTTTTCTGATTTTTCCGGGGAAGTTACCGAATCTTCTTTTACGGGTTTTTCCTCCGCCTTTTTTAAGGCATTTTGCCTTGCAAGCTGACGGTTATATGCTCCTATGGTTCTTCCTATTTCCATGAGAATAGGCTTACACATATCCGTTGTAGCTGTGCCGATAACAGACAGGGTTTTTGTGGTATTAAAATCGCTGATATAAGAAAAATCAAGTTCGTCCCTCCACATTTCCATGTCTGCACCGCAACGTGACAGCAAGGTATATGCAATGCTCGATGACAACGTATCACGAAGCCGTACTCCCACATTAAACTCATCAAGTTCCTCTAAAAAACTGCCCTCTTTCACATATTCAATTTCCGGCAGAAGCTCTTCATAATAATCCTGTGCAATCCGGTCAGCAAGTTCCAATAGCCGCTGTTCAAAAGAGAGCGTTCTATCTGTTTCTCCGTAGGTCTTTTCAAGTTGGGCAAGCACCGTTTCCTGATGTTCCTCTCTAAGCTCCCAAAGATATGGATCACGCCCGATTCTTCTTGCCTTATGCACATCGGATATGTCAAAAACATATTTTAACCTTGGACGCTCCCTTTCCGTATCTAACAAGGCAATCCCTTTTGCTCCCCGGTTTACCCAGCAATTCATTTTTTCATTCCATATCTCAATGGAAGCACAGGCTGTCGCATCCGGTCTTTGTGCATAAATGAGCATCTGCTCATGGAACGGATATTTGTAGAGCCTTGCGGCAGTGGTCAGATAACTTGTCCACTCCTGCCCGTTTTTTGCCACCTGCCTTGCGGTATCTTCCGCCAGAGCAGAAATCATCTGATATTTTGTTATCATAAGCATTCCTCCAAAACAGCGGAGGGGATAAGCCCCGCCGCCTTATTCATAAAAACCATGTTCCTCAATGCCTTTTTCTAAAATAGTACCAATCAGTTCCGATAAATTCCCCCCATTTAACTCACTTACCACAATGAGCTTTGCAAGGATGTCCTTTTCCACCGGAATTGCATATTTTTCTTCATCAGGACACAGCTCATGCACACAAATTCCCAACGCATCTGCAATTTTACAGAGGGTAGTAATATCCGGTTCCCGGATTCCTGCCAGAATATCCATAATCACGTTTTCCCGGACACCACACGCCAGAGAAAGCTCTGGAATACTAATGTCCTGCTCCTTCATGGCACTTAAAATCTTATCTCCTGTACTGTAAATAACGGTCTTTTTCATTTCTGTATTCATCGTCCTATCTCCTTTTCACTTCGCTGCTCTTTTTGGGAAATTCCATTTTGAACCTATACTGCGAACCTTTCATTTCCTTTCCGTCTTTTATGTAGGAATAATCTTCAATCCCCTCCGGAATCAAGTACGCATCATAGCCTCCTTTCTTCCCTTTCAGTCCTTTTACAAGAGTCTTTTTGCCCTCCAGCAGACTTTTTATCTGGCTGTCGGAAAGCACTGTTCCCATCGCCCTGCCCACATTCATGCCGCATTTATTCCTGCAATACGCACCGAATTTTCCTTTTACCACATCGCCGCCGCATTTCGGGCATTTACCAAATACCTCCTGTGTAGTCCCGAATAAGGACTTCTGTTCATCGCTGATGCTGTGATAGGTCTGCACCAGTTCCCGTACCATATCTTCAATGCCAGCCATGAACTCCTGCATGGAATATTCGCCCTTTGCCACTAAAGTCAGGGCATTTTCCCAGTCTGCTGTGAGTTTTGGGGATTTTACCAAATCCGGCAGAACGGTAATCAGCTTCATGCCATCCTCTGTTGGCAGCATCTGTTTTTTCTCACGCTTTACAAATCCGTCTTTGACCAGCTTCTCGATAATGTCTGCTCTGGTGGCAGGTGTGCCAAGTCCCTTACGCTCCACATCATCGCCCATCTCTTCCGCTCCGGCCCGTTCCATAGCGGACAGCAGGCTGTCCTCTGTAAAGTGCTTCGGCGGCTGTGTAAAATGCTCCGTTACCTTTGTCTGCATAACCGGAAACGTCATGCCTTCTGACAGTTCCGGCAGCTTCTTTTCTTCTTTGTCCTCCTCTGTTTTCTCAACCTTATAGGTGCGTTTCAGTGCAGCTTCAAAATCTTTCCAGCCGTTCTGCAGAACCGTTTTTCCAGATACACGAAAGCTGTAACCTCCGCAGGAAAACTCTGCTTTTACGGTTTCATACAGGTGCTTCTCCCCTGTGGCACATAACAGGCGGTTCGCAGAAAGGGAAAGGATTTTCATTTCTCCCTCCGGCACAGTGGAAAGATCTGTTTTGGTAATCTCCATTGTCGGAATGATTGCATGGTGGTCTGTGACTTTTTTACTGTTCAGCACTCTTTTTATATCCGGTGTATCTTTCGTCTGTTCTTCAAACAAAATTGCCTGATAGACAGCACCGATTACCGCCCTTGCAGTGTCCTCCATGTCATCGGATAAATACTGGCTGTCCGTTCTCGGATAGGTAACCAGCTTCTTTTCATAAAGGCTCTGCGTATACTCTAAGGTCTGCTTTGCCGTGAAACCAAAAATACGGTTGGCATCCCTTTGAAGTGTCGTAAGGTCATAGAGCTTCGGCGGTGCAACGCTTTTATTTTCCTTTAATACCGAACGAACCTCCGCTCTCTGACTTTCACACGCTGCAGCAATATGTTCCGCCCCTGCCTTATCGTCAATCCGCTCTGTAACGGCATCCATCCCATCCATCAGGATATGAGCCATGTAATACTGCTCTTTCTGAAAATCCATAATCTGTACTTCCCGGTCTACCAGCATGGCAAGGGTGGGCGTCTGCACCCTGCCGACCTTTAATACCTTGCCGCCATATAACACCGTAAATAATCTCGTACCATTCAGTCCTACAAGCCAGTCTGCCTGCTGTCTGCAAAGTGCAGAGTGATACAGACTGTCATATTCGCTGCCCGGTTTTAAACTGGCAAATCCCTCACGGATTGCACATTCCTCCATTGAGGAAATCCACAAGCGTTTCATCGGCTTTTTGCAGCCTGCCTGTTCATAGACCAGACGGAAGATAAGCTCTCCTTCCCGTCCGGCATCGGTGGCACATACCACGCTGTCCACTCTGCTGTCACGCATCAATTCTTTTAATACTTTGTACTGTGCCGCCGTATCCTTTTTCACTTCATGCTGCCACTGCTCCGGAATCATAGGAAGGCTTTTATAACTCCATTTTTTCCATGCCTCCGAATAAGCCTCCGGCTGTGCCAGCTCTACCAGATGTCCCACACACCATGAAACGAGATAGCCGTTTCCCTCCACATAACCGTCTTTTCTCTCTTTTGCACCGATGACATGGGCGATTGCCTGTGCCACACTCGGTTTCTCTGTGATCACTAACTGCATCCTTATTCCTCCTGTCCGTCAAAGAAATCTTCTTCGGAATCTTCCTCTGACTCCTCATCTTCATTTTCGTATTCTTCCTCTTCTTCCTCGTCCTCATCTTCATCCTCGATGAAGTCCTCTTTCTTCTTGCGGACAACCTTAAAATAGTAAGCTCCGCCGATGAAAAGAACGGCAGCACCGCCCATCAACAGATAAAAAATCATCGGATTCGGCTCTTTTTTCACTTCCTGCTCCGGTTCTGTATCTTCCGTGTTTTCCGCTGTTTCTGCATTTTCGGTTTCCGGCTCACTGTCTGATGTGTCCGTCTGTTCCCCGTTATTGTTCGGCAACGCACCTTCCCCATTCGGGATTGTAGACTCCAACGCTGCGGAATTTTTCGGTAAGGTTTCGCTGTTATCGGAAGTTGTATTTAACAGGTCATTTTCTGTAATCTCGGTCAGGAAATACACCTTTTCTTCCTCTCCGTCCCGGTCAATAACCAGATAAAAGACTTTATCTGTTGCCGTCTGAATGGTGTAAAATTCTTTTCCCAGCCCGGACTTTTCTGTATTTTCCGTTTGCCCGCTTTCCGCCTTTTCTGCGGCATCCGCTTCTTTCATCGCCTGTTTTTTCTGCTCGGCAGGGCTGCTTGACTGTGAAGTGGTATTTCCATTACTGTCCGTTTTCGTATGTTCCGTTACTGTTCCTGTGGCACTTCCCGGTTTGGTAGGCTTCGCACTCTCCGGGAGCTGCTCTGCCGGATTTTTGTCACTGGTATCGGCAGGGTCTTTGTAATACGGATTTTTCGTCTTATAAATCTCCGACATATTTCCGGCATTGTCCATTGCATAAATCGTAAAATACTCATACCCTGCATCAAACTGTTGCAGACGGATATTTAATGTACCGCCTGTCAGCTCTGTAAATTCATATCCGTTGACATAGACTGCCTTTGCACCGGAATCGGTATCATGTACCTGTATGCTTAACAGTCCGTCACTGACTGCCGCATTTAAGGTAGGTTTTACGGTATCAAAACACTTGATTGCACGGTTTTTCTCATAGGTATTGCCTTTCTGGTCTGTGACAAGCACATACACGGTACAGTTCTCTGAAATCTTTAACTTCCTGTCCTCTGTCACATCTGTCCAGCTTCCGTTCTGCCCTACCTTTGCCTGAATTTTTGCTATCTCAAAATTCCCGGTCTGTGCCGTATCTGCCACACTGAATGAAACGGAAGCCGTATCATTATGCCAGTCCTCCGGCTGATTGATCTTTATGGTTACATTCGGCTTTTTATAAGTACAGAGCTTATAATCCTTCGCACAGACAGGGCAGTTTTTATCATAATCATACGCCCCGCATTTATCCTCACAGCTACATACCGGCTCCGGTGTTTCATTCCCCGATACCGTACTGTCCCCGGTGCTTTCTTCGGTACTTCCCTCCGTTTCATTCTCACCCGGTGTCTGTTCCGTGCTTTCCTCCGGCTTTTTATCTTCCTCCGGTTTGGCAGTTTCCGTTTCCTGTTCCGTTTCTCCGGCAAAAACGCTCATTGCATAATTGCCATTCATGGAAAATGCCGCCGCAGGCATACAAAATAATACGGCAGATAATGCAAGCGACAGAGCCGCCTTAGATGATAATTTCATTTTCTTCATGGCTGTAAGCCTCCTTTTCTCCTGATTGTGCTGTTTCTCTCTGTTCTTTTTCTTTTAACAGACGTAAGATTTCTTCCTCGCTGACTTTATTCAGTAAAATCAGCCGATCCAAAGAGATTTTATTCTTTTCAATAAATTTCATCTTCTCCGCATCCTCCGCCATCTGAAGCTGTTCCGCCAAGTCCTTTTCTCTTTCCTGCAATCCTGCAAGCTGTTCCCGGACTCTGGAAAGCTCCTTTACAATTCTTTCTTTCGTCATAAATTTTCACTTCCCTGTTAATTTAATCTTCCAAACGCATAGAAATGGCTTTGCCAGTAGGAAGAATTGATTGAAGCATAACTAATTGGATCTCCGCAGTGAATCATTACCCCGTTTCCGCAGTAAATCCCCACATGGCTTACTGGTACACCCGAATTGTATGTACCCGTGAAAAAGATAATATCCCCGGCTTTTGCATCCGCTGCCGACACAGGCGTACACTGGTCATAAATTCCCTGTGCCGTGGTGCGTGGCAGGTTGTGGACTCCACTGTTTGTAAACACCCAACAGACAAAACCGGAACAGTCAAAACTGGTAGACGGACTGGAACCGCCCCATACATAGGGATAACCTAAATATCTTGCCGCTTCTTCCATTAAAGCCTGCACGGTTGCATCATCGTAAGAATCCGGCGGTATGGCATTTCCACCGCCACTTCCGCTGCTCGGTGCTTCGCCGTACAAGGTATCTGTACCTGCTTCAAAATAAAATAACGGGTTATAATACTCCCCGTTATACAGACATTCGATATGCAAATGGCTTCCGCTGCTGCTTCCTGTATTTCCCGTAGTCCCGATGACATCTCCATGCGTCACGCTCTGCCCTGCCCGGACACTCAAACGCTCCATGTGGGCATATTTCGTACAATATCCTTTCTCGTCCTCAATCACGACATAATTCCCGTAACTGCTGTCATACGTTGCCGTTGTCACGGTTCCGTCCATCGCCGCATACACGGTTGTCCCCGTTGGAACAGCTATATCCACGCCCCGGTGCAACTGCTCCTGCTCTGTCACCGGATTGATACGCCAGCCGTAATAACTGCTCACATAGTTATACCAATACAAATCAAGCGGTTTATAAAACTGCTGTGTCAGCCCGTGGGTCTGCTTATAAAGAGCAAACAAATCTCTCTGCTCCTCTTTCATGTGTCCGGCAACAACAAAATTCAAATCTTTTGCTGTCAGGGTCACTTCCAAAATTGTTACGGTATATTCTTCTTCCTCTTCATACTCATACTCTTCCTCTGTTTCTTCCCCTGTGACCGGGTCTGTTACCGTATGAGTGCCAGTTTTCGTTACCGTCCTCGTCCTTACCTCTTCGATTGGATTTAAGGTCAGCGTATACATCTCTCCAAACAGAGCTTCGATTTCTCCCTGCACTTCACTTGCCGTAAATTCTGTATGGACTGCCGACAGATAACTGATTAAGGCAAACGGGTCATGTCCGATAGCCGCCAGATTATAGCGGTACTCATCATAATCCGGATATGTCGTTTCTATGGCATCAATCTCTGCCTGCAACTCCTTTTCCAGCTCAGAAAATGCTAAGTCTGCCGCATCAATTTCCGCCGGAACACTCATATAACTTCCCGCCAGAGTTGTACCGATTCCCTCTGAAAACATCGCTCCGCAGGAGGATACCGCTGTCATAATCATCACAAGAAGCAGTGCCAACGCTCCTATGGCAAACAGCATGGAAGCATTTTTTGTCGCAATCTCCTGTATCTTTCTGGCTGTCACTGTCACAAGATTTCCTGACTTTGCTGCGGTTTCCTTTGCTGTTTTAGCAGTCTGCCCCGCCCTCCTTGCTTTGGCATATTCCCGTTTGATACGCTGTTTTTGAAGCCTTTTCTGCAACTGCTTTTTCAAGGTCTTTTCCTGCATTTCGGGATTTTCCTCGATAAACTTCTGATAGCGGAAATTGATTTCTTTCTGTACCTGCTTTTTCTCAAGTTTCTCTGCTTTCTCCCGCCGCCTTTCGGCTTTGCCTTTATAATGCCGTTTGGAAAAACGATAGACATCTTCTGTCCGCTGTTCTATCTTATGAGCCGCCTCCACACCGGAATTTTCCTTTTCCACCTCGGCAACCTTACTATGGGCAAAATTGGAATACTCCATACCCGCCCTGCCTGCGGCTCTTTTTACCGGACTGTCCGGCTTGAATGGCTTATCTTTTTTTACCGTAGTCAGAACATATTTTGTTTTTCCGGTCTTTTCATCAAAAACACGCTCCAGAGAATACTCTGTTTTCTTCGGAAGCTTCTTTTGAGCCGTTTCTGCCTTTTTCCCTGCTTTTTCCGCTTTCTTTTGCAGCCTATCTAACTTTTTACTGCCTTGAAATTCCGGTTCTGCCGCTTCGGTAAATGTGGTGTCCTTTGTCTGGAAATTCTGCTCAAAATCAGAGGTTTTTGTCTTTTCCCGGCTTTGATATTCCCTCCTTTGATACCTGCCTTTCTTCTGCGACTGATGATAGGTGTCCCTGCGGCGGTAATCATCGCCGGAATGTTTTTCTTCTGTTTCCTCTGTAAAAGTGCTGTCCGGCTGTATAAAGTCACTCCCCGACTTATCTCCGGCTTCTGCACCCTCGGACTTTTGGACATTCTGTCCAGAAGTATCTGTTTTCTGATACTTCACTGTACTTTCTGACCTCTGGACATTCTGTCCAGAAGTGGTATCTGCATCTCTCGGCTGATATGCTACGGATTTTTTCTTTTTACCGTTCTTTCCCTCTTTTGGAATTTCTCCGATAAAAGAATTTTTCTCCTGTGCAAATACAGCCATTTTCTTTTTCTTATCTTCTGCCATGTAGCTTCCTCCACATTATTTTTCCTTTGTTTTTCCCTTTGCATATCCTGTCGGGTCATAATCCTTAAAATCCGGCACAGCATGGAACAACCATTTATTATTTACCCACCGTTGCAGTTTCCTTGTTTCCGGCGGTGCTGTCGGCTTTTCGTAGACCATCACAAAAGGTTCGTAACCCATTTCACGCAGGGTATAAATGCGATATAAGTCCTGTTCCTGCGTACTCCCATAGTTAGTAAGTACATAGACACGTCTTTTCCGATAATCTTTTACAGAAGTAAGGTCAGAAAATTTTCTGAAATACGGTGTCAGGTCATCTTCCGGATTATCCCATGCAAAATGCAGCATTTTTGTCTTTACTTTGTTGAGTGCCTTTACTTTTTCCGGTGTGATCAGACGAATATCCAATCCCTGTGTAAAATCTACGGTTGCCCCACTATCTGCAAGCTGCCCTAACAACCGTTTCCAATCGGGACAGGCTAAAATATTGGCATCCAGTAATGTGATTTTTCTCTGTCCACTCCAAAACTCAGACAAATCCGCTACTGCCTCTGTTTTTCTTCCCTCTTTTTCTCCCACGATGCAGAAGCCGCAGCCACGGGGACACCCCCGTGACAGGAAACCATAAGCCGTATCTGAAAACTGCGAATACAAGCCATAATCGGGATAACTATGCTCCACTTCCTCCTCCAGTTTATTCTTCAGTCCATAACCCGTACCGCCTTTAATGATACAGTCCGCATGAATCCCACCTGTAAAATCTTTCGTATAAGTATCTGTAAATACCCTGCTCATATAAACAAGGTCATATTTCTTTCTGCCATCATGCCATTCCACTGTATCGCCTCTTGCCTTATGATATGCAGATAGTTTCATTAAGCAGAGATTTGGAAAATGATGTCCGTCCACATCAATCAACCCTATTTTCAAATTCATTCCACCTCCTGCCTTACGCTTTCCTCCGGGCGGGTATTCATAATCGCATAGGTCTTTGTATCGGACGGATATTTGTCTACAAACGGGATAACCACGTTATCAAACAGTATCAGACCACACCCCGGCTCCGAATTCGTCACATGGGCAAGCTGCTTTTCTGACAGTCCCAGCTTATCTGCAAGAATTGCCTGATCTTTTGCATTTTGATTCAAAAGATAGATAAAATCCGAATTGCCGAGGATTCCCTCGATTTCCTCCGACTTCAAAAAATCGCCCACATTCTGCGTCAGTCCTGTCGGAATACCGCCCCATTTACGGAAACGCTTCCAGATTTCCACCGAATACACAGCGGTCTGTTTTTCCTTCAGCAAAAGGTGGAACTCATCACAGTAATAGCGGGTGGCAATCTTACGCTCCCGGTTCTGAGATACCCTGTTCCAGACCGCATCCTGCACGATTAACATTCCAAGCTCTTTTAACTGGTTTCCCAAGTCCCTGATGTCAAAACACATGATACGGTTCTGACTGTCTACATTGGTGCGGTGATTAAAATAATTCTGTGAACCATGCACATACAGCACAAGGGAGTTTGCAATCCGTTCTGCCTTTTTGTTCTTATGCTCTAACAGGGCATTATACAAATCCTCAAGGACTGGCATATTCTCCGGCACGGGATTTTCAAAATAATCATCGTAAATATGACGGATACATTCATCAATGATACCTTTCTCATCATTTTCCAGACCGTTCTTTCCTCCGGCAATCAAATCACACAGGGTAATGATAAAATCGGATTTCAGCTTCAACGCTTCTTTATCCCCCTTATGCGAAAGCTGTATATCCATCGGATTTAAGTAATCTTTGGAATTGGTTGCCAGCCGCACCACCTGCCCATGCAACGCTCCCACAAGGGCAAAATACTCTCCCTCCGGATCGCAGACCACAATATCGTCCTTTGTCATCAGGAAACAGGATAAAATCTCCCGCTTTGCACTAAAGGACTTTCCGCTTCCCGGCGTACCGAGTATCACACCGTTGGGTGTACGCAGCCTTTTCCTGTCTGCCATAATCATGTTGTTACTTAGGGCATTTAAGCCATAATAAATAGCCGGAGCTGGCATAAATAATTCCTGCGTACAAAACGGCACTAAGATAGCTGTACTCTTTGTTGTCAAATCCCTCTCAATCCCTGTTTCATTACAGCCAATCGGAGCAGATGCCATCAGTCCCTGTTCCTGTAAATACTGCATACACCTTAAATTACAGTTTGCCTGCTGGATAATACCGGATACCCGCTGTGTGATATTTTCCAACGCACGTTTACTTCTTCCATAACAGGTAATCAGAAATGTTATTTTTACCATCTTCTGATTGCTGCTGTTCAAATCGTCCAAAAGGTCAAGGGTGTCTTTTTCATAAGTAATGATGTCTGTCGGAAGAATATCCATGTCATAACCGGAGCGTACCGCTTTCTTCTGCTCCTCAATCTTCATCTTCTGGATATTCGTCAACGCACCTTTCAACATCTTGATTGCCTTAACCGGGTCCATCGTCTGCAAGTGCATGGTAATGGTCAGGTTATCATCAAGGTCAAGCAGCTTTTTTAACAGTTCATCATCAAACTTCGGAGCGATGATGTCCAGATAGTGAACACTGCCATACATCTTTCCCGCCTTAAAACGGCTCGGATAGCGAAAGTCAAATCCCGGCGGGGCAATATAATCTTTCACGCTTTTTCCGGACTCTGCCAGCTCCTGAAAAGAAAAACGGAAAGGCTCCATGGTATCCTGATTAAAATACTCATGCAGGATACGCAGGCGTTCCTTTCCGTCAAGACTTTTTGCGTGTGTGCCAAGATTGGTAAAATTCTTAATTACATCGGCTTCTATGCTGGCAAGTTTTGCCCTCGCCTCCTTGAAGCCTCTGCTCTCAATCCCGAAAATCAGATACTTTGATTTTATAATACCGTTATTCCCCTTTGCTGCCTGTTTCTTTAACATCTGCGTATATTCCTCACGAATATCGTCAAAGTCATCGCCCTGCAAAGGAATGTCAAACTGGTCAATTAAGGTCTGCTCGTTGACCTGCCGATTGAACAGAAACAGCTCAAACTTAATAGACGGGTCAAAATAATTGATAAGCCTGCTGTATTCCTCCAGTATTTCCCCCTTATCCTCGATTTCCAAAAGGTCATAGTTTATATCATAAAACTCTACCATTTTTGTATAAAACGTAGAAGTTACCTGACAGATACCGTCCCGATACATCTTTTTGAATGTTATGGTTTTCTGTGCCGTAGTCGGTTTCTCTGCGTTTTTATGGCTGCCTGCAAGCTGCCGTTTCAGCTTGACAAGCCGTTTTCTTTCTGCAAAGTTAAGTCCCGGCTTCGATTTCGTATTTTTCTTATGTCCGTCCGGCTTTTCTGCCGTTTGCTTTTTCTTCAAGCTCATACACCTCCTTTTTCATTCGTTCCGTTTCTTCCAACTGTCTGTAAAGATTTTCTGATTTATAGGGGCGTATCCCCGGCACGAGAAATTTCTGCCGTATCATAAAATACAGAATTTTCTCTGCCGGAAACCCGTCCTTTTCATACATTGCCAGAAAGAAAAACGGCAGCATAAGGGCTACCATAAGAAGTGCCGCTGCCTGCGTACCGAGGATTCCCTTTGTAAAAATATAAAAAGGGATTCCCACTGCACCGGCACTTCCGAAACAAATAAGCTGACGTTTCGTTAAGTTCATCGCCACTTTTGTCTTAATACTGCTTAAATTCTTTGGCACTGCCACTGAAATTGCCATAAGCATCACAGCCGGAACGGGCATGAACCCTCCGGCTGCTTCCTCCTTTCCGTTCTGCAATACCTGCTAATGGGCATTCCAGATTGATTTTGCAAGGGAACCTGTCTTAAATAAACTGAAACACAGGATAACGGTATACGCTGCCACCGACCATAGTGCCGTGTGCAGATTGTCCGCCACCGTAATGCCGGATACCAGCACCGCATAAATTGCCACGCACACCATAATAAAAAATCCCTGAAATGCCAGTGAACAAAGTCCCTTGATATAATTGTTGCCGATACCGCCCCATTCCCTGTTGCTGAATGTCGCAAAGGGAACAGGTGCTACTGAAACATAAAGGTAAATTTCAATCATTCTCCCGTAAAGCATGACGGTAATAAGCAGGGAAATGATTTTCATACATAAGCTGACAATCATGGTTTCGATACCAAGCCCGATCAGTTCTCCGATTTCCATTGTTTCAAGCTGGCTCTCAAACATCGTCTGCAAGGTATCTGCCACGTCAATATTCGTAGAGCCGGAGATAATGCCTCCCGCCCTTGTCACGATATGGTTTCCCACGTCAAAAATAGCCATTGTGATGTCAAACGTATAACTGAGCAGTAAAACAGCAATACACGCTTTGATGAGGTAGCGAAAGAAAAATTCACTTCCTACCTCGTGCATATTATTCTTATCCATGACCATTGTAATCAGCTCATAGCAGAGTATCGCACTGATAATCATACCCGCTATGGGTATCATCACATTTTCCGAAAGATTTTCTATCATGGAAAACACTCCGCTGTTCCACGAGCTGGGTGTTCTGCCAACCTCTCCGGCGATAGTTCCGACTTTCCCATTTACATCTGTAAACATCGTAGAGAGATTGTCCATCACCCACCCTTGCAGCATTTCCTTTATAAATTCAGTTATCTTGTCAAGAATTGCTCCCATGACTTAGGAGAACAGACTTGTAAGCTGTGGAATTACCGTCTGTGCCACAATTACAATACCGCCGCCCGCCATAAGCTGTTTTATCCCCAATTAGGTGTAAAACTCTGCTCGATGGCGGGCGGCGGCGTACAAAAAAATCTATATGGTGTTTTTAAGAGAACCGTCCCGGCGGGACAGGTCAGGCAGTGACCTGTTCCACCTCCGGGATGGGTTTGAGATTAAAATGAATTTCGATAGAAATGTGTCTTGTTTTATCTTCGTCAATGCGCTCATGCACGACGATTTCTTTGATTAAGCGGTTGAGGGTGGCTGCGTCCAGCTCTGTGATGTTGGCATATTCCTGAATGGCTTCCACCCATTGTTTTGCGTCATTGGCAAGCTGGACTTCATCGGACAGCCGCTTTCTGCCCTCGGACACTTTTGCTTTAAGCTCCGTCTGCTCGGTCTGTGTCTTTTCCAGCATGGTGTTGAAATTCTGCTCACTGATACGCCCTGCAATCATATCCTCATAAAGCCGCATGACCATTTTATCCAGAACCTCAATCCGTTCCTCGTCCCTTGTAAGGGAGCGTTCCATTGCTTCCCGCTGTTCCCGCTGCTCGGCTTCACAGGTATTAGTCAGGCGGTCAGCAACCGCTTTCCCGTCCATCAGGGCAGCTCTGGCACATTCCCGGATTTTCCGCAGCACATGGCTGTAAAGGGTGTCATAGTCAATCCGGTGCTGGGTGCAGTGGTTCTTTCCAAAGGCATTGTAGGTCTTGCAGGAATAAATCTGCTG
>SKER01001370.1_pt1 | contig 20178 bp, 16 predicted proteins | sample 4826961 | NCBI WGS metagenome assembly SKER01 (sample SAMN11008804, study PRJNA524170) | human gut metagenome | biome: Human fecal sample; material: Feces; isolation source: fecal sample from pouch patient p47 | host: Homo sapiens | place: Israel: Tel-Aviv | collected 2016-11-16 | reverse complement strand
TTGTTAAATCCTGACGGAAATCATGGCCTAAAAGATGCTATGCTTAAAGAATTTCTTGCAGCCATTGGCTTAAAACGAGATTATATATCTAATTGCAATACCAATATAGTCGAACGATATATTGGTGAGCGGACAGAAACTACTGGTGGACGGATCGATATAATCTTGGAAGATGGTGAATATGCTATTATCATTGAGAATAAAATATATGCTATTGATCAATACCATCAATTACTGCGATACAATAACTATGGTAAACAACGTTTTCCGAAAGGCTTTAAGTTGATTTATCTTACGCTTGATGGTCATGAGGCAAGCAAAGATTCATTAGGAGACAATGAGATTGACTATCACTGTATCTCGTACAAAGGACATATCCTAAATTGGTTATCAAAGTGTGTGATGTTAGCATACGACAAACCTCTGGTACGAGAGACAATTTCCCAATATATTACACTTATTAAACAAATCACAGGACAAGATATGAATAAAGATAGTAGTGATAAAATCGTAGATTTAGCCATCAATAATATGGAAGCAGTAGTTGCCTTGATGGATAACAGAGCTGAAATAAGTAGCAAATTAAGAACAGAATTCATTTTTAAACCGTTAAAAGAATTCGCAGTTAAAATGGGGATGGAATTTAAGCTCATCAAAGAAGGAGACGAAAGTCCGGCTCTAAAATTCAAAATGCCCCAATGGTCCCATTACATAGTCATTACAAGAGATGACGGAAGGGATTCGGATTGGAAGAACCTTTATATCGGTATTTCACAAAGTTCACTGCTGGGGGATAAAGATTTGCCAATACGACAATTATCATGTTTTTCAGAATGTAGTAATACATATTGGCCTTATGGATGGGAATGGATTCTATACACCGATTGGCATTCCACCAGTAGCTACTTACCAATACGCACAGGAGAGGTCTCAAATTGGATTATCTCCAAAATCAGACAAATCATAGAAGAGATAGAAGATAAAGGTTTGCCAGTGTGACCGATACATGCTTCACTTTGCCAAAGGACTTTGATGCTAAATCCTATTTCTCTTCTTTCTTTGGAATTGTGCTTGATAAGGATATTAAGGAAGAAAAAATCGTGTTACGTGCTGACAGATATCATCAACATTATCTTCGCACACTTCCACTTCACCCTTCACAACGGGAAATATACACTTCTGATGAATATGCAGATTTCGAATTGCATCTTCGACCGACATACGACTTCTGTATGGAGTTACTAAAAGTTGGCGCAATGATTGAAGTATTAGAACCCCAATCACTTCGTCATCAACTTCATGGCTGTATTAAGGATATGTGGAAAATATATGAAAACGATTAATGAAAGTCATTTAAGTGTTGATAGTTAGTACCAAAGATTGCATTTTAATTCTTATAAAATAAATAATAAGAGCTACAATAACTATAATTAATGCAATATTTATGATTGTGTAAATCAAATTTATCATATTCTCACCTTTTCCTAAAGTCTGTCTGAAAAAGCATTCCTGAATCTGTACATCACAAAAACTTTTCATTGCCTACCTTAAATTATAACATGAACAAATTCATTTTTTACTTATAATTTTTTGATTTTTTTGCAATTCCAATGCTTATAATAACAACAATATAACTACTCCAAAATATTATAAAACCATAATTCCAAAAAAGGTTTTTAAAATTCCATTTTTCATCGATTAAATAAGATAAAAGAATACTAATCAGAATTTGAATAGTTAATATTAATAAAATTCTAATAATTTCTCGCCTTGCTCTTTTCATATTAATCTCCCAACCGTTTCGTGAAAGTCCAAGAACCAACATATTTTGTATGTGCAAAATTTAAATAATCTTTGTTTCTATGCACAAAAATAAAAAAGAACACTTGTTCGATATTACGTTCCATGGTATAATAGAGTCAGTCGAAAACATAAATTATTAGAGAAAGGACGAATTTGCATGGAAAAAATAGATCATAATGTGCATTCAGTATATCTGATGTATTATCATCTGATCCTGGTAGTAAAATATCGAAGAAAAGTCATCTTATAAAAGTGCCAGTAACAGTAATCCGTCAATACATTGAAACCCAGGGAGAGAAAAAGTATTGAACATAGCATATCGTTTCCGAATTTATCCGACAGAAGAACAGAAGATATTTCTTGGCAAAACATTTGGCTGTTGTCGTTTTTTGTATAATCAGATGCTTAATGATAAGGTCCAAGAGTATGAAAAGACGAAGAAAATGTTAAAGAACACACCAGCCATGTACAAAAAGGAATATCCATTTTTGAAAGAAGTAGATTCGCTGGCGCTGGCAAATGTCCAGCTTCATCTGGAAAAGGCATATAAGAATTTTTTTCGGGATCCAAAGATTGGATTTCCGAAGTTCAAGTCAAAACATCATTCCAGAAACAGCTATACAACGAATGTGGTCAATGGAAATATCATAGTGGAAAGTAAGCGGATCCGACTTCCAAAATTAAAATGGATTGCCATGAAAAAGCACAGGGAGCCAGCAAAAGGCCTTTGCCTGAAATCAGTGACAGTCAGTATGGAACCATCTGGAAAATACTTTGCAAGCCTGCTGTATGAAGGATACAGCTGTGAAAACCAAGCAGTTGAACCAGATTACAGTACTGCGAAGATGATTGGAATAGATTATGCCATGCAGGGGATGGCGGTGTTTTCAGAAGAAGTTGAGACGGAAGAAGCAGGATTTTTTAGAAAAAACGAAAAAAGACTGGCGAGGGAGCAACGAAAGTTGTCAAGATGCGTACGAGGAAGTCATAATTATGAACTGCAGAAAAAGAAAGTTGCCAGATGTCATGAAAAGATACGAAATCAGAGAAGAGATTATCTGCACAAACTTAGCCGAAAGATTGCAGACGGTTATGATGCAGTTGCAGCAGAAGATATTGATATGAAAGCAATGGGTCAGTGTCTGCATTTTGGAAAAAGTGTACAGGATAATGGATATGGAATGTTCAGGGAAATGTTAGACTATAAACTGGCATGGCAAGGAAAGAAAATGGTAAAGGTAGATCGTTTTTATCCTTCCAGTAAAAAATGCTGTAAATGTGGAAGGATAAAGAAAGAACTCAAATTATCCGAAAGAGTCTATCACTGTGCGTGTGGAAATGAGATGGACAGAGATCGTAATGCAGCAATCAACATCCGTGAAGCGGCAAGAAGGATGTTGACAGCATAAACAGTCCGTATCCGGACAATTGGATAATAAGAAAACATGCCCGTGTCCGGGCAAAAGAATCGCGGGGCACGCGAGGATAGCTTGTAGATACTTGGCTCAGTAGAGTCATTGAGCAAGAAGCCCTCACTTCAAAATCAGTGATTTAAGTGGTGGGAGCATGTCACTATATTAAAAATATCCTGACAAGCACAGAGTTTTCTGTATCCTGTCAGGATATTCTGTTTTCAAATTCCGATTTTCTCAAAGAAGCTTATGCTCCTATATACAATCTTCCTTCTATTATTTATTTCTCAGATATTCATCGATACCTTTGGCACCTGCTTTACCAGCTCCCATAGCAAGGATAACTGTAGCAGCTCCTGTAACAGCATCTCCTCCGGCGAATACACCTTCTTTAGATGTCTGTCCATTCTCTTCCTCTGCAACGATACATTTTCTGCGGTTTGTCTCCAGACCTTTTGTTGTAGAAGAAATCAGCGGGTTTGGTGATGTACCAAGAGACATGATAACTGTATCAACTTCAATGTCGTACTCAGAGCCCTCAATCTCAACCGGACGTCTTCTTCCGGATGCATCTGGTTCACCAAGTTCCATCTTGATCACTGTCATGCTTGTGATATTACCGTTCTCGTCAACGTTGATCTTCTTCGGATTAGTAAGAAGATCGAAGATGATTCCTTCTTCTTTTGCATGATGAACTTCTTCAGCTCTTGCCGGAAGCTCTGCTTCACTTCTTCTGTATACTACATGAACTTCTGCGCCGAGACGAAGAGCTGTTCTTGCAGCATCCATAGCTACGTTACCACCACCAACAACAGCTACTTTCTTACCGGCAGCGATCGGTGTATCGTAATCATCACGGAAAGCTTTCATCAGGTTGCTTCTTGTCAGGTATTCATTTGCGGAGAATACTTCGTTTGCATTCTCTCCCGGAATTCCCATGAACATTGGAAGTCCGGCACCGGATCCGATGAATACTGCCTCGAATCCTTCTTCTTCCATCAGCTGATCGATTGTTGTGGATTTACCGATAACAACGTTTGTCTCGAATTTAACACCGAGCTCTTTTACTTTCTCGATCTCTTTTGCAACGACTTTCTGTTTTGGAAGACGGAACTCAGGAATACCATATACAAGTACTCCACCGAGCTCATGTAATGCTTCGAATACTGTTACATCATATCCGAGTTTTGCAAGGTCTCCGGCACATGTAAGTCCGGACGGGCCAGAACCGATAACGGCTACTTTGTGACCGTTCATAGTCTCAGCGCCTTCTGGTTTAATATCATTCTCAAGTGCATAGTCAGCAACGAAACGCTCCAGTTTTCCGATAGAAACAGGCTCGCCTTTGATTCCACGGATACATTTTCCCTCACACTGGGATTCCTGTGGGCAAACACGTCCACAGATAGCCGGAAGTGCACTGGATTTACCAATGATCTTGTAAGCTTCTTCAATGTTTCCTTCTTTTACCTGATGGATAAATGCCGGAATGTTGATGGATACAGGACAACCCTGGATACATTTTGCATTCTTACAGTTAAGGCATCTTGTAGCCTCTTCCATTGCTTCTTCTTTGTTATAACCGAGACAAACTTCTTCAAAGTTTGTTGCACGTACTTTTGGATCCTGCTCTCTTACAGGTACTTTTTTCATCATATCAGCCATTATTCGTCACCTCCACAATGTCCGCATCCGCCGTGATGTGTATCGCCTTCCTGAAGCTTCAGCATTGCGCGTCCCTCTTCAGATTTGTACATCTGGCTTCTCTTCATTGCCTGATCAAAGTCAACAAGGTGTCCGTCGAACTCTGGTCCGTCAACGCATGCAAATTTAATCTCATCTCCAACCTGAAGACGGCAGGCACCACACATACCTGTTCCGTCTACCATGATCGGGTTCATGCTGACGATTGTCGGAATCTCAAGTTTCTTTGTTAAGAGACAGACAAATTTCATCATGATCATCGGTCCGATCGCAACGCAGACATCGTATTTATTTCCGTTGTTTACAAGTTCTTCTACCATAGTTGTAACCATTCCGGCGTGTCCGTAGGAACCGTCATCTGTACATGGGTAGTAATTACCTGCAACAGCTTCCATCTGATCTTCAAGGATCAGCATATCTTTTGTCTTAGCACCAACGATAACATCAGCATCGATTCCGTGTGCTTTCAACCATTTTACCTGTGGGTAAACCGGAGCAGCCCCAACTCCACCGGCTACAAACAGCATCTTCTTATTCTTAAGGGACTCAAGGTCTTCATGAACAAACTCAGAAGCGCATCCAAGCGGACCTGTAAAGTCACGGAAACTGTCTCCGGCTTTGAGTTCTCCCATTTTCACTGTAGAAGCTCCAACTTCCTGGAAAACGATTGTGATTGTTCCTGCTTCTCTGTCATAATCACAGATTGTCAGCGGAATACGTTCGCCTTTCTCGTCCATTTTAACGATGACAAACTGACCAGGCTGACAGTGACTTGCTACACGTGGTGCATGAACATTCATCAGATAAATCTTATCAGCCAGTTTTTCAGCTTTTAATATCTTATACATGTTTTTCCTCCTTGTAAATAAATCGAAGTTATTGTCTTCAAACATTGTGTAAACAATAACAATTCGCTCTTTGTTAATAATACGACACTTCAGCTATGAATTCAAGTAAAACATACGGGCAGACACACAATTTCATGCATCTACCCGTATTGTTTAAGACAAGTTTACAGCGTTATCTTATTTTATAAGAACACTGAAACCTTTATTAATTTTTGATTTTAGAAATCAACTTCTGTTCCGTAGTATGTACATGTAAGAAGTTTAGACATAGCAGCAGGATCGATTGCACGTGGGTTGGATCCTGTACAGGCATCTCCTACAGCCAGTTCTGCAATCTTGTCAACTTTTTCTTTGAATTCTTCTTCATTGATTCCGAAGTCTTTCAGAGTCTTAGGAATGTTCAGTCTTACATTGAACTCATCAATCTTCTCAACAAGGCTGTTGATCAGAGCCTGCTCAGATGTTCCGGCAAGTCCCATTCTGCGTGCAATTTCAGCATAACGTTTTGCAGCTACAGCGTCTTTGGCGTTGTATTTGATAACGTATGGAAGGTAAATTGCGTTAGCACATCCGTGCGGAATATGTCCTGTAGAGAATGCAGCACCTGTTTTATGAGCCATTGAATGAACGATACCAAGTAATGCATTAGAGAATGCCATTCCTGCAAGGCACTGTGCATAATGCATCTGCTCTCTTGCAACCATATCACATTTGTAAGATCCTGGCAGATAATCAAGAACCATCTCAATTGCCTGCAGTGCAAGTGGATCTGTGAAAGGTCCGTTCAGTGTGGATACATATGCTTCAATTGCATGTGTAAGAGCATCCATACCTGTATATGCAACCTGTTTAACCGGGAGTCCTGCAACAAGGTCAGGATCAACGATTGCAACATCTGGTGTGATGTTGAAGTCAGCCAGTGGATATTTCACACCAGTCTGATAGTTTGTGATAACTGAGAATGCTGTAACCTCTGTAGCTGTTCCTGAAGTTGTAGGAATTGCTGCAAATTTAGCTTTCTGTCTCAGTTCCGGGAAGCTGAATGGTGTGATCAGGTCTTCAAAGGAGATCTCCGGGTACTCATAGAATGCCCACATAGCTTTCGCTGCATCGATTGGTGATCCACCACCCATAGCAACGATCCAATCCGGCTCGAAAGCACGCATTGCTTCTGCACCTTTCATAACAGTCTCAACTGACGGATCTGGCTCAACACCTTCAAACAGCTGAACTTCCATTCCGCCTTCTTTCAGATAATTAACTGCTTTATCCAGGAATCCCTGACGTTTCATAGAACCGCCACCAACTACAAGAATGGCTTTCTTTCCTTTCAGGTTCTTCAGTTCTTCCAGACATCCTTTTCCATGATAAATGTCTCTTGGTAAGCAAAATCTACTCATAACAAATCTCTCCTTTTTTATGTAGTATTGTTATTTTTTTAACAGATATTATTATAACTCTGTATACTAAAAAAAGCAACCCTATTTTGGAAAATTTACATAACATTTTCCAAAATCAAGGTTGCTTTCTAGATACTTTACACAGTTTATTTAATATGTAGTAATATAGTTTCGTGTTGTTACTTCCGTTGCTTTTCCATTTTTATCGTTCACGAGAATTGCTGAAAAAGTTGTTTGTGAATTTTCTGGCATATCAATCGGGTCAGTATATTTCTCAGAGGATGCGGTTGGAGTTGAACCGTCCATCGTGTAGTATGCCGTATATCCATCCGGTACCGTAATCGTGATCTGAGTGGCTGTACTATATTGTCCGGTTGATGGAGAAACTGCCGGAGCGTCTACAAGTGGAAATTCAATGGAATATTTCGCACTGGAAACAGCACTTGGTATTCCCTTTTTATTAACAGCAATTGCACGGATCTCTGTGTCACCTTCGGACTGAAGCAAAACAGCTTCTTTGTATTCTGTACTTGACTCCGTCGGATCAGAACCATCTGTTGTATAATAAATCGTTCCGCCTGTAGCAGATGTTAATGTTACCTGCTGTACTTCATCATAGGTTCCTTCTTTCAAACTGAATTTAGGAGCAGATGAAACATAATCATTCATAGCAGATAATACATTCTTATCTTCACAATCCTGCAGGAGATCAGAAATCTTATTCGGCTGTTCTGTTTTCTCATAGAATTTTACTGCAGCTTTATAGAGATTTACATTCGACGGTTGTGTCTCCAGTGCGTTGAGATAGACGCTCTCTGCACTGTCCAGATCATCCTGGGCAACATAGATATTAGCAAGTCCGGTATAAGCCTCTGCCTTTGATTTATCCTTTATAATTGCTTTGTTAAAATAATTCTCTGCAGAAGTATAGTTACTATTCTGCAGTGCGGCATTCCCTTTTTTAATCATGCCTGTATAGGAATTCTGATATCCGATATAAATTCCGACACCAACCAGAAGAATGAGCAGGAAAAAAACCGTAAGTAATTTTTGGCGTTTTTTTCTGGCAGCTTCTTGTTTTTTGATCTGCTGCAGGCGTCTGCTTTCAGTAGATGTCCGGCGTAGATTCTCTGTTGACTGACGGGCATCCTGATAACGCTTTGCATCTGTTTTCTGACGTTGTCTTTGCGCTCTCTGGCGCCGTAGCTGCTCTCTTCGCTCTTCTCTTACTTTATTCAGTTCCGCCTGGCTTAAGACGCGTGTGGAATTAGGATTCGATCGTTGATTTTGCCGATTTCTGTTCTGTTGGTTTTGGCTCACATTCTGTCTTCGGACTACATCTGCCTGGATCTGACGTGTAGCTCCGGCTACTGAGCCTTTCACTTCGCGTGCGAGTACGTCTTCCAGAGGGTTATAATCTGGTACAATCTGTACTTCAGCACCGCATACGGGACAAATCAACTGATCGTCTGGTATATTTGCTCCGCAATGTGTACACCTCATTTACAAGTTCCTCCTACTTACGAACTGTTTCAACACAATTATTCATCAGCATCGCAATTGTCATTGGACCAACACCACCCGGTACCGGCGTGATTGCAGAAGAATGAGGTTCAACATCCGCAAAATCAACATCTCCGCAAAGATGGTTCGCTTCATCACGATGCATTCCTACATCGATGACAACAGCTCCCTCTTTGATATATTCAGATGTGATAAAACGCTCTTTTCCAATTGCAACAATCAGGATATCTGCTCGTTTTGCTACTTCTTTAAGATCTTTTGTTCGGGAATGTGCAACGGTTACAGTTCCATTTTCACGAAGCAAAAGGGCTGCCATTGGTTTACCGACGATATTGCTTCGCCCAATGATCACACATTCTTTTCCCTCAATCGAAATATTCGATCTTTTCAAAAGCTGAATGATTCCGGCCGGAGTACAAGATAAAAATCCTTTTTCTCCGATCCAGAGTCTTCCAACACTTACAGGATGGAATCCATCTACATCCTTATCCGGTGAAATTGTACGGATGATCTTATCTTCATCAATATGATCCGGTACCGGAAGCTGTACAAGAATTCCGTTTACGCTTTCATCCGCATTTAACTCTTCTACTAACTTAATCAGTTCTTCTTCCGAAGTCTCTTCCGGAAGTTCATATGATCTGGATTCTACCCCGATATAGGCGCATGCCTTTTTCTTGTTTCTGACATATACAGAAGAAGCCGGATCACTTCCCACCTGAATAACAGCAAGGCAAATATCAATGCCTTCTGCCTTAAACTGTGCTACTTCTTCTTTCAACTCATCTTTAATCTGCTGAGAGATTAATTTACCATCTATCAACTGTGCCATGTGTATCTCCTTAATTAATTATCTAACTCCACGAAAACAATTGGCATTGCCGGTCAAAAAATATTATGACCGGCAGCCAATCATAAAAAACTTTAGAAAAGTCCGGTGATCTTTCCGTCATCTGTAACGTCGATTCCGTTTGCAGCAGGAACTTTTGGAAGTCCAGGCATTGTCATAACAGCGCCCGTCAGTGCGACAACAAAACCGGCTCCTGCACTTACATATACCTCGCGGATATGAATATCAAAGTTTTCAGGTCTTCCAAGCTTTGTAGCGTCATCTGAAAGAGAATACTGATTCTTTGCCATACAGATCGGGAAAGAACCAAATCCCATAGATTCAATCTTGGCGAGCTGTTTCTCAGCTGCAGGTTCATATACAACATCATGTGCGCCGTAAATCTCCTGTGCGATTGTACGAATCTTGTCTTTCAGAGAAAGCTCATCATTATAAAGCGTATGGAAATCACTTTCTTTTGTCTCAAGTGTCTCAAGAACCTTCTGCGCAAGATCTACACCGCCTTCTCCGCCTTTCTCCCACACTTCTGAGAGGGCAAACTCGCATCCGCGTTCACGACAGAATTTTTCAATAAATGCATTTTCAGCATCCGTATCTGTTACAAATGAATTCAGTGTAACGATTACCGGTACACCGTATTTCTGAATATTTTCAATATGTTTCTCAAGATTTACAATACCTTTTGCAAGGGCATCCAGGTTCTCTTCTGCAAGGTCAGCCTTCGCAACGCCACCGTTATACTTTAATGCACGTACTGTTGCAACTAAAACTACTGCGTCTGGTTTCAGACCTGCCATACGGCATTTGATATCAAAGAATTTCTCAGCGCCAAGATCTGCACCAAATCCGGCTTCTGTGACAGTGATGTCACTTAACTTCAGAGCCATCTTTGTTGCACGTACACTATTGCAGCCATGTGCAATGTTTGCAAATGGACCGCCATGTACTAATGCCGGTGTATGCTCAAGTGTCTGGATCAGGTTTGGCTTGATTGCATCTTTCAGAAGTGCAGCCATAGCGCCTGTTGCCTGAAGATCATCTGCTGTAACAGGTTCTCCCTTGAAATTGTAAGCAACAATGATTCTTCCAAGTCTGCGCTTAAGATCAGCAAGATCATCTGCAAGACAGAGGATCGCCATGATCTCAGATGCCACTGTAATGACAAAATGATCTTCACGGACCATACCGTCTGTTTTGCGTCCAAGTCCGACAACAATATTTCTGAGAACACGATCATTCATATCGACACAACGTTTCCATACAACCTGTCTTGGATCAATACCAAGTGTATTTCCCTGCTGGATATGATTATCGAGCATTGCTGCAAGAAGGTTGTTTGCTGAAGTGATCGCATGAAAATCTCCTGTAAAATGCAGGTTCAGATCTTCCATAGGAACGACCTGGGCATATCCGCCACCGGCTGCTCCACCTTTGATTCCGAAACATGGTCCGAGAGATGGCTCACGAAGTGCGATCATTGCTTTTTTTCCAAGTTTTGCAAATGCCTGTCCGAGACCTACAGATGTTGTAGTCTTACCTTCTCCGGCCGGAGTAGGATTGATTGCTGTTACAAGTACAAGCTTTCCATCCTCGTTATCTTTGATTCTGTTCCAGAGTTCATCGGAAAGTTTTGCCTTATATTTTCCATAAAATTCAAGTTCATCTTCTGAAATACCGGCCTGTACCGCTACCTCTTTGATGTGTTTCATTTCTGCTTCCTGTGCAATCTGAATATCTGTTTTCATCTTTCCCTCTCCTTTGTATCACTTTTGGTGTTTTTAGATTTTACGAAGTCTGATTCTGCATATATTCTGCAAATTCTTCTTTTGTCATAAGCACTTTTCGTGGTTTTGTTCCTTCCTCCGGACCTACAACACCGGCTTCACATAGCTGATCCATAATTCTGGCAGCACGGTTGAAACCAATCTTGAACATCCTCTGAAGCATACCAATCGATGCTTTTTCCTTGTCGATGATCAGATTTCCTGCATCTGCAAAATAGACATCCCTGCTGTTCTCGCTGTCCTGCTGTCCCGGAAGCATTCCCTGACCCGGAAGATCTGCGCTGCTCGAAATCTGTTCTTCTAGTTCATTACTGTACGAGGTATTTCCGTTCTTGTCAATCAAATAATCAACAACTTTTTGAACTTCTTCGTCTGAAACGAAGGAGCCCTGCACCCTGACAGGTTTTGGATATCCGGATGGATAAAAGAGCATGTCTCCCTTTCCCAGGAGTTTTTCAGCACCATTCATATCGATAATTGTTCTTGAATCGACACCTGATGATACAGAAAAAGCAATTCGGGAAGGCATGTTTGCTTTGATCAATCCGGTAATAACATTTACAGATGGTCTCTGTGTTGCAAGAATCAAATGAAGTCCCGCTGCTCTGGCCAACTGTGCCAGACGACAGATAGCACCTTCTACTTCTCCCGGAGCAACCATCATAAGATCAGCAAGCTCGTCAATGATAATTACAATCTGAGGAAGCTTTTTCTGAATCTCCGGTCCGGTTTCCCCATGCTTGACCTTTTCATTAAAGCCCTTTAAATCACGTACATTGTACTGTGCAAAAAGTTTGTAACGCTTTTCCATCTCAGCAACTGCCCAGTTCAAAGCACCTGCCGCCTTCTTCATATCTGTGACAACCGGAATCATCAGATGTGGAATTCCGTTATATACACTTAGTTCCACAACTTTTGGATCGACAAGGATCAGTTTAACATCATCAGGATCTGCCTTATAAATAACACTCATGATCAGAGTGTTGATGCAGACAGATTTACCGGATCCTGTTGCACCTGCAACAAGAAGATGCGGCATCTTGGCAATGTCAGTCACAACAACCTTTCCGGCAATATCTTTACCAACTGCAAATGAAATTGGCGATTTACTGTTTTTGAACTCTTTTGACTCCAGCAGATCTCCCAGCATAACCGCTGTATTTTCACTGTTCGGAACTTCGATACCGACCGCGGCTTTACCAGGGATTGGAGCTTCAATTCTCAGATCTGCAACTGCAAGATTTAACTTGATATCATCTGCAAGTCCAACAATCCGGCTTACTTTTACGCCCTGTTCCGGTTGAAGTTCATATCTTGTAACAGATGGACCACAGCTTGCGTTTGTTACATGTACTCCAACTCCAAAATTCTGTAGTGTCTGTTCCAGTTTTAAAGCCGTGGCACGAAGGTGTTCATCCGAATCACCGCCGCCTTTCTTCCCCTTCTTTAACAGATTCAGCGGAGGTGTATGATAAACCGGCCGTGGTTTTTGCTCCTGTTCCCGTATGGTCTGTTCTACACTGGCTGTCTCTGCGGCAACTGCCTGCGCGTCTTTTTTGCTGCTTTTTCTGGAATGCTCCTGTTTTATCTCCGGGCTATTTTCAATTATAGGATCCGCAGCCGGATCATGTTCAGAACTCATCTCGTTTTCTTGTCGGGAAGCGGGTGTTTGTACCGGTTCAAGATGCAGTGCATCGTCAAATGGAATCTCTTCTTGTACATCCATTGCCGGTTCTGCTCTGTTAATGACAAAATGATCTTCAAAGGAATCCGTCAGATCTTTTGAATCCGGCTCTTTCTCCGGGATAAGTTCTGTCATTTCAGGTGATTTTGGAGTCCGCCCAAAGCCACCAACAGGTGATTCTTCCTCTGAAAGAAGCGTTGTGGCGAACGTAATACCTGATGCTTTAAGGTCTGTCCGCTTTGTGCGTTTCTTTTTCTCATTTGGAGAAGATGCATCTGCCTGTGAAGTTTCGACTTTTTCTCTTTGCTTCAACGCAAGTGCCTCTTTGCGGGCATCCCGCTCCAGTGTACGGATCTCAGCAGTTTCCTGATGTTTCCGTTTCACTTCCTGGTAAGCTTTCTTTCCATGTCTTCCAAGTGGAGCTAATAAAGAACGTTCTGTTACCAGAATGATACAAATGATTGAGAAAATGATCAAAATAACATAAGTACCTGCTTCTCCGATCAGTGGACATAAAATACTGATCAGAATTCCGCCAAGTAATCCACCCGCATTTTTATCAGCACTGGAATCTTTGTAGTAAGATAAAACAGATGTCCCGGCAGTATATGGATGAAACATCAATTCTAAAATTCCACAAAGGAGAATGACCAGAACAATTGCGGCACCTACTTTTATGTAAGCATGAGGATTTCCTTTATTGGAAATATAAAAAGCAACTGCTCCGAAAAAAACAAATGGAAATAAATATGCCATTGCTCCTACAAGTCCAAATCCTACAGAAGAAATTGCTCCTCCCGCTATGCCACCCATACCAAAATTACTCAGGATAAGAAGGATGCAGATGGCAAGGGAACCCAATAGAAGAATCTCTGAACGGATTTCCTGACTTTGTGCTGTATTTATATGATTTGAAGTTCTTTTTGTCTTACTGCCAGAACTTTTCTTTGTGGAGGCAGAAGCTTTTTTTGTTGTCGATGTTTTCTTAGTTGTTGCATTTTTTGCTGCTTTCGCTGTGTTGTTCGTAGAACTTTTTTTCGTATTTGTAGATTTTGCAGCCATCTGATTCCCCCTTAATTATTATACCATTGTACTGATTCAATCAAACGATAGATTGAATACATACTATTTCAAGTATAACATCAATTAAAATTCATGTCATTACAAAATTTCTTTGATCAGATGCCATTTTTTTGTTCTATATTTACATTTCCGAAGGTTTTTCCCGTTTTTCATCAATCAATTCATAGAGTTTTTTTAATGCCTGGTGAATGCCTCCGACTTCGTCGATGATCCCTTCTCTTACAGCTTCTTCTCCTTCTAACAGTGTTCCTACATCTTTTACAAGCTGCGTAGGGTTCAACATCAGATCAACAAGACGTTTTTCTGTGATTTTAGAGTGTGCAGCAATAAATCTGGCAATTCTGTCCTGTGTACGTTCCATATTTCTCAGACTCTGTGTCACACCGATAAAAGTACCGTTTGAACGAACCGGATGAACAACCATGGTTCCTGTCGGTACAATAAAGGAATAATCTGCAGAAACAGCAAGAGGACCGCCAATAGAATGACTTCCACCAAGGACAAGAGAAACGGTTGGTTTTCCCAAAGAAGCTATCATCTCCGCAATTGCAAGTCCAGCTTCCACATCTCCACCCAGTGTATTTAATAAAATGAGAACCCCCTCTACTTCATCGCTTTCTTCAGCTTCAGCCAGTTGTGGAAGTAAATGTTCGTACTTTGTTGCTTTTGTATTATTTGATACTGTTTCATGTCCTTCAATTTCACCTATAATTGTCAGAAGACGAATTTTGTAATTTTTTTTATTTTCATTTAACATTAACGCACCAAATTCTTTGATTTCATCTGATTTTTGCTTTTTTTCCTCGCTCATATAAATATGCCTCCTGTTGAAAGTAAATAAATACTATTACTAGAATGCACAGAATACGGGGAAAATATGTATTGTATCCAATTCTGCATATCAATCTCCACAATTTAAGCAAAAGAGCTAACTACTGTTTAAAACCTACAATTCGGATACAAAAAACAGGAGGTATGGATACAAAATCATGGGAATCCATACCTCCTGAATCATATGTTATTTATATTAATCTTCCAGTGACTGTTCTACATCGGCAATCAGATCTTCAATATTCTCAATTCCAAGACTGAAACGAATCAGATCTGGCTGTACACCTGCTTCCAACAGTTCCTGCTCATTCATCTGTCTGTGTGTATGACTTGCAGGATGAAGTACGCAGCTTCTTGCGTCTGCTACATGAGTTACAATCGCAACCAGTTTCAGTTTGTCCATCATCTTAACTGCTGCTTCTCTTCCGCCCTTTAATCCAAAAGTAATAACACCGCATGTTCCATCCGGCATATATTTCTGAACGAGGTCATAATCTTTACTTCCCGGAAGTGACGGACAGTTAACCCATGCTACTTTCTCATGTCCCTGGAGATACTGAGCCATCTTTACAGCGTTCTCACAATGTCTTGGCATTCTCAAATGAAGACTCTCGAGTCCAAGGTTCAGAAGAAATGCATTCTGTGGAGACTGGATCGATCCAAGATCTCTCATCAGCTGTGATGTTGCTTTTGTTATATAAGCAGCTTTACCAAACTTTTCTGTGTATACAATTCCGTGATAAGTCTCATCCGGTGTTGTAAGTCCGGCAAACTTGTCTCCGTAAGCAGCCCAGTCAAAGTTACCGCTATCAACGATTGCACCGCCAACACAGGCTGCATGTCCATCCATGTATTTTGTAGTTGAATGAGTAACAATATCTGCACCCCATTCAAAAGGACGACAGTTGATCGGTGTTGCAAATGTATTATCTACGATTAACGGAACATGATGTGCATGTGCAGCTTTTGCAAATTTCTCAAAATCAAAAACAGTCAATGCCGGATTGGCAATCGTCTCTCCAAAAACAGCTTTCGTATTCTCCTGAAATGCCGCATTCAGTTCTTCCTCTGTGCAGTCTGGGTCTACGAAAGTTGCTTTCACACCCATTTTACGGATTGTGTGAGCAAACAGATTGTATGTACCGCCATACAAGGCAGACGCACATACGATATGATCACCTTCTTCAGCAATATTCATAATCGCATAAAAGTTTGCTGCCTGTCCGGAAGAAGTCAGCATTGCTGCTACTCCACCCTCCATATCACAGATCTTTGCTGCTACTGCATCATTCGTCGGATTCTGAAGTCTTGTATAAAAATATCCGGACTCTTCAAGATCAAACAGTCGTCCCATCTGATCACTGCTTGTATAACGGAATGTTGTGCTTTGTACGATCGGGAGCACACGTGGTTCACCGTTTCCCGGATTGTAACCGGACTGTACACATTTAGTTTCCATCTTGTAATTACTCATCATTGTCCCCCATTTCTTATAACTGATTATTCGTTCCAGTTATGGTATACGTCCTGAACATCATCATCTTCATCAAGAAGATCAAGTGTTTTCTGGATGTTTTTAATATCTTCTTCTTTTGTAAGATCAACATATGTCTGTGGAATCATTGTAACTTCAGCAGAAACCATAGGGATTCCGGCTTCTTCCATCTTCAGACGAACATCACTGAAGTCTTCCGGTGCTGTTAATACTTCGTAGCTGTCTTCTTCTTCGTTAAAGTCTTCAGCACCTGCATCAAGTACAGTCATCATAAGATCATCAGAGTCCATATCGCACTCTTCTTTATCAATAATGATCTGTCCTTTTTCATCGAACATGAAAGATACACATCCAGGTGTTCCTACGTTTCCGCATCCCTTTGTAAATGCATTTCTTACATTGGAAGCTGTACGGTTCTTGTTATCTGTAAGAGTCTTAACGATAATAGCGGTTCCGTTCGGTCCATATCCTTCATATGTAATACGCTCATAGTTATCAGCAGTTCCTTCTCCGGCAGCTTTTTTGATATTTCTCTCGATTGTATCATTCGGCATGTTGTTTGCTTTTGCTTTTGCAATAACATCACGAAGTCTGCTGTTGTTTGTCGGATCAGCACTTCCACCTTCCTTAACAGCAATTGCAAGTTCACGTCCGATCTTTGTAAAAATCTTTCCTTTCGCTGCATCATTCTTTTCTTTCTTATGCTTGATATTCGCAAATTTAGAATGTCCTGACATATTCTGATTCTCCTTTTCTATTGTATCAATGTATTTTATATAAATTCATTTGCATTCACAGATACACACTAAGTTCTGTAAAGCACTATCCTTATGATTTTACCACGCTTTTTTTGTTCTGTAAAGAATTTGGTTGGATTTATGTAGTAAGATCCAGACTGATTCTTATTGCTTGGTCAATTTTTTTCATTCGTTCCTGATCAATATGACAGACATATTCTCTCAGTCTTTTCTTGTCAATTGTACGGATCTGTTCCAGCAGAATGACTGAATTTTTCATAATATTATAATCATTTGTACAGATTTCAATATGTGTCGGCAATTTTGCCTTATTCATCTTCGACGTAATTGCGGCACAGATGATGGTTGGACTATGTCTGTTGCCTATGTTATTCTGTATTATAAGTACCGGCCGGATTCCACCTTGTTCGGAACCAACGACAGGACTAAGATCTGCGTAATAAATGTCGCCCCGCTTAATTATCAATTCATTCACACTCCGATATTCCAGTTACTTTTCGTATTTGTTCTCTGATTCTTCTCAGAACCTTTTGTTTTTTTCTAAGAACATACTAAAGTATCTCCGGTTTTATCGGATGTATGCATATCAACCGGATTCTTTCAATTATTCCGGTTATTCGAAATAATCAATCTGTTTTACGATCGTACCGTTTTTATAATACTCTCTCGGAACACGCTTGCTCAGATCACAGACAAATTCATAATTGAATCTTCCACTCAGATCAGAAAGATCTTCTACACGGATAATGGCGTCCTTGTCTTTTCCGATCAGAGTAACCGGATCCATGAATTTTGCTTCCGGAATCTCTGTTACATCTACCATAAACTGATCCATGCAGACTCTTCCTACAATATCTGCACGTTTTCCATGGATAAGAACATAGCCTTTATTTGAAAGGGAACGCGGATATCCGTCACCGTATCCGACGGGAATCGTAGCGATTCGCATCTTCTTTGGCGCGACGAAAGTTCCACCGTAACTGATGGAAGTTCCTTTTTCCACATCCTTTACAAAGCTGATATGGCTGATTAATTCCAGTGCCGGTTTCAGGTCAACAGCATCTTTTTTCACTTCATCTGATGGATACATTCCATAAATAGAGATCCCGGCTCTGGCAAGATCATGCTTCATATCCGGAAAATCAATAATTCCGGCACTGTTATCACAATCATAATAGGAAATCTGAACGCCATTTGTTTCTAACTGTTCTTTCATCCAGAGGAATTTTTCATGTTGGGCAAATGTATAAGACTTGTCAAATTCATCTGCCTTTGCAAAGTGTGTGAACATTCCTTCCATTTTAATATTAGGAAGTTTGCTGATTCTGGAAATTGTCTCAACACTCTCTTTGCTTACTTTGAATCCGATTCGTCCCATTCCTGTATCAATTTTTATGTGAAGAAATGCGGTCTTTCCTGACCTTGCGGCAGCATCAGCCATTCCCTTGGCCATCTCTTCTGTATAAACTGCTGCACGGATTTCTTTTTCAACCATTTCTTCATACTCATCAGGAAAAACACAGCCAAGAATCAAGATTGGTTTCTTGATTCCATGTGCTCTTAAAGTTCTTGCTTCTCCCATGCATGCTACAGCGTAACCCCAGATATAAGGCGTTTCCTCAAACATTTCCGCAAGAGGAACTGCTCCGTGTCCGTATGCATCCGTCTTGATAACAGCTATTAAACGTCCCTCCTGACCAATGCGATTTTTCATCTGTTCCATATTATATGCAATTGCGTCCAGATTGATCCGGGCACATACTCTGTTATACTGTTTCATAATTTATCTGCACTCCTTTGCATTCTTCATTGCATCGGCCATACCCTGAATCAGGTCTCTGGCTAATACGCTGTAACTTCCTTTGCTCTTTTTCGCTTCATCTCCACCACAGGCATGTAGGAAAACTCCCACAGTAGTGGCTTCAAATGGTGCCATATGCTGTGCAAGAAGTCCTGCAATCGTTCCGGCGAGAACGTCTCCGGAACCACCTTTTGCCATAGAGTTATTACCAGCGAGATTTACAAATCTCTGCCGATTTGTCTGTGCGACAACAGTACGACTGTCTTTTAACACACAGATTATGGATGATTTTGTATCCGGTCCGGATTGTTTTATGATCTGATCAAGTGCCTGGAAGCGATCTTCCATGATCGTATCAATACTCCATCCGGTCAGCCTTGACATTTCTTTCATATGTGGAGTTAAAATCACAGGTGCACAACATTGATTTAATAACTCTATATTCCTGCTCAGTAAATTAAGTCCATCGGCATCTATGACACATGGACAAGACACATTTTTCAATACATTTTTCAATATCTTTTTGGAAATCTGTCCCATTCCAAGTCCACAGCCAATACAAACCACATCAGCCCAGTCAAGAAGATGAGACAGTTGACTGTCATCATAAGAATCATAGCAGGATATGATTGCCTCCGGAAGAAGTTCCTGCAGTGCCAGACGGTTTTCACTTGCTGTATAAATCTGTACTAGACCGGCACCAACTGTATAGGCAGCACAGGCAGAAAGAAATGCAGCACCAGCCATCCCGGGACTTCCGGTGATCATAAGAACTTTTCCATAACTTCCCTTGTGCGAATTCATCATTCTCGAAGGAAGAAGTTTTCCAAGATCATTTTTGTCAAAGGTATAACAAACATCCAGGTGATTCGAAAAATATTTCGGATTAATTCCAATCGCAACCGGAATGCTCTCTCCTGCATACGACTTGCCAGGGAAAAGCTCACAGCCTAATTTTACACATGCCATACATACTGTAAGGTCGGCTCGAAATGCTGTCCCAAGAATCTTTCCTGTTGCAGCACAGATCCCGGATGGAATATCAACAGCAACTTTTTCTGCATCCTGAAGATTCATCCAGTCAATCACATCTTTATAATGTCCTGTGATTTCACGGCAGAGTCCAACACCAAATACAGCATCAATTATTACAGTATATTCTTCATCCGGGAATTCTGTGAATACAGAAATCCCCATATTT
>SKER01001369.1_pt1 | contig 20183 bp, 15 predicted proteins | sample 4826961 | NCBI WGS metagenome assembly SKER01 (sample SAMN11008804, study PRJNA524170) | human gut metagenome | biome: Human fecal sample; material: Feces; isolation source: fecal sample from pouch patient p47 | host: Homo sapiens | place: Israel: Tel-Aviv | collected 2016-11-16 | reverse complement strand
TATCCCGGTCGAGGATCAGCTGGACATCGCCGCGCTTTTTCTTGTTGGCATAGCAGAATGGCCCCGTCAGCTTGAGCTGCTTTCTTTTGCCTGATACGGCTGTCATGATATCCAAATGGTCAGCGCCCTTGCGCCCCCAGCCATGCTAGATTGAATGTGTATCTAGCAGGCTCAACAAACATTGGCTAGCTGAGATACGAACGTCTCGCGGCCGCGGATACGGACGCTTTAGTCGAAATAAGCATAGCCATAAAAGAAACTAGTCATGTTTGTCTTGAGCAAGTTCATTGTTAGATCCTCTCTTTTCAAATGATTGTTTGATTAAAATAATTAAAAAATCTCTCATTGAATCTGTCAAGAGTTTAATCTAAAAAATCAAACAAGGAAAGAGAGAAATATAAAAGGAATAGAAAAAGAAGAATTTTCCCTATCTTTCCTGTCTTGGCCGGTAATAGCGGCGGCCGTCCTGGGACATCAGCGGCGGGGTGAATTCCCCCGGCTTTGTCGTGGACAATTCAGTCGTGATGGCGTTGACCGCCGCGTCCAGGTCATCGATCCGGTGTAAAAGCTCTGCTTCAAGCAGCGCCGGCAATTTCGGTGACCCATACTCATAGCGGCCGTGGTGGGATAAGACCATGTGCCGCAGCAAAAGCAGGTCTTCACTGGCCAGGTCGATTTTCAGTTCCTGGGCAGCCAGCATCAGCTGCTCATCGATCAAAACCAGGTGGCCAACCAAGTTGCCTTCTGCCGTGTACTGGGTCGCTACCGGGCCGGACAATTCCAGCACCTTGCCCATGTCGTGCAAGATGCAGCCGGCATAAAGCAGAGACCGGTTGACGGCTGGGTAGTTGTCTGCCAAGCCTCTGGCGTCTTTCAGCATGGTCAAAGTGTGGAAGGCCAGACCGCCTTTGTAGGCGTGGTGGTTGGACTTGCCAGCCGGGTAAGCGAAGAAGCGGCTGGACCACTTTTTCAAAAGGAAGTCCACCAGATCATGCCAGTTCTTATTGTCGATCTGGGCCACAAAGTCCTTGATCTCCTTCTCTATTTCTGCTGGCTTTTCCGGAGCAGTGGCCACCAATTGGCTCAAGTCCACCTGGTCGTCCGGGCTGACCGGATGAATGCTGAACAGCTTGATCTGGTCATGGTTGTGGTAGTCCTCAATCATCCCTGAGGCCTCAACCACCGTGCCGGCGTTGAAGCGGCTGGCGTCCTCAGCCTGGGCCTGCCAGTAATTGGCCCGGATGCTGCCGGAAGAGTCAGCCAATTGCATGAGCAGGTAGTGCTTGCCCCTCTTATCTTGGCGCAGCTGGGAATTCTTGACCATCAAGACCAGGTCAAATTCTTCCCCTTCATTGTAATCCAGCAAACGTTTAAGCATCCTGCTCCTTCTTTCTGTATCTGATTGGCGCGGCGCTGACGGCTTCAGCCAAGTCTTCTCTGGCCGTAAAGACCAGGATCTGCTTGTCTTTGCTCATCTTCTTGAGCATGTCTACAATGTAGCCAGTCCGCGGGCCGTCGAAGTTGACGAATGAATCGTCGATCAAGACCGGCAGGTCGATCTTGTCCTTGATCTGCATGACAAAAGCCAGTTTCAAGGCAAAATAGAGCTGCTCCTGGGTCCCCCGGGACAGGTAGGCCAGGGGGATCTTCTTTTTGTCTTTTCTGACCACCTTGAGCGGGGTCTTCTTGGACAATTTGGCCGGCAAAAGGATTTCCCGGTAGCGGCCGCCGGTCAAAATTTCCAGGTAGGCCTGGGCTAATTTCAGCATCTTCGGGAAGCGGTCATTTGAGGCTAGATCCAGGGTCCGGCCAATGACTTCCCCGGCCAAAAGGCTGGCCAGGTAGTCCTGGCTGTCTCTTCTGAAGCTGTCGGCGATTTCAGCCAAGGTCTGCTTGTCTTCAGCCACCTGGCTGGAAGAAGCATAGCGTTTTTCCTCAGCCAAAAGGTTGGCCATTTCCTGCTGGCGGGCTGAGACAGCTTTTTGCTTATCAGCCAGTTCTTTTTCCAGCTCTTGCTTTTGCCTCAGCAATTTGCTTGAATCCAGGCCATTTTCTTCAAAAGCCGCTAACTGGTCACCCAAGTTGTTCTTCAAAGCGGTGATCTGGGCAGATAAAGCCTTTTGCTCTTGCAGTTTTTGCGCTAATGCCTGGTAGGCTGCCAGGTTTTCTACCCCGGCAGTCTGGTAGATGGCCAAAAGCTGTTCAGTTAAAGTGCTGATTTGCTTTTGGTAGTTCAAGTTGGCCGCCTTGACCTCCTGGCTAGCCCTAAGCGCCGCATTCTCAGCTTCCACCTGCTCTTCCAAGCGGCCCAGCTGCTGGCTGACAGCTGTAAGGTCACTGCCATCCAAGCCCAATTGGCGGGCCAGGTCAGCGGCCTGTTTTTCTTTTTGAGCGAGTTCTGCCTGGCTATTTGCCAAGTCCCGCCGGTTGATGGCCAGGTCCCGGTAAGGGGCAAGCAAGGAGTCGACCTTAACGCTGGCATCGATACCGTACTTTTCCTTAAAGGCTCCCGCCTTGTCCGGTCCCTTGGCGGGCTTTTTGAAGTAGGCATAAGCTGCTAAAGCCGCGCCGGCAAGGATTAACAATATTGCCAAAATCCGGTTTTGCCCGATCAAAGCCAGACCAATTACCGCTACGATCAAGCCGACATATGGCGGCAGGGTCTTAGGCGCGGCTTCTGCCTTCTGGCTTTCTTCCCAGTCAGCCTGCATCTGCTGGAACTGGTCCATGGATAAATCTGCCACTTGCTCTAAATGCGGGGTCAATTCTAAGAGGCTGGCCTGCTTTTCTTCCAGCTGCTTGACCTGCTGCTTGAGCATTTCCAGGCTCTGGCTGATTTGCCCCAGTTCCTGCCGCCAGGCCCGGACCTGGTCCTTTCTTTTGGCCAAAAGGGCCGGGTCAACCGCTGCTTTTTCTTCCTTGATGGCGGCCCTGAGGGCCTTGATCTGGGCATTAAGCTCCAGGGCCTTCTGGTAGAGCTCCTGGTCAAAAGCGACCGGGCTGACCTGCTTTTTTAGGTCCAGATAAGTCTGGTAGTTCTGCACCTGCTCCAGCTGCCTTTCCAGCTTGCTTAGCTGGCTGGAGATTTCCTGGACTTCTTTTTCCAGCTTTTTAGCTGCTTGCTCTTCAGCCAGCCGCTGGCCTTCCAGCTGCTGGTAGGCGTCGAATTCCTGGCCGTCAGCGGCCACCTTGTCTCTTTGCTCAGCCAATTTGAGCAAGTCCTGGTTGACCAGGGCCTTCTTCCCGCTTGGCTTGAAGAGGTCCTTGGCTTCCTTGTCAAAGTCAGCCCGGATGGCTAAAAGCTGGCTGCTCTGGGCCGCCCCCAGATAGTAGATGTTCTCCAGGATCTCGCCTTCAGACAGGGAGCTGACCTGGCGGAGGAGGTCTTCATTAAAGATAAAGCTTTCAGCGTAAAAGCTCCCGTCGATATTTTGAATCTGGTCGTAAAAGAGGCTGGCCGGGACTTCCTGGCCGTTTAAGAGGACCTTGACTGCCCCGGTCTTGCTCTTGTCCCCCTTGCTCCAGGTCCGCTCTAAGACATATTCCCCTGCATCACTAGTAAAGACCAGCTGCCCGCCCATCGGGTAGCTCTTGGTCAAGGGTTCGTAGTCTTCAAAAAAGACTGAGCTGGTATTTTTCAAATTGAAGCCAAAAAGGATCTGCTTGATGAAGGCCACGGTCGTGCTCTTGCCGGCCTCATTGCCCCCGAAGAAGGCTGCTAAATTGCCCTCTGGCAGGTCAAAGGTCTCCTGGCTGAACTGACCGAAATTGTAGATTTGAATCTGCTTGAGTCTCATTCTTCTCCCCCAGTCATTGCCTGCAGGCGCCTGGCCAGCTTGACGGCCACCAAGTCCCGGACCTGGCCGCGGAATTCCCCGTCCTCTAAAAGCCGGCGGGCATATGGGTCCTTCTTGGCCCAGGAAGCGGCCAGCTGCTGAATCTTCTCGTCAGTCAAAACTTCTGCTTCAGCAGCAGCCAGGGCTTCCCGGTCGCTGTTGTTGAGGCTGACCAGGCCCCGGACGGATAAGCGGACATCAACCAATTGTGCTGGGGCTAAAGCCGCGGACAGACCGGCCCAGGCCTCCTGGTCCTGCCAAAGGTCTATTTCTTCGCTGGTCAAATATTCTGAGCCCGAAATCTTCAAGCTGAAGTAGGTCTTGCCTTGGATATTTTCTTGCAAAAGTTCCAGGGCTTTGGCATGCAGGCTGCTCTTATCAATTGCCTGGTCCAGCTCTAAAGTCAGCTGCTTCCAGGTAATCGGTGCTGTTTGGACAAAAGTCAATCTGGTCTGCCCGCTGGTCTCATCGACTTCAGCCAGGTAGCAGCCCTTCTCCCCCAGTTCGCCGACATCCCGGCCTTGGATGTTGCCGGGGTAAACAATTAGCGGCTTCTCGCTTAAAATTTGCCGGGCGTGGATGTGGCCCAGGGCAAAGTAGTCATAGTTCAGCTCCTTCATCTGGCTTAAGTCAAAGGGAGCGTAGACATTGCCGCTGGCCACTCTTTGGGCCGCGTGCATCAGGCCGATGGTATAGCCCTCTTTTTCCGGGAACTGGTCCAGGAGGTCAGCTTCAATATGGTTCTGGCTATAGGAAAAGCCGGTCACATTGTAGGCAAAGCCGGTCTTAGTCTTAAAAAATTCCCGGGCAACTTTTTCCTGGTCACCCAAGAGGCAGAAGTAAGGACTGTTTTCGACCAAGAGATCCTGCCGGGTCATGTAATCGTGGTTGCCGAAGATCATGACCACTTGGATCTGGGCGTCAGTCAGCCGCTTCACCTGCCGGGCTAAAAAAAGCTGGCTGGCCGGAGACGGCTTGTTTGAGTCAAAGGTATCGCCGGCGATTAAAACCAAGTCGACCTGCTCTTTTAAGGCCAGGTCCACGATCCTAGTCAAAGACTGGGCAGCTGACTGGCGGATTTCAGCATATTCCCTGTTTGGCAAAAAAGATAGTCCACGAAAGGGGCTATCTAAGTGCGCGTCAGCTAAATGAATGAATTTCATGATTAGGCTTTTCTCAAATCCTCGTATGCTTCAGACAAAGGCTGGCCGATATTCTTTTGTACGTCGTTGAGCAGGGTGTAAACAGCTTGTTCTGCCAAAAGCATGCTTTGCAGGGTGGTGTTTTGGCTGACCCGTTCGTTCAAGCTCTTGAAGTGGCCTTGCTGCTCCTCAGTCAATTCCATGCCGGTTTGCTGGGCTTCCATGATTTCCATTTGGGCCGCGTCCAGTTCCTTGAACAAGGCCAGGCTGCCCTCATCCGCCTTAACAGCGTCCATGGCTTCCTTCAAAGCCAAAAATTGCTGGGTTCCCCGCAAGTCGTTAGCTAATTGGTTGGCAGTATCGTAAATGTTGGCCATTTTCTTTTCTCCTTTTTTATTCCATAAAAAATTCTGTTTGCTTATTTTCCAGTAATCTTATTGTACCATGACTGAATCGTTGATTCGGCATTCTTTACCCCATTGCTAATCGATTCTTTCAGCTTCTTGCTCCAGTCCGAAGAACTTGAAGAAGAGCTGCTTGTCCCATTGCTTTGGGCCATGGAGTCAGCTGACTGAACGGTAAAGCTGGTCTGCTTGCTGTAAGGAAGGATCCGGGTCATTTCGTCTTTATAAAGGGTGGTAATCCCGGTTTCCGAAATCCCCTGCATGTAGTGGTTCTTGTCGGTCTTGTCAAAGCCGACCCAGGTAGCCGCGACCACGTCCGGGGTATAGCCGACGATCCACTGGTCCTTAGTCCCGTAAGCAAAAGATACTTCAGTTGACCCGGTCTTGCCAGCTACTGAGTAGCCGGCTGGCTTAGCGTTAACGGCCGTCCCGGAAGTGAAGACGCTGAGCAGCATCTGGGTCATTTCCTTGGCCGTGTCAGCTGAAATAATCTGGCTGGTCCCGGTATTGTTGTTTTCCGCGATCACGTTGCCGCTGGCGTCAGTGATCTTGGTGATCATGTATGAGCTGTCCGGCAGCTTCCCGCTGTTGGCAAAAGCTGAGTAGGCCCGGGCCATCTGCAAAGGACTGACCCCGGTGGACACCCCGCCCAGGGCCAGGGCCAGGTTCTGGTCACTCTTTGAGACGGTAATGCCGAACTTCTTCAAGTAGCTGACCCCGGTGGACACCCCGATCTTGTTTAAAAGCCAGACAGCCGGGACGTTCTTGGACTGGGCCAGGGCCTGGTACATCGGGATCGTGGTCGAGTACTGGTTGTCGACGTTGACCGGCTCATAGCCGTTCTTGCCGAACTTCTGCCGCTTGTTGGAGAGGTCAGAGTCATAATGGTAGCCGTTCTCCAGAGCCGGCGCGTAGACAGCCAGGGGCTTGATGGCACTGCCGGGCTGGCGCTGCATTTGCGTGGCCCGGTTGTAGCCTCTAAAGACGTGCTTGCCGCGTCCTCCGACCAGGGCCTTGACTGCCCCGGTCTTGGGATCCATGGCCACGCTGGCCCCTTGGGCCCGTGCCGTGCCGGCCGGGTTGACCGGGAAGTTGTACTTGTTCTTGAAGCTGGCCTGCATGGACTTCTGGTAGTTCTGGTCCAGGGTCGTGTAGATCTTCAGCCCCTTGCTCATGATCTCGTTTTCGCTTAAACCGTACTTGCTGATGGCTTCAGAGATGACGGCGTCAAAGTAGTAAGGATACTTGTAGCCTCTGGTCGCCTTGTAGGCATCAACCAGGTTCATCCCCTCTTTTTTGGCTTTGTTGGCGGTCGTCTGGCTGATAGACTTGTTGTCAACCATCAGCTGCAGGATCACGTTTCTTCTGGAAACCGAGTGCGAGAGGGAATCGATCGGGTTGTAGTAGGAAGGGTTCCGCAAGATGCCGGCCAAGGTTGCCCCTTCAGCCACCGTCAATTGGCTGGCGTTCTTGCCGAAGTACTTGCGGCTGGCATCCTGGACCCCGTAGACCCCGTTGCCAAAGTAGGCATTGTTGAGGTACATGGCCATGATCTGCTTTTTAGAATAGACCTTGGTCACCTGGATGGCATAGAACATTTCCTCCACCTTCCGGGACAGAGTCTGCTGCTGGGTCAAAATGGAGTTCTTGACTAGCTGTTGGGTGATGGTCGACCCGCCCCCGGCGATATTGCCCCCGTGGATGACATAGCTGACCGCCGCCCGGAGGATGCCCTTGGGGCTGATCCCGATATTGGTCCAGAAGGTCCGGTCTTCGGTGGCGACTACGGCCTTTTGGACATTGGGGGAAATCTTGCTCAAGCTGACATAGGTCCCCTTGCCGGAAGACACGGACCCGGCCTTTTTGCCATTCTGGTCATAGATAACCGTGGTCTTGGCCAGGGAAGCCTGGAGGTTGGACAGGTTGGCTGTTTTGACTTTAAAGGTATAATAAGAAGATACAGCTAAAAAAAGGCTCAAAACGATCAAAATCAACCATCTTAGCAGTTGGAAGCGGTAGTTGATCCTTTTCAGCCATCTCCACAAGCCCTTTTTGGGCTGGGAGTCGTTCATTTGTTTACGCGCTTTGCGCCTGTTTTCCATTAACATCTTCTCCTTCGTTAGAACGTGGTCTAAACAGTTTGATTTTATCATAAAAGCTGGCCGCGGCTATCCTGCAAGGAGCAAGTTATCCATTTCTTAATTGCGCTAACAAGGTTTTTAGAAAGAAAATAAATCCAGCCATGATCTATCATTTCAGCTTAATCTATCCCGCAGACCGTCCCTCAGTTTCCGTCAGCGACCTGCTTAGGCAGCTCTTAATTCCCCGCAAATGGCGGCACTATCTTCGTACTGAGCGGCAGGTTTTAGTCAACGGCCAATACCGCAGCTTCAACCAACTGATCAAGGGCAATGAAAAAGTCGACCTCTACTTAGACCAGGTGGAATCCCTGCAAGGAGACTACCCGGCCAGCGGCAAAATGCCAAAAGTCGTCTATGAAGACGAAAATGTTTTAGTCATTGACAAGCCCAAGGGGCAAAAGACCCACCCCAACCAGGGGGAAAACGGAACGGCCCTTAACGACTGCGCCAGCTACTTAGGCTACAGCCCCTACATCGTCCACCGCCTGGACATGCTGACGGGCGGGCTCTTGCTGGTCGCTAAAAATCCCGCGGTCGTCCCGATCTTAAACCGGCAGCTGACCAGCAAGACCTTAAGACGAGACTACCTGGCTATGGTTGACTTAAACAAAGAAATACCCGATCAAGGCACAATTGACCTGCCAATCGGGCAAGACCCGGCAGACCAAAGAAAAAGGCAGGTCAGAGCTGACGGCTTAAGAGCAGTCAGCCACTTCCAGGTCTTAGAAAAAGACGAGGTGAAAAAGCAGGCTAAACTGCTGGTAACTTTGGAAACCGGCCGGACCCACCAGATCCGGGTCCACTTGTCGGCCTCAGGCTGGCCGATCGTGGGCGATCCCCTCTACAACCCAAATTTTGCCGGCGAAGACTTGGCTTTAACCGGCTGGCAGCTGACCTTCGTCAAACCCTACAGCTTTAACCAGGTCGCAGTCAGATTAGACAAAAAATAAGCACAAAATTGAATAGGAGAAAAAGAAAAAGGCTCTATAGCAGCAAATGCTGTTGTAGAGCCTTTTCTCATGAAAAATAATCTGAAGCTTCAGATTATTCTTCGTTAAGTGAGCTTCTGTCGAATGAAGCGTCAGCTTCCTTGTCGTCGATTGATGGAGTACCCATCCAGCTGATCATTTCCTTCATTGAGTCAGTGATAGCTTCAGTACCTGGCAAGAGCAGCTTACGTGGGTCGTAACCCTTCTTGCTCTTGTCTTGGTCCTTGCCTTCTTCGATGTACTTGCGAGTAGCTTCTTGGAATGCAAGTTGGAATTCAGTGTTGATGTTGATCTTTGAGATACCCAAAGAAATTGCCTTTTCGATTTGGTCTTGAGGAATACCTGAACCACCGTGCAAAACAAGTGGAGTTTCAGGAACAGCTTCAGCGATTTCCTTAAGACGGTCGAAGTTCAAGCCGCTCCAGCCTTCTGGGTAAACACCGTGGATGTTACCGATACCGCAAGCAAGCTTGTCAACGCCAGCAGCTACGAAGGCCTTAGCGTCTTCTACTGAAGCAAGTTCGCCGGCACCTTGGTTTTCACCGATTTTGCCGATTTCAGCTTCAACAGAAATGCCGCGTTCGTGAGCCAGCTTGATGATTTCCTTGGTCTTGGCCAAGTTTTCTTCAGTTGGCAATGCGTGGCCGTCGAACATAACGCTTGAGTAGCCAAGCTTGATACATTCAATAGCTGAGTCGTAGTCGCCGTGGTCCAAGTTCAAGATAACTGGAACTGAGATGTTCATAGCGTCCATTGAGTCTTCTACCAAGTCCTTAACGAGCTTGTAGCCACCCATGTACTTAGCAGCACCAGTTGAAACTTGAATCAACAATGGAGTTCTGGTTTCTTCAGCACCACGAAGAAGAGCGCGGGTCCATTCCAAGTTGTTAGTGTTGTAGGCACCAACAGCGTAGTGTTCCTTACGAGCCTTCTTAAAAATGTCATTACCGTTAACGAAATAAGCCATAAAAATACCTCCTGAGCTTCTTACGACTCTATTGTACCCAATAATGAATATTAGAGCAAATAAATTCTCTCTTGTAAGCGCTTTATATCAAAAATATTTGTGTTCGCTTTCTCTATGCAGATTTCCTAACGCATTTTGAGGACAACCTTGCTGCCAACTGGCAGGCCCCCGTTCAATCTTTGCTCATAGATCCACTTGGCATCACTGACTGACAGACGAACGCAGCCATGGCTGTCCGGCTTCTTGCCCAGGGTGGTCAGGTGGGCTCCGCCCTTGTAGCCATAGTGGTATTTGCCGGCCTTAACCCCGGAATTGAAGTTGTTGATCGGGACTGAGTGGAAGAGGTAGACCCCATGCTGGTGATAGGAGACGCAATAGCGGGCCCCTACCCCGTCATTATTGTAGAAGACCTCGCCGGCTTCTTCCTGGATCCGGTAGTTGCCGACTGGGGTCCGGCTTTCACCGTTCTTCTTGATCGCGCCCGGGGAAGCGTACATGGTGTAGATGACTTTCTTGCCAGACATGACATAGGCCCGGGCTCCCAAAATGGAGACGCGGATCCAGACATCCTTGTACTTACGCAGGTTAGGGTACTTGCGCTTGGTTTCGCTGGAATACAGGTAGTAGTGGCCGGTCATGGGACGCATGTCACTCGGGTCAGGGTAAGGGCGGTCATTTTCTTTCTTGGCAACCTGCTCCTTCTTCGGGGGATGCTCCTGAACCTTGCTTTTACCGCCGACCTCCGGCAGGGGCTCAAAGACTGGAATGATCATCAAGCACGCGATTATGGCAATCAGCAGCATTCCTATTCGTTTATGGGCCTTGTTCATCAGTTACACTCTTTTCCTAATTTCTTTTCAAAAGCTTGCAATCTCCAATATAGCGATTTCACACAGGATTAAGCTTATTATCTTACAAATCAGCATAAAAACATAGTCAAACCACTTCAGTTTGCCCGAATTTTAAAGAAAAAGCAATCCAAAATGGATTGCTCTAAAAAACTTATTTGATTTGTAATAAACGACATCTAACTGTAAAACGAGTCGTGCCGTCATAAGTACAAGTGAACAGGCTCAAATCGTACTTACTTTGAACCATCTTGCTGATGGCGGTCGACTGCAGGACTTCCATTTTCTGGACCTGGTAGACATAGCGCTGGCCGGCCGCGGCTTCAAAATAGACCTTGTCGCCGACTTCCAGCTGGTTCAAGCGGCCAAAATGGTTCACGAAATTGTGCCCGGCCACGGTCCAGTCCCGGTCCTTTGCCGTCCCCGTATAAGTTGCCGGGGACACTTCCAGCTGGCTGAAGCGCCACTTGCTGGCTACCGGCAAAGTCAGGTTTAAAGTCGGGAAATTGAGATAACCACTGCAGGCGTTGACTTTAATCGTGCTTTTGCCAGATTTCTTTGCTTTCGCAGTTTTTGGCGCCTGCTCGATCGTCCGTACGATTGCCTTGGCAGGAAAGCCCGATTTTTTAATTCCTGTTGAACATAGTAACCAATCGATCCCATCTGTTCTGGAAGGGTCGTCTTAAACTTATCGTTATTACCACCATCCAGGTAAGCGTAATCGCCATTAGGTAATTTCACAGCCAAACCAATTCCAATATTTTGAAGTGATGTACCGTTTTCGTATTTAGCAGACCACTTAGTAATATGAGTAGTTGGATCAGGAGCTACGCCGGTAGAAATGGCCCTTGTGGTGAACAAGTCAGGATACTTGGACTGTAACTCTGACAGATACTTACCACCATAAGTTTCCTGTCCGTTTCCACCACCGGTTGTGTATGCAAAGTAGATTTGATTGGCATATGTCTTACCATTGACGTAAATCTGCACTCCACGATCGTTAGTTCTGGTAACCGTTACTGCTTCTTGACCGGAAAAGCCAATCATCTGGTTCATAACAATATCTTCCTGAACCTTTAAGCCAGCGCTATGCAAAGCGGCAATCGCGTTTGCTAATTCTTCACCACTTCCATACTTGGTTGGATTAGCATTAGTCCCTAGGTTATAGCGATCAGTTATAGAATAGCCTTCGTTATAGCGACTCATACTAAACGGTGTGTAAGCAGGGGCCATCCAGAAGTCAGTGATTCCCAGGTTGTTAAAGAGCGCAGCGTTTTGGGCAATAATATTATATGCATGATTCTCTGTACTTGTTGGTTCAGGTTGATACAAACTAAAGTCTTCATAGATCATATGAGAATCAAGTGCAGCATTAGATTCGAAGATCTTATTACTATCTGCTGAAACAGTGGCGGGATTAGTAGTAACATCCTGATTTCCAGAAACAACTGGGACCCACACACCAAGATATCCACTTACATAAGGATTGCTGTATCCCTTAACAGTAACCTTCAAAATACCATTATCATCAGTTGTTAAGGTCTCTGGATTTTCAGCACCATCAGCATTATATGTTAAACCATTATCCGTTGTGTCAAGCAAGTTACGATACTGCTCATTAGCATGGGCACGACCCATATTAATAGAAATTGTTTGCTCTGCCATTTGTGGATTGTTACCAACGATAACTGCCATTCCACTCGTTCGACTCAAACTATCAGTACCCTCACTATTAGCATTAGCAACGCCCTTACCATAACGAACGCTTGCAATTAAGTTATCGCTAAGCTTGGTCATTGTTTGTCCGCCGCTAACAAATTGTTTCCGTGCCTTCATTAACGTCGTAATTGCATCATAGTAGATCGACTTTTCCTGCATATATTGTGCAGTTTCGTTGTAAAGATCACCATAGTAAATCTGCGGTACAGTATCTTTATTGCTTAGAAGAATTGCATATTGTGCTGGAACGTTATACTGAGCATACTGCTTATCGGTCTTCTTTTGATCAGCATAAAACTCTTGCCAAGCTTGGTTAGCATATTCTGCTTTATATGCTGATCCCATAATGTAAGCTATGCCAGGATGGTCTTTAATAATTAACCTATTAATCAAGTTCTTGCGTTGATCATGGTTAGTGACAAATGACCAGTTTGGAGTAGCTTCATTTTCCATAACGTCATTTTGCCGGTTAACAATACTATTAGTAACCAAATCACTAATATTATCACGATTGTTAGCACGTCCGAGGACATTCTCTAAAGTATAGAATTCTCCAGAATCCATGTACAATTGTGGATTACCCTTCTTGTTCAACATCTGGGCAGCACCTAAATGGTATCCTTCGTTATAGCTTAAGTGATTATTAGCATTTTGCGGGTTACCCTTCATATGGTACATATCATTCATTAATTGTCCCATCTGGTCGAACACATCAGCATCAATATTATCAGCAGCATCAATCCGGAAACCGTCAAAATTACCATCCTGGTTATAACCCATCAGCTTACCATAATTTAACAAGAAGTATTCCCAGTTAAGGTTCTCAGCTTGTACCACCGGATTAGAGTTATCAATATCATTTCCAACCAATAACTCAGGACTGTTATCGCTATTATCATTACCAGTTTGGTTATTGATCGTACGGTTCATTAAGCGATACTTACTATCAGCGTCATTAACGAAGATTACTTGATCGTTATCTACAGTTCCGCTTTCATTAGGCTTATAATTTGGTATGCTCTGTACTGATAATTCAGATGAAGCCGATAGTTCAGGAACAGTAGCTGCAAAACCATTAATGTCATTTGCTAACTTACCCGTTCCCTTATTAGTAGCAATACTTTGTTCAATTACGTAACGAAGATTTTGTGCTTCCGTGTTAAGAACTGTTGCATCTGTGTCCTTATTAAGATTTGCTACCGATACCTTTGTTAATCCATAATTAGCATTCTCATAACCATGATTAACAAAATACTTAATGAATTGTGCCTGAACATCCTTATTTGGCCATACATACATCAAGATTGACCGCCAGTCACCAGCCCCGGTCTTGTACCATGTCTTACCATCTTGGCTTGTTCCAATTGGTCGGTACCAACCACTGTAGCTAAGGTAGCCATCAACATTGTTAATGGAGTTGGCATCCATCGAATAGGCCAAGTTCTCCCAAGTACCAGCGTCGAGGCTCTTAATAAGCTTGTTTGTCCGAATATCATAAATATTAAACTTGCCGTTTTCAATTGCCCCACGGATGGTGACCATTGCGTCACCGTTACCACCGAAGTAATAGAATTTATTACCTTCTTGATAATACCGGTTACGATATTGAACGTGGTCCGCGCCGTAATATTCTAGCTTGTTATTACCATAATGACGTAAGCCAGTTACTGCGTCACCATTGCTACCAAAGTAATACCACTTATTTCCCTGACTAGCATAACGATTACGATACTGAACATGATCTGTGCCATAATATTCTAGCTTGTTATTACTGTAGTGTCGTAGACCAGTGATAGGTTGTCCATCATTTACTTGGCTAATAGAACCAGAGGCAGCACTAGTTGTGTGAGCTTTTGCCTCATGGCTTTTGTTATTACTGGAGCTTACTTTTTGGCCCGCTTGGTTGGCGGCACTCGAAACAGCCTCGGTAGTAGCGCTTGAGGTAGCAGTTACTGCTTGACTAGTGTTTGAGTTGGCAGTTTCGCTGTCCGCTTGACTGAGGATACTCGAAGCAGCCTTGGTGGTTGTACTTGAGGTAGCGGTTGCTGCTTGGCCCTGATTTTGGGCAGAAGAAGAGGCAGCCGTCGATTCCGTGGTGGTTTCTTGACTGCCGTTGTCAGTTGCCGCGGGAGCTTCTGCAGTCTTGCCTGCATCTGCATTGGCATTATTGTCTTCTGTCTGCTCGGTACTTTCCGTGCCGGCAGCTTTTTTCGCTGTATTCGTCTGCGTCTGGGCTGCTTGCTCGCTAGCAGTCGTGGTATCAGCCTTTACTTGGCTGCCCGCACCACTAGCCCAGAACATAGTCGCCCCAAGAAGCACAGACGTCATACCTACGCTAATCTTTCTTAAGGACCATCTTTGCTTTTCGCTAGATGGTTCATTCATCATTTTCTTTCTTGAATTCATATCCTAATGCGTCTCCTAATTTTTCCTGAGAAGTTATTTGCGTATACTAATACACTGTAATTATATAACTGGCATTTCTTTATTCAAAAACAGAAAGGAGTCCTTACAATGTTGAACCAACTACAGATTAAACGTTATAGTCACCGTTTGCAAGTAGAATTTAGAACTTTGTCGAAAATCTGCAAGAAACTTTATTACAAGTACGCCCCATCTCGGTTAACTCACCGCCGCAATGCCAGTCTGGTAAAGGTTCCAGACTACGAAATCATTGCATTACTTGTCTGGCAAGCTGAGGAAGGTATATCTTCTCAGCGCAGATTTGCCAGTTGCTGGGGACTTTGTGGTCTTTCTAGGTCTCGTTTTAATCGCAGGGCTAGAGCGCTTCTTGGCATCACTGCTCAGATCGTCAACGATCTGAACTCAAGAGTCGATCTGTTTGATCAGTATATGATCATTGACAGTCTACCCATGCCTTTGTGTCAGCCAATCAGAAACCGCAGAGCTAAGGTGTTTGAAGAAACAGCCAACATTGGCTATAACTCAACCAAAAAGTTTTACTACTACGGTTTTAAAGGCCATTTTGCCGTATCTCAAGACGGGTATGTTCTTGGCTATGTAATCACCAAGGCATCAATCCACGATGCAAAAGAAGCAGAAGAGCTGATTCTCAGTCCCCGTCCCGAAGGGCACTTTATCTTAGGCGATGAAGGTTATATAGGCAAACTACTGCACGACACCCTCAAGATAGACGGTTATATACTGTGGACACCTTATCGGAAAAATATGAAGGGTGCTAAGCAGCATAACAAAAGAGAGCTAATGGCGATTCGCAGAACAATCGAGAGTGTGTTTTCAGTACTAAAGTACTACGGAATTGAAAATATACTTGCAAGAAATGTAGATGGTTTCCAACAAACTGTCGAGATAATTGTATTAACTTACAATATCAGCTACATCCTACAGAGATATGGATTCAGATTCTTCAACTAGCACCACGCGTAGTTCTATATTACTTGTTACTAATTAGTAGCTCTTGATCAAGGACATAAGTCTTGTCATCGTCAGTCAAGCTCTGCTGGCTCTTGTCGGTTAATTCCCGGTAAAGCTCACTGGCTAAAGCGTAGTGAGTGCCGGTCCCTCGGTCAGTTACGGCTTCATCATGGCTGGTATAGCTGGTTGCGTTATAGATGTCGTCCTGCAAAACCGCAACAATCAGCAATTCAATTCTATACAAGGCAAAAAACAGGGCTCTTCCACATTGTGTGAAAAAGTCCTGTTTACTTTTACATTAATAAGTAATATTAATTTTTTGACTAGAAATTCTACTTAAAGGCCTACTTGTACTTGATAACGACCTTGGTACCCACCTTCAGCTTGCCTGAAGTCCGTTGACCGTACAGCCAGCGGGCGTCACTCAGCGTCAGCCGGATGCAGCCGTGAGAGTCTGGCTTGGTCCCTTGCACAGTCAGGTGGGCCGTGCTGCCGACGCCGCCGTAGCCGTAGTGGTAGCCCTTGTAGTAGACGCCAGAGCCATAGTCGTTGATTGGCACGCTGTGGAACAAGTAGTCACTGCCGTAGTAAGCCATGTAGTAACGGGCCCCTACGCCGTCTGAAGACATGAAGGACGGGCCATAAGCGGCCTTCAAGTAGAAGGTGCCACGCGGCGTGTCGCTTTGGTACTTGCCGTTAGTCATTTCAAAACGGCCGGCTGAAGAGTACATAGTGTAGATGACCTTCTTGCCGCTCATGACGTAAACCCGGTTGCCCAGGATGGAAACCCGGATCCAGACATTCTTGTACTTGGCCAGGTTCGGGTAAGCCCGCTTCTCACTTGACTGGAAGTAGTAAGCTCCAGTCTTGGGCCGCATGTCGGCTGGGTCATAGTAAGGAGCGTTGGCTGGCTTATGCAGAACCCGCTTGTAGCTGACCTTGACGGTAACATTCTTGGTCTTGCTGGTCACCGTCTTGGCCTTAACTTTAGTCGTGCTGCGCTTGTAGCCGCTTATTGCAGGAACATTATAACTCTTCCAGCTCCCTTTTGACCACTTGCCATAGCTCTTCTTCGCCTTCTTGGAAGTCTTGGTTAATTTGCCATCAGTATAGGTTTTAGTCGTCGTGGTAGTGATCGTTACCGTTCTGGACAGCTTAACCTTTTGGGTGATGGTCTTGTTCTTGCCCGGCCGGTCCAGGATGATCTTCCGGGTCTTGGTAATGTATTGCTTCTTCTTGCTCTTCTTGACCGACTTCTTGGTCGTCACGACTGAAGACACTTTAACCGTAACATCAACCGTGTCAGTGGACTTGTCAGTGTAGGTTACTAAAACAGTCCCCTTGACCGTGCCGGCCTTGGCCGTGCTTGGTGCCTGCTTCCAGGTCACGCTGGCCACGTTCTTAAGGCTGGAAAGGTTGCTGATGGCTGAGCTGGCCGTCAGGCTCTTGCCCACCTTGACCGTCAAGCCGGTCTTGGCTGCAGGGCTGTTCTGGCTGGCATAACTGGTTACTTCCAGGTCGACTTCAACTTCGCTGGTCGTCCCGTCAGTATAAGTGATGACTACCGTTGCCTTCTGGCTGCCGGCAGCTGACACGTCTGGCGCGGTCTTCCAATTGTAACCCTGGACGCTCTTTAAATCAGCCTTGTTGCTGATTGCGGCAGAAGCATTCGGCAGAGTGCCCACAGGCGTGGTCAGCTTCTGTCCTTTGGCTTCTTGATGGTTTAAGGCAGTTGACGTTTCTGACGTATCCGTTGTCGTGTTAGTTGACGTATTGGTCGTCTGCGCCGTGTCCGTGTCAGCCAAGACTGCTTGGCTGCCCAGGCCACTGGTCAGCAGGGTCAAAGCTGCCACTGAAAGCAGGGTAAGATACTTTGACTTTTTCATAATTCCCTCCGATATCTAACAGGTGCTCAGGCGCTTCATCAAGCGCGGCATATAAGCAGAAATTTGCGTTGGCCGCACCAGGTAGGAAGACTGGTAAAGGTCGTCCCCTGCCCTTGAGTGGCAGTAAACTGCTGCTAAAACGCTGGTCAGCTTGGGGCCAAACTGGCCAAGAAAAGCGGCAATAATTCCAGCTAAAGTATCGCCCATTCCGCCCGTAGCCATTCCCGGGTTGCCGGCTGAATTGCGGTAGATTTCACCTGTAAAAGCATATACTCGCGTTCGATGTGCCTTCAAGACTAGTATAACACTTTTCATTTTGCCAGAGAACAAACGCGAAAGAGCCGCTTGGTTGGCCTGGTCTTCCTGGTCAGCAATCTTGATCCCGCTCAGCCTCTGCCACTCCATCTGGTGGGGAGTCAGAATAACCAGGCCGGCCTGGAGATTTCTCAGCAGGTCAGGCTTTTGGCTGAGCAAGTCTAAAGCGCTGGCGTCAAAAATAATAGTCTGGTCAGAACCTGCATGCTGGCAGACTGCTTCTAAAATTTCCCAGGCTTTTTCCTCCAGGCCCAGGCCAGGCCCGCACAAAATTACATTAGACCGGGAAATCTGCTTAGCCAGATCTAAATTGTAGTCAAGCACGGCTGCTTCTGGCAGGCGGGCGTGGAGGGCGGCAAAATTGACCGGGTCGGTCGCTACCGTTGTCAGACCCGCCCCGGAGTAAACCGCGGCTTCGGCGGCCATGTTGATGGCTCCGCCATACTGGTGATTTCCACCAATTAGCAGGACCCGGCCGTAATTGCCCTTGTGGCTTTCCGCCGGCCGGGGGCGGACCACCTGCCGGGCTAAATCTTCATCAATGCTTTTCATCTTACTTGCTGCCAAAGATGCTCCGCCACAAACGGACGAAGAAGTTGGCCTCCTGGTTGTCCTGAGTTGCCACGGCTGGAGCAGTCACCGTCTTGCCGCTAAGAGATGGCAATTTACCGCTAGTGGCTGAGAACTTGTAGCTGGCCATCTTGCTCCCCTTCTTTACAGGGGCAGAAACAGCAGTCTTGGATAAAGAAGTCTGCAGCTTGCTGCCCTGCTTGGCCCAGATAGTCACCGTCTTGCCCAAGACAACCTTGCTGCTGGTTTCCTTGCCTTCTGGCACCTTGACCGTGTTGGCCCCGCTGATGCTGGACCCCTTCTTCAAGGTTACGGCCGTGTAGTTTTGGTAGACATAGTGCATCAATTTGGCCGTCTGCACGAAACGGGACGGGTCCTGGCTGTTTGCGTGCTTGGCGCCCAAAACCACGGTGATGATCCGGTGGCCGTTTTTCTTCACAGTCCCGGCAAAGCAGGCACCGGCCTTGTCAGTCGTCCCGGTCTTCAAACCGTCAACTGGCAGGTCAGAGTAGTAGCTGCTCAGCCCTTTCAGCATCCAGTTCCAGTTAGTCATCTGGCTTTGCGTTGAACCGGATGAGAAGGTAGCGCTGGTGATTGAAGTCGTCTGCAAGACTTCCGGGAAGTCCTTTAAGAGCTTCTGGCAGACGATGGCCATGTCAGTGGCTGACATCTCGTTTTCAACGTCCTTGCCCACGCCCGGGTAAGCGGCTGAGCCAAGGTTGCCATTAGCCAAGCCGCAGGCGTTGTAAATCTTGGCGTCCTTAATCCCCCAGCTGGTCAAAAGCTTCCGCATCTTTTTAACAAAAGTTACCTGGTCGCCGCTGACAGCCTGGGCCAGGGTCATGGCTGCCCCGTTAGCGGATTCGATCAAAGTGGCCCGGTAAAGCTCCTTGATCGTGTAAGCACGGCCGCTAGTTAATGGCACATTGGAATACTCAGTGTTCTGGCTGATCTTGGCAATCGCGGCCGTCGGTTTAGCCGTGCTGGTCCAGGACAGCTTGCCCTGCTTGATGGCCTGCAGGGTCAGGTAAACTGTCACCAGCTTGGTCATGGAAGCAATCTGCCGCGGGGTCGTGGCATTCTTGGCATAAAGGATCTGCCCGCTATCGGCATCAACGGCAATCGCGGCCTTGACGTCCAGGTTCAAGTCCTGCTGCTGGTAGTTGGCGGTTGCCGCCGCAACCGGCGCGGCCTGCCAAGTACTTATTCCGGTCAGTAATAATCCACTGGCTGCCAGACTCAGCAGCGCCTTTTTGATCTTTTTTAACAAAGTCGCTCCTCTTTTCAAAAAAATTACGAAAATTTTGGATTAGCACTTCCATTTTACCAAATTTTTGCTATTATTAAATATGTGCTGAGGCACGAGATGCCCACTTGGCGGAATTGGCAGACGCGCAGCGTTCAGGTCGCTGTTCTGGCAACAGAGTGAAGGTTCGACTCCTTTAGTGGGCATGAATGAATAGCTGGGACGTCCAGCATGGGAGTTTTAAGAGCTGACCTAAGGGTCGGCTCTTTTTTTGCTTTTCCTGCCTTTTCAGCCTAGCAAAGCAATGGAAAACTGCTCCTAAGAAAAAGTAAATTTTTTCTAAAAAAGCAAAAAGAAGATCTCCCTCAAAAAAGGAGATCTTCTTTTGATGTTACTAGTTATGCTGGCTCTTAGTGAGAAGCACCTGAAGTAGTGTCTGGTGCAGTTTCTGGAGTTGAAGCACTTGAAGTTGCTTGAACTTGCAATGCTTCTGCCTTGTCTTCTGAGTGACCAGATGCACCTGAAGCCGCGTCAATTTCCAAACCAAACTTTTCAGCAAAGTATGAGAATGGGTGCAAAGCTTCTGCGTGGTAGTATTTCACGAATTCTGGGTCATCCAGAGTGTTAAGTTCAGTTGAGTAAGCCATGTGCTTAGTGTACTTAACGTCGATGAAGGCCGGGCCATCCATCTTCTTCCATTCTTCTACAGCGGCTTGGAATTCAG
>SKER01001367.1_pt1 | contig 20192 bp, 13 predicted proteins | sample 4826961 | NCBI WGS metagenome assembly SKER01 (sample SAMN11008804, study PRJNA524170) | human gut metagenome | biome: Human fecal sample; material: Feces; isolation source: fecal sample from pouch patient p47 | host: Homo sapiens | place: Israel: Tel-Aviv | collected 2016-11-16 | reverse complement strand
CCTGGTCCCCTTGTCCGAGGTGCACCTGACCTGGCCCGTTGTCGCCGTGTTGGTGGCGATTGCCGTGGTGGTGGTCACGGTGGGCTCGTTCTCGTGGGGTCGCTGGCTTCGCTATGACGACGCCGCCGACTTCCAAGGCGCGTGGTACGCGAACGGTACAACGTCCCTGGTCACGGTCGATGGCCAGGAGATCCATCTGACCAGCGACGTCGCTTACGGCTACGCGCTCGACACGGGGGCGAAGACCATCACGTTCACGTTCGGGGACCTGCAGGGGCAGGGGCGCTACCGCTTCTCCGCCGACCGCAGCGAGCTGGTCATCACCGACGGCGACGGGTTCTCGTTCTGGGGCAACCTGTTCAGCGATATCGGCTGGCAGTTCGGCCAGCTCATCACCGGGTTGCAAGGCAGGGAAGCCCCGCGCGAGGAGGTTGTCGACGGCGTGACGGTGCTCGATCGCACGCCGGGCGAAGGAGCCGTGTCGGCGCCGGCAAGCTCGGCTCCGGCCCAAGACGCCGACGCGTCCTCCGCGGACGACGCGTCGGGCAACACGGGCGACGGCGAAACTTCCGATGGCGAAACCGCTGACGGCGACGTTGCCGGCGCGGATGCGACGGGCGATTCCGCCGATGGCTCCAGCGGCTCCGGTTCGCAAGAGTTCACCGGCGCGGTGGCCGAAGGCGGCATCGAGTCGGCGGGCAGCAACGCGGTGACCCTCGAGCAGCTGAAAAACGGGTCGTTGCGATGATGCATGACGGCGCCTGTGCGGGCAGGGACGCTTTGACGGATCCCGTCCGCGTCGAGCGTGTGGAGGTGCGGCGTGGGCACTTGGTGTGCCGGGTGGCGTTCGGCGCCGCGCCGCGTGTCACTTCGCCCCAGCTGATGTCGCGCGCGCTGGCCGTGGTCCCCACGTTGGCGCAGCATGCCTGCGTCAACGAGCGCGGCACCACGTTCGCCGCGGTCATGGACTGCACCCCGCTGCCGCATTTGCTGGAGCATCTGGTTGTTGACCTGCAGGTTCGTGCGGAATCGGGGCAGTGGTTCACGTTGCCCGGCGCTGCTCCGAGCGTGTCGCCCCATGTGGCGGGCACAACGCACGATCGCCCCATCGTGGGCACCAGCGAATGGCTGGACGAGGCGGCGGGCATCGCCCGCATAGACGTGAGCTTCGCCGACGACTTGGTGGCCCTAAGGGCCATGCGGGATTCCGTGGCGTTTCTCAACAAGCTGTTGTGCGGGTAACGCGCAACATACAGGGAAAGGAGGCCCGAGATGGGCTTGAAGATAGCGGTGATCGCAGGCGGCGCGTTCGAGGCCGAGCGCTCGCTTGCCGCGGCGAACGACGTGATGGCGGCGCTGAAAGAGGCCGAGCACGAGCCCGAGCTGTTCCAGGCGGACGGCTCCCTCATCGACGATCTGCTGCGCGCGCAGCCCGATGCGGCCATCAGCTGCCTGCGCGGCGGCGACGGCGAATCCGGCGACATCCAGGACGCGCTCTCTGCGATCGGCCTGCCGTGCGTAGGCAGCAGCGCGGCGGTGTGCCGCCTCGCCTACGACAAGGCGGCGCTCGCCGAGGCGCTCCAGGCGTACCACAACCTCACGGAGGACCTGGTCACGGCAACGGTTCTGCAAACGCTGACGTTTTCACGTCGCGCGTTCGAGCTGTGGGGCATGGAGGCGGCGCTTTCCCAGGTGGAAAGCCGCTTCCCTGGCGGCTTCCCGCTGTGCGTGAAGCCCGCGTCCGGCAGCTCCGCCCATGGCGTTTCCCGCGTCGAGGATGCCGAACAGCTGGCAGAGGCGCTGCGCGAGGCGTTGAAGATCTGCGAGCGGGCGCTCGTGCAGCCGTGGGCCGAGGGCGTGCAGCTGAGCGTGCCCGTCATCGGCACGGGTTGGAACGCCTTCGCGCTGCCCCCGGTGGAGATCGTGGCGAAGGAGGGCTGGTACGACGCCGCGGCGCGACAGGCCTCTGACGCCGTCGAGCTGCACGTTCCCGTGCGCAACGCGTCGCTGTCCCCGAGCGAGGCCGATGCCCAGGCCATCCGTGCCGAGATCGAGCGCGCGGTGCTGGAAACCTATCGCGCTCTGGGCATGCGCGACTGCGGCTGCATCGACCTGATCTGGGACGGCGCGCAGGCCATCATCTTGGAAGCCGTGGCGAACCCGTGCTTCTCCGCCGAGGCCCCGTTCGCGCAGGCGGCCAAGGCCGCGGGCCTTACGTTGCCTAATCTTCTCAATGAGCTGGTCGAAAGCGCGTTGGACGCGTAAAACGGCAGATAACGGGGGCCTTTGCGGCCCCCGAGCTTTATCCGGGCCCTTCGCAATCTAACAAGTAGGCAACCTTTTTCTGCAGGTATTGGAAAGTCGGCAAGTCCTTGTTGGCTTGCTCGTATAATGGCAGCACAGATGATCGTCCCGCATATTTAGGAGGCCGTGATGAGCAACAAACTTGGTATCTTTCTCGCAGGTGGAGCCGTTGGTGCCGTGGCGGCTTTGCTGTGCGCTCCCCGTACGGGCCAGGAAGCCCGCACCATGGTTGCCGAAAAGGTGAACGAGGCCTGGGGTCAGGCGCAGAACATCAGCGCCGACGCCGGCGTGAACGCCCAGCAGGTGTATCAGAGCGCTGCCGTCCGCGGCCAGGAGGTCGTCTCCTCCGTGCAGGCCAAGGGCCAGGAAGTGGCCGGTCAGGCCGCTGCCCGCGTGCAGGAGGTGGCCAGCAACCTGAAGCCGTCCTTCACCCAGGACAACGACGAGCTGCGCGACAAGATCGAGGCGGCGCGTCAGCGCATCGCTTCCCAGGTGGCCAAGAACGCCGAGGAAACCGGCCAGGTGGCCGAGGAGGTCGTCGAGGCCGTGGCCGAGGCTGTCGAGCCCGCTGCGGAAACGGTCGCCGAGGCAGCTGAGCAGGCCGAGGAGCCGAAGGCCGAATAGCATCCTATTCCAATCGTGATACCGAAGCGGCGTGTCCGGCCTTAGGCAGGTTTCGGCGCGCCGCTTCATGCTGTATAAGGGGATTTCCATGGCAAGCAAACTCATCACCACCCATGAGCTGACCGGCACGCGCGTTCTGGGCGGCAAGAAGGGCACGAAGCGCATCGGCAAGATCCGCCGCTTCGTGTTCCACCCGAAGGAGAAACGCGTCATCGGCTTCGTGGTGAAGCGCCCCGACCTGCTATGGATGTTCCATCGCGCCGACGTGTTCGTCCCCATCGACGGCTACGACCTGGTGGACGGCCGCGTCATCATCCGCCCCGATGCCGCCGCAAGCGGCAAGGCCTATTGCAAGAAAGAAGGCCTGAACTGGGACGACTGCGTGCTGTGGGTGGGCCTTCCCGTTATGAGCGAGGACGGCGAGTCCTATGGCATCGTGGGCAACGTCACGTTCAACCGCCTCACGGGCACGGTGGATTGCTTCGAAACCGACAACGGCGCAACGTCGAACGCCCTGCTGGGCAAGCGCACCATCCCCGCCGACATGGTGCGCGGCTTCAAGCGCGGCATGGGCGCCGCGCTGGCCAACATGGGCGCCGAGGGCATGGAGGGCGAAGAGGTGCAGCTTGGCGCCATGCTCGTCTCATCCCAGGTGGCGAACCTGAACAGCGAGGGCGGCGTGGCCGAGAAGGCCGGCGCCGCAACCGCCGTCGCCGTCGACAAGGTGCAAACCACCGTCGACAAGGCGAAACCCGTGGTCAGCAAGGCGGCTGCGGCAACCGGCGAGGCGGTCAACAAGGGCGCGTACGCCACGGGCAAGCAGATCAGCAAGTCCAAGCACATGTTCCAGGATTTCAAGGCGGAATACGACAAGGCCGTGGCCCCGTCGGACGGGCAGAAGAAGGCCGCTTCCGCAAGCAAGGCATCTTCTTCGAGCAAGGCCTCAAATGCCAAGAAGAAGGCCGCCCCGAAAAAGAAGAACATGTTCGCCGCGTTCAAAGATGAGTACGACAAGGCACGAAACGGCGACTAAGCCGGAAAGCGAAGTGGGCTAATTGAAGCGCAAGGAAGCAAGAGCGCAATCGAACACCCGCAAAAGGGGCGCCGTCAAGCGCAAGAACAAGGCGGCCCGTAAGAAGAAGCGCGAGCAAAGGCAGCATCAGGGTCTTCGCGAGCGCGCGCATGAGCGCAAGGAAGAGCTGCAACAGAAAGCCAACGAGGAAACGCAGGTGCGCGGCAGGCCTGTGCGCCGCGGCGATATCTTCAAGATTGTGGGCCTGGCGGCGTTCGTCGGCATTGTAAGCCTGGTCAGCTGGTTGGTGTGGCCCTACATCCACATGATGTTCGAGCCCGGCGGCATCGATCAAGTCATCGACAGCGTACGCAACGCCGGCCCCATGGGCTTCCTTATCCTGCTGGCGCTGCAGTTCTTGCAGATCGTGGTGGCGTTCATTCCCGGCGAGGCCACGCAGATGGCCGCCGGCATGCTCTACGGTCCCTGGATCGGCGCCTTAGTCATCTTGCTGGGCAGCATCTTGTCGAGCGCGTTCGTGTTCATGGTGGTGCATCGCCTGGGTGCACCGTTCGTGAAGGACATGGTGTCCGAGAAGTGGATGGAGAAGTTCGAGAGCTTCGAGCGGTCCGGCAAGCTGGAGCTTATCGTGTTCGTGCTGTTCCTCATTCCCGGCATGCCGAAGGACATCTTCACGTACCTGGTGCCGTTGACCGACATGCGCATGCGCACGTTCCTGCTGCTGTCCAACATCGGCCGCATCCCGGGCATCTTGGTGTCCACGTACGCGGCAAGCGGCCTGGTGGATGGAAACGTGTGGCAGAGCATCGTCATACTCGCGGTGCTGGCCGTGGTCGCGGTGGTGTGCGTGATCTTCCGCGAGCAGCTGATGAGCGTGGTCGAGAAGTTGGGGAAGAAAAGGTAAGGAAACGCTATGGATCCGATGAACGAACGCAGCGCAGCCGACGAGCTGGCCGCCGCCGAGGCGGAGCTGAAGGCCGCGCAGGAACGTCTCGACGCAGCACGTCTGCGCATGGCGTCCGAACAACCGCAGCCATACGCGCAGCCTGCGGACGCGCCCGTTGATTCGCAGGGGATGCAATCGCAGCCGCAGCCGTATGCTCAGGCGCAGCAGGCGTCGTATGCCGCTCAGCCTGCTCAGCCGGCATCGTTTGGCTCGCAACCGCAGCCTCAGCAGCCGACTCCGCCAGCCACCGCTTGGCAGCCCGATGCGCAACAGGCGCAGGGCCAGCCCTACGTGCAGCAACCCGGCGCCCAGCAGCCGGCCCAGCCGTACGCCGCGCCCCAGCAAGGGTCGCCGTACGCGCAACCTCAGCCGCAAGCGCAGGCGACCCAGCAGCCGTATGGGGCGCAGCCAGGCTACGGGTCCGTGCCGCCGCAGAACCCGTACGGTCAGCAGGCGCAATACGGGTACCAACAGCCCTACGTCGCGCCCGCGGTCGGCGAAAAGGACCATGTGGCGGCAGGCTTGCTCGCGCTGTTCCTAGGCTGGCTCGGCGTGCACAAGTTCTACCTGGGCTACAACACCTCGGGCTTCATCATGCTGGGCACGTCCATCTTGGGCGGCATCCTCACGTTGTCGGTGGCTTCATGGGCTATTTGGGTCATCGCCATCGTCGAGGGCATCTTCTATCTCTCGAAGTCCCAAACCGAATTCGAGCAGATGTACGTGATAAACAAGCGCGAATGGTTCTAACGGTTCCGCTTGCCTGGCGTCCTCAGCGGTGGGAAAGCTCCGGCGAGTGGCCGCTTGCCGAGCTGGTCGCGGCTTTTTTCCGTGGATAGGCGCGGCGGGGTTGCCGCTTCGTTAAAATGAACCCAGACATGCGGCGCGTGCTGCGCCGTTTTCTTGGAACTTGCATCCTATAAGGAGGAACATCATGCCCAAGATCACTCGCGACCAGGTGAAGGTACCTGCCGACGTCCTGGCGGACGTCCGCGAGACGTACGTCGACAACTACATGAAGGCAACCCGTGGCACGGGCCGTCTCATGCTGTTCGCGTGCGACCAGAAGGTTGAGCACCTGAACAAGGACTTCTACGGCGAGGGCATCGACATCGCCGATGCCGAGCCGGAGCACCTCTTCAAGATCGGCGATCAGGGCGTGTGCGGCGTTTTGGCTGGCCAGCGTGGTCTTATCGCGCAGTATGCCGCCGATTACCCCAACATCAACTACCTGGTGAAGATGAACTCCAAGACCAACCTGGTCAAGACCGCCCAGGAAGATCCGTACAGCCCGCAGCTGTACGACCTGGAGGCCGTGCTCGCCATGCGCGACAACGGCGTGAATATCGTGGGCCTGGGCTACACCATCTACCTGGGCAGCGAGTACGAGTCCACCATGCTGGCCGAGGCCGGCGAGCTCATCGCCGCCGCCCACGCCAACGGCCTGCTGGTCGTGCTGTGGATCTACCCGCGCGGCAAGGCCGTCACCGCTGAGAAGGACCCGGACCTGATCGCCGGCGCCGCCGGCGTCGCGCTGTGCCTGGGCGCCGACTTCGTGAAGGTCAACCCGCCCAAGCCCGAGGGCGACGACAAGCGCACGCCCGCCGAGGCCCTGAAGGTCGCCTCCATGGCAGCAGGCCGCACGGGCCTGGTTTGCGCCGGCGGTTCCACCGTTGACGCCGAGACGTTCCTGACCCAGCTGCACGACCAGATCCACGTGGGCGGCGCCGACGGCAACGCCACCGGCCGCAACATCCACCAGCGCAGCCTGGACGAGGCTGTCCGCCTGACCAAGGCCATCAGCGCCATCACGCTGGCCGACTACACCGTTGCCGATGCCCTGAAGGTGTTCAACGGCGAGGCCGACTTCGCTTGGGAGGACTAACAGTCCAGCCTAATCGAAGGCAAAACCCATAACGTTGCCGCAAGCGTCCCCGCCGAATCGGCACGGCTTGCGGGCAGGTGGGCCGTTGGCCCCCGACAACGGATAACCAAACGCCCGGAAGGTTCGCCTTCCGGGCGTTTTTTGCGTCCGGTCGGTTTTGTTCATATGCCCAAAACCTTATGATTCCCAATGCTCGCCATGAATGCAATTCATCATTCTGTTGGAAAATGTGTACATTTTTCGCCGTAAAAATCCTACCAAAGCACTACAATAGCAACGCACGCAAGACGCGGAGCTAGGCAAGATGCTGAAGGAGTTTGCGGGTTTTTGAGCGATCGAACGGCTATTCAGACAGGTGTCAAAGGCACCGGCCATCCAGTCGAACAGACGGATGCTTCGGGAAAATCCAGGCGCAAGGCGGAGGAACAGGCCGCCGTGCGCGTTGGGGAGCCAGCCCTTCGGTCCGAGGAGCAACCCTCCCGGGCAAAGGACGAAAAACACTTGGTGCTGAAGCGTATTCTCGCTGCACACGAGCAATGGTTCGATGTGCGACGGGGATACGAGTACGCCGGCCGCACCTTCCCCGGGTATGCCGAGTTCCATTCCTATGGCGAAAAGTATGTGCTGGTCAAAAGCGCGAAGCTATGGGAAGTCGACACGCATGAGTATCTGTTCTTCGTCCTCGCCGATGCCTTGGATGAAACTCAGGTGCGCGATCTTGTGTCGTTCATGGAACATGATGGGCTCAAAAAGGTGGTTCCCAAGCCGAACCATATGTCCTCGGCTATATCCCTGGTGATCGTTGCGGATTCCTGCACCCAGGAAGCGGCGAAGGCGGTGCGCAAAACACGCTTCCGCAAGAACTTCGCCCTGGGTATCCGTGGCTGGGCCGACCTTCGGGTGGCCGCCGCCGACCTCTCTGCGAACCGCGTGATAACGAACGCGGCGGGCAAGCAGCTGAAAACCACGTTGGAGGCAAACCTGCTGCCGCGTTCCTAGCAACGGAAACGCAAAACAGAAGAGGGTTCCATGAACGCATTGCTTATCCTCCTTGTTGCTGCGGTCGTCTTGGTCATCGGCTATATCTTCTATGGCGGATGGCTGGCGAAGCAATGGGGGGTCGATCCCAAGAATCCGACTCCGGCGCACGAACTGGAAGACGGCGTGGACTACGTTCCCGCGCCGCCGTACGTGGTGCTGGGTCATCATTTCTCGTCCATCGCCGGCGCCGGCCCCATCAACGGCCCCATCCAGGCGGCCGTGTTTGGCTGGGTTCCCGTGCTGCTGTGGGTGCTCATCGGCGGCATCTTCTTCGGCGCCATGCACGACTTCGGCAGCTTGTTCGCGTCGCTGCGCCATAAGGGCCAGACGCTGGCCGTCGTGGTCGCGGAGAACATCGACAACACAGCGAAGAAGCTGTTCTGCATCTTCGCATACCTGACGTTGCTGCTGGTGGTGGCCGCATTCGCCTCCATCGTGGCGAACACGTTCGCCGTGGTGCCCGACCTGGACGGCACGAAGGCTGCCACGAACCTGGCCAACCAGCAGACGGCTATGATCTCGGTGATCTTCATCGGCGTCGCCGTCGTCTACGGCATCCTTACGCGCGGCCGTAACATTCCCGGCCCGGTGAACATCGCCTCCGCCATCGTGCTGATCGTCATCATGGTGGCCATCGGTTACAACCTGCCGCTTATGGGCATCTCCCTGTCGCTGGATTACAACACGTGGATGATCATCCTGGGCGTGTACATCTTGATCGCGTCGGTCGCCCCCGTGTGGATCCTGCTGCAGCCTCGCGACTACCTGTCCAGCTACCTGCTGTACGGCATGATCTTGCTGGCTGTCATCGGCATCGTGGGTGCGTCTCTTACGGGCGCTGCCACGAACCTGCAGATCCCCGCGTTCACGGGCTTCGTCGCCACGAACGCCGCGTTCGATGCCTCCACGGGCCAGGCCCTCGTCGACCAGGCCGGCAAGGCCATCACGAACAAGGCCGCCGCATCGGGATTCCTGTTCCCGGCGCTGTTCATCACCATCGCCTGCGGCGCCATCTCCGGCTTCCACAGCCTGGTCGCCTCCGGCACCACGTCCAAGCAGCTGGATAGGGAAGCGGAAGCGCAGCCCATCGGCTATGGCGGCATGCTCATCGAGTGCCTGCTGGCGGTTATCTCGCTGTGCGCCGTCGGCTTCGTGTGGAGCAAGTACGCCGCGGGCGGCTATGCCTCCCCGACCGCCGTCTTCGCCGACGGCCTGTCCCAGATGCTCGCATGCATCCCCGGCCTGGCCGACGTGCAGGGCTTGGCATATGCGCTGCTCATCCTGGCCGTTTCCGCGTTCTGCCTGACCTCGCTCGACACCGCCACCCGCCTGGCCCGTTACATGTTCCAGGAGCTGTGGACCCCCGTCGATGTGAAGCACGAGGATCTGACGGGCGTGCGCAAGGTCATGACGAACCCCTATGTCGCCACTATCATCACCGTGGTCATCGGCGTGTTCCTGGGCATGACCGGCTACACCATCATCTGGCCGCTGTTCGGCGCCGCCAACCAGCTGCTGGCCGCCCTGGCGCTGCTGGCCGTGTGCGCATGGCTGGGCAACGCGGGCCGCAACAACAAGATGTTCTTCGTGCCCATGGGCTTCATGCTGGCGGCCACGCTTACGTCGCTGGGCATCACGTTCTACCAGAAGACCCTGCTCATCATGAAGGGCGGCGACATCTTCGCCCCCGCCGTGCAGGCGCTGCTGGCCGTGCTGCTGTTCGTGCTGGCCGTGGTGCTGGCCGTCAAGGGAGTGAAGACCATCGTGGCAACCGCCAAGCGCAACGCCGCGTAAGCCGGTGCTTCGCTAAAGGGAAGGCCACGCGATTCCGCGCCTTTTGAGATTCGAAACCCCGCCGCAACTTCGGTTGCGGCGGGGTTTTCGCGTGTTATGGAATCCCTGCGCCGTTCAAGATAGGGAAGCGAGCGAACGGTTTCGCGGGGTTTGCCGGTTGTTTGCGCAGCCCTCCTGAGACACGTGGCTTTGTGCGCAGGGCGCGTGGGCGAAGGGATGCTACTCCCAGAATAACTTCGTGAGGCCGACGCGGGATTGCGTGCCGGTCTTCTGATACAGCGAGGTCAGGTGCCGCTGGAGCACGCGCAGGGAGATGCCCATGTCCGCTGCCACATGCTTGAGCGGGCGCTCGTCGGCGGTGGCGGCGGCAAGCACCTCGGTCTCGCGCGGCGTGAGCGAGAAACGGCCGGCGAAATCCGCAAGGTGCGCTTCGGGGTCGATGGCGGCATCGTCTACGGAAGGCGCGGCGCCGGGTGCCGGGCCTTCCGCGGCTTCCGGCACATGATTGGTTGCTGACGATTTGACGGGCATGTCGCCATTGGCGATGCCATGTGCGGCTTCGCTGGCAACAGGCGTGCGCTCGCTTGTTGCCGCTTGACCTGGCGTGATGTTGCCGGCGGAGCCGGGGGGGGGCGCCGGCTTGCTTCCCGGCACGTCCTCCGGTTTCGCCACCCCTCGGGCGCGGGTTTAAATCAAGCATGCCGGCGGCGAAGAGCAGCGCGTTGATGCCGATGATCAGGGGGATCAGCAGCACGACAACGGCTATGGGGCTCGTCAGGTTGATCACCAGCAGCGTGGGAACGCCGAGCGCGATGGCGGTCACGTTGTTGAGCGCTCGCCCCATGCTGCACCAAAGGTCGGGGGCGCGCAGAAACGGCGCAATCCAGATGAACACCGTGGTGTAGAACGTCATGAACACGCCCGAGCCCAGGAAGTAGACGACCTCTCCGACAACGTACGGCCCGCCTGCCTCCACCCCGAGCATTGCGCCGACCGAGAGCAGCATCATCCAGAACATGGCGATGCCCAGGTAACGCGCCCGGTGCAGGTCGAACAGCACGCCGCCGGCGAAGCCTCCGACTGCCATCAGGACGCGCGGCGTGATGTTGGTGTATTGGCTGGTCCAGGGCGAGCCAATGTCTATAAAGGTGTAGAGCGTGTTGAACAGCACGGAGAAAAGCAGCACCAAGGCGAAAATCACGATGACGGCGGTGCGAGGGGTCATATGATCGAGGCGCCATCCGGCGAACTTGCTGCTTTCGAGGCGCTTGCCTTTGCGCTGTTCCCGCTGTGCGGAAAATTCTGCAAGCGCGGATCGGGGTGACCATATGCGCGCGTTGATCACGCCGAGGGCGATGATGCTCGCGGAAAGCACGACGGCCTCGACCAGATGGTTCGATGTGAATTCGAGCAGGGGGATTTGCGCGAGCACGCCAAGCGCGTGGCTGCTGCCGATCAACGTTGCGAACCGCGCGATGCTGCGCGACCTCACGCACGTTGCCCAGTACACGGTGGCGCCGGCAAGCCCGATAAGGAAGAACCCGACCGCGCCCATGCATGCGATCACCAGCGGCGACGACGCGAAAACGACGCCGACAAGGGATGCGACCCCAAGGGCGGTGACGGTCCCCATGAACACAGGCCGGCCCTTTTCGCCGACAAGACGGTTATTAAGGGGAAAAGCCAGCAGGCCCAGGGCGCTGGCACCCTGAATAGGGAACTGCGAAAGGAAGGGGCCATGCCCTCCAGGTTGAGCTAGGTTGGCTTGGAAGAACAGCGTCGACTCAAGGAATACGAAGAAGAACAACGCAAGTGCGCAAAACAGCAGTCTATTTTCGCGTTTCACGTTGCCCATCGCGCTCCTCCTTCCAGGCGTGTCTATGCCCTTTTCTTTATTGTATCCCGTGCTGCGTTTCCTTCGTTTTTCAATTTCTCCCAGATGGCTAACTTTGGCCGCGAGTTCTCGGGGAGCGTTTGTAGTTTGGCCGTATTGTCCATGGGGGTCGTTTATACGACCCCCTGACGCCCCTTCGCCCACCTGCGAAAACGGAATAGCCGGGTCGCACGTTCGTATATACGGCGTAGTTCCATGTGTCCCCCTTTGGCGATGATGTGACCAGGAGGTGCAACGGCTAAACGCCGTCTGCGCCGCTGGCGCGATGCGCGGTTACGGGTTGTGCGCGCGTTCGACGATTGGCGAGGGGTGTCGATGTTGGCGAACGCCATGGCATGGGAGAACCGTGCGGGAAGGAGCGGGCCCATGAAGACGTCAGGGTGCCGAAAAAGCCCGAGCGCGCATATGCAAGCGCGAGGGGATAAGGAAGGCCGCGATGCGGTGGAAGGAGGCGAGGACATGAAATCGACGAAGCGTTTCAAGGCAGCGTTAGCCGCTGTGCTGGTGCTTGCGTTGTCGCCGCTGTTCGGCGGCGCGGCGTTCGCGGAAGACTCGTCGGCGACAACGTACAGCGGCAACAAGACCGCCGTCACGGACCCCTCGACCATTTGGGATTGGCAGGGGCTTGTCGAGAATGACACGTCGAGCGTCGGACGTATCTGGACTGACAAGACCGTGTCGGACAATGAGATCAGCAAGAACGGCATCACCGTATCCAAGGAGAATGGTGCGGACTTCCTGACCGCGCTCACGGCGTTGTCGTCCACCTCGAACCTTTCCGATACGGCGACCACGCCGCTTGATATCGTGTTGGTGCTCGACGCCTCCGGGTCGATGGACGACCCTATGGGCGACGGCGATGACACGAAGCGCATCGACGCGCTCAAGAGCGCGGCGAACTCGTTCATCGATGAGATCGCCAAGCAGAATGCGACGGTCAAGGATGCCGCCAAGCAGCATCAGGTCGCCATCGTTAAATTCGCTGGGGACAAGACCGACAAGGTCGGCAACGACACGTATTACGACGGTAGAAATTGGTACAACTACAGCCAGGTGATGAAGACGCTTGCTCCGTGCACCAATGACACGAAAGGCGACTTCTCATCCCAGGTGAACGCCATCAAGCCCGCCGGCGCAACGAATGCCGCTGCAGGCTTGGAGCTCGCGAAGGGTCAGGCCTCCGGTCGTTCCGATGCCAAGAAGGTCGTCATCTTCTTCACCGATGGCACGCCGACGGAATATAGCGATTTTGAACCGGCCGTCGCCTCGAGCGCCGTTGGGCATGCTAAGGTTATGAAGGATGCGGGTGCTGCGGTGTACTCCATCGGCATCTTCCAGGGCGCCTATCCGGCAAAGTATCCCGATGGGCAGGGCGTTTCCAACGAGAACAAGTTCATGCACGCCGTGTCGAGCAACTACCCGTCTGCTACGTATTCTTACGAGAGCGCGAGTTGGTGGTCGGGCGAATATATATGGAACTTCGGCGATCGTGCGAAGGGCTCCGATGGCAAAGACGCCACGTTCTACAAGAGCGCGACCAACGCCGATGAGCTGAAGCACGTGTTCGACGACATCTCCAAGGAGATTTCGAAGGGTTCCGGCTATCCCACGAAGACGAGCGAAGGCTTCGAGCACGAAACCGGCTACATCACCTTCGATGATCAGCTGGGCGATTACATGCAGGTCACCGACCTGTCCAAGCTCGTGTACAACGGAACGGTGTACGGCTGCAAGTCCAAGACCACGGACGGGAACGTCGACACGTACCATTTCAGCGGCGACGTGCATTCCGGTCTGGCCGCTGCCGATCTGAAGGACGTCGTGATCACCGTCACGCGTTCGGACGATGCTGCGGTGGGCGACAAGGTGCAAGTGAAGGTGCCCGCGTCCTTGATCCCGCTGCGCAACTTCGCAATCGACCTGGCGAAGGACACCATGAGCGTCTCGAACACCACGCCGATCTCGGTGCTGTACTCTTCCGGCGTGAAGCCGGCGGCGCTCGATCTGCTGGAGAACCCCGATGACGCCATGAAGGAGTATATGACGAATAACACCGACGCAGCGGGCAAGGTGAACTTCTATGCCAACAAGTGGTCCGGCGAGAAAACGGGTGATGCGGTCGCTACGTTCCGGCCGGCAACGGGCAATAGCTACTATTACTTCACGCAGGACACGTACATCTACACCGACGAGGCATGCACCACGCCCGCGAAGTCGGTGAAGAGCGGCTCCACGTACTACTACAAGCACAACTACTATGCCATGGAGAACGGCAAGCCCGTTGCGAAGACCGAGCATGTGTCCTTCCCCGGCGACGCCGCCGAGCAAGCCGAGGGCGCTATCGCCTGGGATTCCGCGGGTGCCTGCTATCTCAAGTCCGGCACGCCGCGTTTGACCTACGTCAACGAGCTGCATAAGGTCAAGGAAGAGAACCGCACGGCTACGGCCGCGGATGTGCTGAACCCGAAGTGGAGCGGCATCGAGCAGTCCGCCGCGCAAACGCTGATCAACGCCTATCTGGGCAACAACGGCAAGCTGAGCGTCGAAGTGCCCGGTACGCTGACGGTGACGAAGCAGCTGGCGCTGCCCGTTGGGTACAGCGCGGATGATTTCGCGAACGAGTCTTTCGAGTTCACCATTGCGATGCAGGATGCCGTCGGCAAAAATTTCAACGCCGTGGTGAAGAACGCGAGCGGCGAGCAGCAGGGTGATAAGTTCGTGCTGGCATTCGGCCAGGACGGCCAGGCGAAGCATTCTCTGAAGCCGGGCGAGACCCTGTACGTGTACGGGCTTTCCGCAGGCTGGGACTATAAGGTAAGCGAGACGCCGCGCGATGGTTTCATGGCAGAGGCCGACGGTGCTGAGGGCAAGATCGCTGCTGGCGAGACGAGCGCGGTAACGTATACGAACACGTATGCCGCATCCGGCACGCTGGTTGGCGAGACGTACCTTAAGGGCAAGAAGGTGCTGACCGGTCGCGAGTGGCTCGAAACCGACAAGTTCACGTTCGTTCTGAAGGATGCCGATACATCCGTTGAAGCGCCGATGCCGTCGCCGCCGGCCAACACCCTGGGCGAGATGCACGTCGAGGTAACGCGGCCGTTAGGCACTCCGGCCGGTACAGAAGTGCCTTTCAACTTCCAGGACATCAGCTACACGAAGCCGGGTACGTATACGTATGAGATTTGGGAGTCTGCGGAGCTCAGCACTCTGAATCCCGGCGTGAGCGCGTCTCAGGCGTTGTACCAGGTCGTTGTGATGGTAACCGACAAGGACCACAACGGTACGCTGATGGTGAAGTCCAAGATGACGAAGCTGTTTGACGACGATGGCGTGAAATGCGAGGAGCTCATCGAGAGCAATACGGCGAAGTTCGAGAACGAGTACAAGACCTCCGAGGTGAAGTGGACCCCCAGCGGCACGAAGACGTATACGGATACGACGGGTGAGAACCCCCTTAAGCCGGACATGTTCCACGTGATCGTTTGCACGAACAACGCTAAGGCGCCGTTGCCCGAGGGCGAAGGAGTGACGCGCGTCGATCGCGGCGAATGGCGCGGCGTTCTGACCACGGTCGAGGCGGGCGGCAGCATCGCGTGGCCGTCGGCGAAGTACGAGCATAAAGATGTTGACCCTGAAACGCTCGATGCCACCTTCGAGTACAAGATCGTCGAAGTGGTCAAGGTTGGCGATACGTGGATTGCCGTGAACGACCCTCAGGCCAGTGGTTCCGGCTTGCCTGGCATGGGGTACGACAAGACGGTGTGGACCGCGAAGGTGACCATCAAGGATGTTGGCGGCGTACTTGAATTGAGCGCCAAGTACTACAAGGACAAGAGCCCGGATCCGATTGCTGGCAGCATGTTCAGCTTCAGCAACACGTATGAGCCCGAGTCCGCCGTCACGGCGATTGCCGGTACCAAAGTGCTGACCGGCCGCGATATGGCGGAAGGCGAGACGTTCGGCTTCAAGCTGAGCGCGGCCGATAAGGCTACGCAGGAAGCCATCGACGCCGGCAACATCGTCACCCCACAGGGTGCCGCCGAAGCTGTGGTGAAGGGCGCGAAGGCGGGCGATGAGACCACGTTCTCCTTTGGCGAGATGACGTTCAACAAGCCAGGCACGTATTCGTTCGCGGTGCAGGAGAACGAGTACTGCGGTAAGAATCTTGATGAGGCGGGCGCCGCAACTGGCGGCATCGTGTTCGATCGTCACGTCCACAAGGTTACGGTCAAGGTGACCGATGGCCATGGGGGCAAGCTGGTTGCCGAGGTGAGCTACGACAACGGGCCGGCGAAGTTCGAGAACAAGTACGAGCAGAATGCGCAGTTCTCCGGTATCACCGTTCAGAAGACGCTGAACGGCCGCGATATGGCAGCTGATGAGTTCTCCTTCAGCATCCATGGCGTGGATAAGGAAGGCGCAGTTGCCGCTACCGAAGCCGAAGCTCGCTTGGCGGATTCCGACCGCAGCTTCACCAACGCCGCGCGTGCCGATGGCGTCGCGTGCGATATGGCGAAGATGAACGGCGTCGCATTCACGCAGGCTGATATCGGCAAGACGTTCGCGTACGAAGTGCGCGAGGTCGTGCCCGCCGCGGCAGACGCTAAACCCGGCGTCTCCTATGATGACAGCGTGCATACGCTCGAGATTACGGTGGGTATGAGCAGCGATGCCGACAAGCGTCTGGCGTTGACCACCAAGCTGGATGGGGAGGTTATCGATCCCGCGACCAAGCCTGTGGCGTTCGTGAACGGCTATCAGGCAACCCCGACCAGCTATGACACCGCTACCGCCGGCCTGAACAAGGTTCTCGAGGGCCGTAATTGGACCGATACCGACGAGTTCACGTTCGAGCTGAAGGCGCTCGATGGTGCCCCGCTTCCCGAGGGCGCCGTGGGTCCCGGTGTGACCAACGCGACGGTGACCAAGGCGACCCCCGCGGGAACCTTCGGATTCGGCACGATCACGTTCACGTCCGACATGGTGAAGGCCGAACCCGACCATAAGCGCACGTTCACCTACGAGGTGCGCGAGGTCGTGCCTGCCGACGGCCATAAGCTGCCGGGCATCCAGTACGACGGCAACATTGCCACCATCAAGGTGACGGTGTCCGACGACGGCTCCGGCATGCTCAAGGCCTCTGCGGTTGCGGAGAACGTCACGTTCGTGAATCGCTACGCCGCTGAAATCGATTACACGGCGGCGGGCGGCCTGAACGTGGCCAAGACCCTGACCGGCCACGATATGGCCGAGGGGCAGTTCGCGATCAAGGTGACTCCTGACAACGAGGCGTCGGCGTACGCGCTGGGCCTGCCGCTGGAAGGCGCCGAGATCGCCATGCCCGCAGCTGCCGACGGCGTGCAAGCCGTGAAGTCCGCGCTGGGCGAGCAGCACGTGGTGCTGCGTCAGAGCGACGTGGGCAAGACGTACACCTATAAGGTGGTCGAGGCGGTAGGCGAAAAGGTTACCGGCTACACCTACGACACGACTGAGTACACGGTAACGGTGATGGCCTGGGACGACCCGCAGAAGGCCGCATTGACGGTCACCACCGAGGTGGTCGGGCCTGAGGGCATCAAGACGTACGTGTACGGCGCAGACCCGTCTGCTGCCGGCACGGGCCCCGCGGTGGTCCCCTTCGCCAACACGTATGCCGCCTCCACCGATAACCCGGGCGGCACCGCCGCTCAGGTGACGGCGACCAAGGATCTTACGGGACGTCCGCTTTCTGCTGGTGAGTTCACCTTCGCGGTGAAGTACGCAACGGGCGGGGACGACCTGCGGACGGCTAAGAACGCGGCAGATGGCACCGTGACATTCGACGGCCTTCATTACACCACCGAGATGCTTGAGGGTCTGGTGAGGGACGGCAACGCCTCCAAGACCCCCGACAAGAGCGTCACCTCGTGGACGGTGAGCTATCTTGCCTACGAGAAGACCGACGGCCTGGCTGGCCAGGGCATAACGGCGCAGACGCAGCCGATCCCGTTCACGGTGACGGTCGTCGATAACGGCGACGGCTCGCTTACGGCAACGGCGAACTTGGACAAGGGCCTGAAGTTCGAGAACGCGTACTCCACGGGCGATCCGGTGCAGGTGGGCCTATCCGGCGTGAAGACGCTGCAGGTGGCACCCGGGCTTGAACCGGCCTCCATCGAGGGCAAGTTCACCTTCACGGTGACCTCCGACGATGCGGCTGCTCCCATGCCCGAACGCACCACCGCCAAGAACGCGGCGGATGGCAGCGTGGACTTCGGCACCATCAAGTTCACGTTGGACGACCTCAACCGCGCCCTGGGCGTGAACGACCAGACGGCCGCCGCAGGCGCCGACAAGGCAGAAGCGGATGCCGCGAAGGCCGCTGAGCAGGCTGTAGCACCGGCTAAGGAAACCGACGCCGATGCCGCGAAGGCCGCCGATGCCGATGCGTCGGAGGCTGCCGCAGACGCCGACAAGGCCGCCGCGGGTGCAGATAACGCTTCCGCTAAGGTGGCTGCCGATGGCGACAAGCCTGCTGCCGCCGACCAGGGCGACAAGCCCGCGGCAAGCGACGGGCAGGGTGCGGGTGCCGTAGCGGTTCCCGATACCGACAACGGTACGGTTGACGAGGTTGCCCCCGGCAACCAGCCGGCCGACCAGCCGGCTAACCCGGAGCCCGAATCCGGCAAGCCGCGTTCCCATGTGTTCACCTATAAGGTGACGGAGAGCGGTTCCGTGCTCGGCGTGATCAACGATGCCGCAGCGACCAAGACGGTCAGCTTCAAGGTGACCGACGACGGCAACGGCAAGCTGACGGTCGAGCGCCAGGGTGCCGTAGCTAACCCGGCGTTCTCCTTCACCAACACCTACACGGTGGAGCCTGCTAGCTCCAGCGTGACCGATCAGGTGACGGTGACCAAGACGCTGACGGGCCGCGACATGGCCGCCGGCGAGTTCGCATTCGAGCTGCTCGAAGGTGAAGACGTGGTGGCGACCGGCGCTAACGCCGCCGATGGCAGCGTGACGCTGAGCGCGGTGAAGTACACGCAGCCCGGCGCGCACCGCTACACGTTGCACGAGGTCGGGGGCGGCACCGTCGCCAACGGCGTGACGTACGACGGCGCGACGTACACCGTGGTCACCACGGTGAAGGACAACGGCGACGGCACGCTCAGCGTGACCCATGCGCTGGAAGGCGCGCGCGAGGCGACCTTCGCCAATGCTTACCAGGCGACGTCCACGACCGTGACCATCGGCGCCACCAAGACGCTGGTGGGCAAGAACCTTGAGAACGGGCAGTTCACGTTCGTGCTGACCGCGGCGGACGGTACCGAGCTGAAGGCGAAGAACGCCGCCGACGGCAAGATCGCCTTCCCGGCGCTGACGTTCGACAAGCCCGGCACGTACGAGTTCGCGCTCACCGAGCTCGACGATGCGCAGGCAAACGTGACATACGACAAGCGTGCGTACAAGGTGACCGTGACGGTCGTCGATGACGGGCTCGGCCACTTGAACGCAACGGTGGCAGGCGATGCCGACGTGCTCGCGTTCACGAACACCTACGCCGAGCCTCCGGCGCCCGTGCAGCCCACGCAGCCCGGCGGCAAGACCTTCACGCCGAGCGGGCTGGTCGGCAAGGTTCTGACGCAGACGGGCGATGACAAGCTTGCCCTGGTCCTGCCGCTTGCGGCAGTGGCCCTGGCGGGCGCGGCCTCCATCGCGGCGCTGGTCATCATGCGCCGTCGCGATAAGCACTAGCGCAGCCGAACCCGGCGAAGGCCGGATGTGAGAGCCCGCTGCCGCGCCTGCATAGGGCGGCAGCGGGACGCAAGAAGGGGGCCGGGTTGATACCCGGCCCCCTTCGCGTTTCGCTATGCTGTGGATTTCTACACGGGCTTCACCTCGACGCCGGCCTCGGTCAGCGCGGTGCGGATCTTGCCGGCGAACTCGAGCGCGTGAACGTTGTCGCCGTGGATGCAGATGGTGTCGGGCTTCACGGTGATCAGCTTGCCCGATGCCGACTCGATGGTGCCCTCCTTCACCGCGCGCACTACGCGTGCCACGGCGAAGTCCTCGTCGGTGATGACGGCGTCGGGGAGCTTGCGCGACACCAGCAGGCCCTCGTCGGTGTAGTTGCGGTCGGCGAAGAATTCCTGCGCGGTGCGGATTCCCTCCGCCTGGCCCGCGCGGATGAGCTCGCTGTTCGCCAGGCCCACCAGCACCAGGTCCAGGTTGGCATCGTGCACGGCGGCGGCCACGGCCCGGGCAAGCTCCGGGTCCACGGCGGCGCGGTTGTACAGCTGGCCGTGCGGCTTCACGTGGTGCATGCGTGCGCCGGCGGCGTGGCAGAAGGCCTGCAGCGCGCCAATCTGGTACAGGATGTAGTCGTAGGCCTCGTCGGGCGACATGGCGATGTCGCGGCGGCCAAAGCCCTGCAGGTCGGGGTAGCCCGGATGCGCGCCCACGGCCACGCCCGCCTCGGCGGCAAGCTTGACGGTGCGGCGCATGACCGCCGGGTCGCCGGCGTGCATACCGCACGCCACGTTGACGCTGGAAACCAGCGGGATGACCTGATCGTCAAGCCCGAGCGTGTATCGCCCGAAGCTTTCCCCCAGGTCGGAGTTAAGATCGATGCTCGGCATGTTCAAACACTTCCATTTCCGTATATATGAGCGTGGGGGGGGGGGGG
>SKER01001366.1_pt1 | contig 20206 bp, 16 predicted proteins | sample 4826961 | NCBI WGS metagenome assembly SKER01 (sample SAMN11008804, study PRJNA524170) | human gut metagenome | biome: Human fecal sample; material: Feces; isolation source: fecal sample from pouch patient p47 | host: Homo sapiens | place: Israel: Tel-Aviv | collected 2016-11-16 | reverse complement strand
TCATAATTGACTCTTCTAACCCTGAAAAACCTGCATCTAGACGGATTCCATCCGCTCCAATTTCTTTAAAGAAAGATAAATCTTTATAGTGTACTATAGACGATGTAAAATATATTGTTAAATAATGTATTGCTAGGTATTATATCGTATATCTTTCATCTATTCCTTATACTATTCAAAAACAAAAAATATTACAGAGTATCAAACCATAACTAGAGTATACCCGATACACTATATGTTATATAAAATAAGATAATGTATATTAGACGATGTATATTACCACAATATATTATACATACTGTATTGATATATAGTGTATAGCATCATATTCGAGTTCTAACTCAAACATAATACAATTTACACACTACACTATACATAGCATTACTATATATATATAAGTAATAAAACAAATTGTAAATCTTTTATCGTATATTATAGACGATGTAGAGTATATAGTTAAATAATGTATTGCTAAGTATTGTATCGTATATCTTTTATTAAATACTTCTGAAAATAAAGAACATCAACATACATTACTATACACGATACAATATGTAGTGTAAATAATATATTGTTTATTATTTATCGTATATAGTAGATAGTCTACGATGTATAGTGAACGATACATTTTAAAACTATATATATGATTACATTTTATTGTTTAATAAGTTATATATTAAAAATAGTATAAAGAGCGTAATAGGTGATTAACGATACAAGATACATAGTTTAGCAATATATCTTGTATATTTTTATTTCATGACGTTTGGTTCTACGTTTGTTACGAATGGTGAGCTATACATAATGTGTTGTAAACTATAGACTATGTATAGTATATAATACAATGAAGAGTAGTATATATGGTTATAATTCTAATAACGATAAACTTGTAATGTTAGTTGCTCTTTGCTATACTAAAGACATAAATTGTTTAATTTATATTTTTTTCACCACCTCAAATGGTGAACCTTTGGTCACGTGACTAAAGAAAAGAGGAAACATGGAGGAGGAGATGTCATTACTGGTTCTGTCCCAGCAATAGGCATACCATGTTTAAAGGGGTTAAAAGGGAGCGTACTCGCTTTTAGCTATCAGTTAAGCTATCAAGACAGAAGAAGAGGCTTAACGCTTATAACAGGTACGAGATAATTTGCCTTTAATTTTTTGAAAGGCTACAACAAACGTTATTAGCAGATAAAAGCATAACGAGAAGTTTCCTATGGTTTTCCATAGGTATGTGCATCCTTGTTTTTTGAGACAAGGCTTGCCGGCTTCTTTGTTATGCTTTTTTTGTTTTGAGTTTGGGTAGATGGACAAAAAAGGAAGGCGACATCTCGATGATTAGTGGTGAGGAACAGGTGTTCCCAACTCTAACTTGTCGGCAAACGGAGGAAAGGCTACGAACAGGTGTTTGAGACTTTCCAAGGTCACTTTACAACAACAATGTTATATTTTATAAGGAGAAGAAAATGACAAAAATTATTACGATTGGACAAACCGAAATGATTAGGGTAGGACGTGATTACCCTTGTCCTATTTGTGGGAAACCAGATTGGTGTCTGGTTTTTGCAGATCAGACTAAGGCTGTCTGTGCTAGAAAGATTGACCTAGACAAACCACAATTTGGTAGTGCTGGGACTATTTATGATTTGGACCCTAAAAAAGCGAAAGAGGTGACTTTTGAACCTAGTTGGAAGAGTCAACCTTTGGCAAGTATCTCAACACTTCACAAAGTAAATTCTCTTGTTATTGATGTGTTGGGATTGACTAAGGAACATGTCGAGCACTTAACAAGTGCGGAACGAGGTCTTTCTGTTGAGACCATTGCACTGCGTGGCTACGCTTCATCAACAAAGCAAACACGCCAGAAGCAGGTTGATACAACAGTATCTCATCCAGCAACTATTTGGGAAAAGCTCTTTGTTGCAAATGGACTTCCTAAAGACGCTTGGCGTGGAGTTCCTGGTTTCTATTGGAACGAAAACGCAAAATGTCCTATTTTTGAATCAAAAGATGGAATCCTAATTCCATGTCGCAATTCTTGGGGACAAATTGTAGGTTTTCAAGTACGTCTTGATAACGTCAGTTATCAAGCCAAAGTAAACGAAGCCTTTCAAGAGGGACGAAATGCACGTACTGCTAAGGTCTTCCAAAATGACGATGGAAGTTTCGATTGGTATGTGTTTGCTAAAGGTTCATCACACGAACTAGCAAGTGGGAAAACTAAGGAAACTAGTGTTAAACTTCGTTCCGGACTTGAGTTGACATTTAAAAAAGGGCAAAAATATGTCTTTGTTTCGTCAGCATATAAACCAGAAGGAACGAGTGCTAAGTCCTTTCCCCATTTTGCTTATTCTGATGATATTTTAGAACAAGCACGTTTTTCGGATCAAGGCAAGGCTAAAGTCAACCTTATGAGTAAGGTTGATAACCTTCTAGTTACTGAAGGTTTGCTTAAAGGAGATATCACTGCATCAGTTGCGAAAAACACTCGTCTTTCTCAATTGGGGAATATCTGTGTTATCTCTATGGCAGGAGTAGCAGCATGGCGTCCTATCTCGGACTTTATCGGAAAGACTGAGCTCAAAAAGGTCAAACCTATTTATCTAGCATTTGATCAAGACTTTGAGGATAATGACTCGGTATTTGAACGTATGTATGACATGGTTCAAGATCTAGTTACTAAGCAATCTTGTACGGTTCGTGCTCTAATCTGGCCTCACGAAAAGGGAATCGATGATTTCCTTTTGAAAGCTTCTCCAGAAGAAAAGATTAAGTTCAAAACGTATAATAAACAGGATATGGTATAATGAAGAAAAATTATTTGGAGACGTATAAGGGTTGGATATCAAGAAAGTAGAGCGACTGATCTTTGAAATCAACACCATTCATATAAAGTATTCAGAAGAGTATTTTGAAAGTGGTAAACTTGCTAAAGTCAATCTTAATCACACTTTTGCAAAGGTGCCAGTTGATGAGATTTTAAAATATCGTTTGAATCTGCATGAATCTATCAACGATTATTTGATGGTGGCAGATGTCAGCGATATTAGTTACTTCTATCGAGTGAAGACATCTGAATCTATTTTAGATAAGATTGAGCGTTTTACTAAAAGACCAGAAGGGTATCCAGTAAATTCGGTTTTAAATGATATTTTTGGAGCACGTGTCATTTTGCCAACATCTGTCATTACTGAAGTGATGGATCGTTTAGATGATTGGAAGGAAGAATACGGTCTAAAAAATTGGTATTTAAAAGATACTGGAGACTATACTGGCATCCATCTCTACTTTAAAAACAAGAGTCATTTCTATTATCCTTGGGAATTACAAATCTGGGATAAGAATGATATTTTTCGAAATATAGAGAGTCACAAACGAGATTATGCAAGGAAACTTGATAACAATAATTAGGTTTCCTTTTTTTACGCAATAAATTGTATGTCATACTATGTATAGTTCATAGTGTATCGTACATAGTACATATAAGAGAAAGAGGAAGGTAGTAGCTTTAAGCTTTACCTTCCTTTTTGCTATTAAGGAGAAAAACAATGGCAAATTTACTAGCAGTAGCACAACAAACAACTAAAAAAGTCACTTTTCCGAAGATAAAAGAGACAGATAAAGCTACAGATATCGTGAGAAAGTTTTGTACTTATTATGCGAATATTCGCAGATATCAATGTCAAGAACTTTTTTCTCAAGAAGTCGGAGCAGTAGCAGTAGAGGTATTCGGACAAGATAATGTCTATACAGCCTATAAAATCAAAGACATCATGGCTGATATCGAAACCATTGGTTATGATCAAGCACATTTTTCGAATAAGCTAAAAAGACTGTTTGAGGGCATGAGTTTGAGAGATGAAGAAAATCACGAACACCTTTTCGGTGAACAGATTCTTCTCACACTCCATGGGAGTAGATTACCTGCTACTAAAAGTGCAGAAGATACCAAACGCACTTTGTATCTTCTCATTGTCGACGATTCAAAGGTTAGAGTACCTTTGAAGAAAAACTTAAGTTTTTGGAGAGAGAGTAGTTCTCAAACGAGGTATGGACTAGTATCTTTTAGCTTTCTTGAATTGATGTCTATCCATAGTGAAGGTATCTACAAGGAATGTAGTTATTATGGAAATATCCAAAAGATAGCTAACGTTCTTAAAAGAGAGTATGAAGATGCTCTTGCAGCCAACCTAAATACACAATATGTTAATCAGTCAACAAAGACGATAGCCAGTGTGCGGGAAGATAAAATCTTTCAAGATTATGAAATGAACAGTAATACGTCATTTCTTGATTTAGGGTTTTCAAAAGTCGAAGTGGATACCGAGCGTTATCGAGGTAGTGATTTTGACAAGGAGAAATTCAGGGTTCTAGAGAACGAATGGGAGAAGTTGTGTAATCACTTACCTCATTCTACTGTAGAACCTGAACTCAAATTCCGAAAGCTAGGAAAACATAAAGCAAGCGGACTTTATGTGCCAGGGTTAAATATCATGGCAGTTGATGTAAGAGATTCCTCATCATTCATACATGAGTATGGACATTATTTAGACTATACGTATGATCAATCAGGTATCATTAGCTCTACATCACATAGCTTTAAAGATATTCGTAATATCTACAAGGCTAGCTTGCTGAAACTTATTCAAATAGCAGAGAAAACCAGAACGGACTTAGCTCAAGCTGTTCATGTTAAGAAGAAGTTGGATTATTATTTGACACCGACTGAAGTGTTCGCACGTGGCTTTGAATGGTGGGTTTTTGAAACTTATACCAAAGATTCAGAACTGCTATCTGATGAAGCAACTTACTATACTCGATTAGAGTATAGGGCTTTGAGGCAATGTCGACACCTTTTGTTTGCATTTTTTGACACGTTCTTTGAGAACTATCGTGCAATGCAACCTATTTATAAGGTTGAGAAGGAGCCAAAAACACTAGTAGCTTGTCGAAAGCCACTTGAAGATAAACCAACAACTGAAGGAGAACAGTTAAGCTTGTTTGAGTTTTGAGAGGAGAAAAACAATGACGATGGAAATTAATGAATTTGACCGCTTCATGGCAGTAAGCCATTTTGATGAAGAAATGGCTGAAGCACATACACCGACTGAGGATGCTATTCATAATTGGATAGTTGATAATCAAGAGGATGATGAGCTGATTGCTGGGATTCTCAAACATCTTGATCGTACGATTAAGGATGCTATGGCTTTCTGCATCAGAAAAGCCAGTAAATCTGACTATAGAAATGGTCAAGGTGCTATGGTTGATGATGCCACAGTCTTTTCTTGGGTTAAAGAGTATTTTACCGCTGAGAAGGTTGAGACAAAATCAGTTGTAGGGAAAATGACTACTGGTAGTAAGAAATCAACCAAGCAACCAACTAAGAAGCCAAAAAAGAAACAGAATGAGAGCCTAACTAAAACAGAAACTAAAAAGAAAATCCCAACTAAGAAAACTCCTGAAAAGGATGAGAAACAGTTGGATCTTTTTTCGGATTTATCTGTTGAAGAAGGCGAATTTTAACAACAATAAATAGAAAAATGGTCCTAGGGCCATTTTTTATTAATTAAGGAGAAAAACAATGACAAAAGCAGAGTATATTCAAGAAATCGTAGATAATCGTTTAAAAGTTCCTAACGGATTTTTCAAATGGGCGAAGAATAATTTTCCTATCTATGAATGGTCAAATAAGTCTAAGACAATTATCTCTTCCGACCGAAAAAAATTCTCGGAAAAGGTTACAAAACGCTTATCACTTAACAGCCGTTTAACCTTTGTAGGAGATACTTTTTACTTTGTCTGGATGGGAGTCGCAAAGAAACGCATTGAAATGCAAATGTATGCAATGACTCAATCATTTGAAGAAGGAAAAGAAAAGTTTGACGTAAGTCTTTATAACTTTTATCAGCTTGCCAACAATAAGATGGTAAAAGCACACTGGGATCCATATCTTTCAGCTAAAGAAGGTAAAGAAGTCTATAGTACTGGATTCCAAAATCAGAGAAATGCTCTCTTTTTTGGCTCTGGTGCATTTAGTGTCTATACGCTTTATGGTAGTATGGAAAGTCTTATTCAGAAGTTACAAACAAAATCTGAGTTGAGATATTTAGATTTTGGACACGTGATTAAAGATAATTTTGAGATAAGCTCAGTGCTACCTCATATCTATAAATATCGAGAACGTATTGAATTCGCTCAAAAAATAAAGGCGCGTGGAGTCGTCAAAGAATTGGTAGGTACTACGTTTTATAGGTCTTATTACTCATGTAGTCTTGGACATAAGCATGCAAATATGGGTAAGGTTACTATGAATTTTCTCAGAAGGAATAAACAGTATCTAAAAAATACGGATATGAATATCGAAAAGGCATTTTTCGAGGAAGATATGCGTAGACAATATGGTCGAACGTTCGAGGGTTTATATGAGTTGCTTATAAATGCTATGGTTCCTAACAGGACGCCACTAATTAAGCGTTTAAATAGTATCTTACCATCCACGGTGAAACCAATTCGTTTCATTAACTGGATGATGAAGAATGAGGTCTGTCTTCGTGATTATGAGGACTATCGAGAAATGGTTGAAGCTCTGGGAATTCCATTTGATGGAGATTATGTAGTTATACCTAAAAATTGGGAAAACAAACATACAGAGATTGTCGAAAATTATTCGATTCTTCTCGAGAATCAACTAGAACGTGGGACTCATTTACGTGTAACTAATGCCGTAAGTAATTTGAGAGCGGAGAAAAGAAGACGTGAGGAAGAAAAGAAAGAGGCGAAGTTGAGAATTGTAACAGCTGAACGCTTGGCAAACATGATGAAGGCTCAGACAGCATTTGACAAGTATGCATTTATCTTTCCTAAAAATGAAAGTGAAATTGTCAGAGAGGGGAAACACCTACATCACTGTGTTGGAAGGTATACAAAGGAACACTTTGTCTACGGTTCCTCTATTATTGTCTTTGTACGTGATAAAACTGACAGAGAAACTCCTCTTTATACCCTAGAATTGAAAAATGATAGGATTATTCAACTGAGAGGAGAACGGAACAAAGCTGCAGACGAAGAGGCTAAGAAAGAAGCAGAACAATTTTTAGCCCATTGTGGAAAGCTTAAAATTGAGTTTTAGATAAAAGGAGAAAAAATGAAACTTAGAACTCATTATGAGTCAACTGCGTTTTCATGTTATACTAGAGATAACACTATACGTGATTTCATGTATAATTCAGGGAGAAACGTCATGAAGTTGACTATTGTTCTTTATAACAATAAAAAGATGATTGGAAAATACCTGGTTGATACAATCAGTAAAACCTTAGATACGTTTGAAAGGAAAGATGATTTTTTGTTGAACACAGAATTCACCTATGAACGTATGGTAGATTTTCTAAAAGGGCGTCAAATTGATTTTGGACGAAAAAACCGAAAGGAACTTTTAGGGTATACCTATACAGCTCCCGATGTCTGGCACGAAATTGCTATGACACACGGTTTTGATACCGATGATTTTTATTGGGTATCAATACCAGAACTCAATGATGAGCCATTTGTTTTGGAAGATCATCATCCTAATTTAAGTAGAAAATAGGAGAGATACTATGACTGTATTTACCTCTAGCAAAGGAACTCAAGAGAAATGGTTGAAAGATGACTATTTCTATAAGAGAGACTTTTTTGGTGGGGAGGCTGAAGCTGAGTTTCTAGTATCTGAGTTTTTGAAAAGTTGTGGGATTGAAGATTATGTACCTTACGAAAAAGTAGGTAGTGATCTTTGTCGTTCACAAAATTTCATACCAGAAGGTGGAAGCTTCGTTACGATGTTTCGTTTGCTGCAACAAAGGGGGTATACGGAATCAGATATCGAACAAATAGCCAAGAAGCAACCTCAAGAGCAGTATAACTTTTTGAAAAAAGAGTTGGCTGAGATTGGTTTTTCAGAAGCCGAGCTTGATTCGATATTTGCCAGACTCTTTGAGATTGATCGCTTAACCTTAAATGTTGATAGACACTGGAATAACTTTGGGATTATCTTTTCTAAAGATAAACCGCCATATCTATTAACTTTGTTTGATTTTGGTTACTCTCTAGGAGTTACCTTTCCCAGAACAATGCCCACGCATGTAGCTATTCGTAAGAGTAAAGCTATGACAGTCAGCAAAAGCTTTGATAAGCAATGTGAACTGGCTGGAACATTCTCTTTTGACATTCAAGATAGTTTTATTGAGTTCCTCAAAAACAGGAAAACACGAGAGGCTCACATATTTTTGAGTCGTATAAACAAATACTACAACTAAAAAGAAAGACTTGGTATTATACCAGGTCTTTTTTAGTTTTAAGGAGAAAGAACAACAATGGAAGAACAAAAAAATAATACAAAAACAATGACGAAAGCAGAAAAGGTTCAAGCTAACCTTTCTGTCATTAAACTTGTGAAAGCACTCGAAGCAGATAACCGTCTAGCTGACAGTGCCGAACAAAAAATTCTCTCTAACTATGTTGGTTGGGGAGGACTTGCTAACGATTTCTTTGATAGTAAGATTAATCGTTTTGCAAAAGAGCGTGATGAGCTAAAAAGTCTTGTCACTAAAGAAGAATACCGTGCGATGGAAATGAGCTCCCTTACGGCTTACTACACAAGTCCAGAGATTGCTACTGCAATGTGGGATAAGATTGTAGAAAGTGGTTTTAAAGGAGGTAATATTCTTGATCCATCAATGGGTACTGGTATCTTCTTTGAAACAATGCCAGAGGACATCAAGAAGAATTCTACTCTTTATGGAATTGAACTTGATACCATTACTGGTGCTATTGCTAAACACCTTCATCAAGATGCTACTGTTTTAGTCCAAGGATTTGAGACAGTAAACTTTGAAGGGACACCATTTGACTTGGTCATTACGAATGTTCCATTTGCGGATGTTCGTATTGTCGATAAAGCTTATGATAATAAACCTTATCGTATTCATGATTACTTCTTTAAGAAAGCTATTGATTTGGTACCCTATCATGGGATGGTTGCTGCTATCACTTCAACTGGTACTGCAGATAAGAGTACTGGTTCAATTCTGCCAGAACTCCGTCGTAGCGGAACTCAGTTTTTAGGTGGTGTCCGCTTACCAAACACTGCTTTTAAAGATGCTGGAACACGAGTGGTAACAGATATCCTCTTTTTCCAAAAAGGAGCTTTTATCCCTGTTCCCGATATTAATATCGATTTTTGGTCGTCAGATAGAAATAAACTCCCCTTTGATAAACATGTCTCACTCAATCCCTATTTCTTCCAGGATGCTATTTGTAAAAATCCTTGTGTTCTAGGTGATTATCAGGTACGTCATTTCAATGGTGGAACACTGGATCTTGTGGTAGATAGCTCTTTTGACTTAGCTTCAGAGCTTCAAGAAGCACTATCAAAAGTAACAGTGCCTTTCGAAGTAGAGAGACTAGAACCTCGTGATATTATCCTTAAAGAAGAAGTGAATCATCTTGACCAAGACTTACTTACTTCACTTGATATTCGATTGAATGAGTATGCTTGTGATAAAAATGGGCGTGTCTATTATCGTGATAACACGTCTATCCGTCCTAGCTCACGTGCAGCTGAAATGATTTTTTATCAAGACGAACAAGGACAGTTCGTAAAATATGATGATAAATACAAAGAAGAAGCTGTTTTAGACTTTGAAGCAGCAGTAGAAGCAGACCCTAATATTGTTACGAATACATGGGTAAGTCAAACACCTTCTAAAGCAGCTAAAAGTAAAGGGCTTTACAAAGGTATTTATTTCTATGAAACACCCCTTACGGATACAGAAAACAAGCGTATCCGTGGCATGGTTGCTATCAAAAATGCGTATCAAGCCATTATTGATATTCAAATGACGACAGACTATGATGAAGGGAAATTCAAACAACTGCTTGCAACACTTAATCAAGCCTACGATACTTTCAAGAAGAAGTATGGTTATCTCAATCAAGCGGTGAATGCTCGCCTCTTTGACCGAGATGATCGTTATCCGCTTATCGCTAGTCTTGAATTAGAGGAGTTGGACGAGAATGACAGCTCAAAGGTAGTTTTTGTGAAGTCAGATGCTTTTAAAAAGCCAACTATTCGCCCTAAAAAACACCTCCATCAAGTGATGTCAGCAGTAGAAGCTTTGAATGTGTCGCTTTCAGAAGGTCGTGGCGTTGATTTGAACCTCATGAGCTCTGTCTATCCAGATGTCTCAGAAGATATGATGATTTCAGAACTAGGTGAGACAGTGATGATTGATGTGGAACGCTATATTGATGATAAGACTGTACACTATGTTACTAAGGATAAATTCCTTTCAGGTGATGTTCTTGCTAAACGTGATTGCATTAACTCTCTCATTGAAGACGGAGATACACAAGCGGATTGGGAACGTTATTTGGAATTGATTTTATCTGTTGTACCAGAACCAGTTGTCTTATCTGATATTGATTTCAGTATTGGTTCTAGCTGGATTCCTAGTAACGTCGTTTCTCAATGGGTGTTTAGTGAATTGTTGGATGAAAAGGTTGGTCTCCATTCTGAAGAAGCTAAATCACTATTAGTGATATCCAGAATTGGACGAGGTTTCAACGAACGCTTGCTAAACCGCTATATGAGTCGTCAATCTAACCTTCGTTTAGGTCTACGTGATGAGTACAATAAAAGCTACTCACACGCAACAGATATTGTGGCTCACTTGCTTACAAGTAATCAACCAACAATCATGCGTAATTTCGGTACGACTGAAAACCCTATACGTAAGGTTGATGAAGTGGCTACAGCAAACCTACGTGAGTGTGAACGTGTTCTACAAGAAAGCTTTAAGAACTTTATTCATGAAAACCCAACAGTCCAAGAAGTGATTGAAGATACCTACAATGAAGTCTTTAATCGCTATGTGACACGTCAATATGATGGAAGTCTCTTGGAATTTGATGGGTTGGCTAAAGGAGTAGAGCTTCGCCCTCACCAAAAGAATGCGGTACAACGTATTCTTGAAGAGAGACGTGCACTGCTTGCTCACGAAGTGGGTACTGGTAAGACACTAACCATGATTTCTGCAGCTTTCAAGATGAAAGAACTTGGGCTTATTCATAAACCATTGTTTGTGGTTCCGTCTAGTCTAACAGCACAATTTGGTCAAGAAATTATGCGTTTCTACCCTACCAAGAAAGTGTTTGTTACGACTGAGCAGGATTTTGAAAAGTCACGTCGTCGCTTGTTCGTTTCTCGTATTCTAACGAGCGACTATGATGGTATTGTGATTGGACATTCTCAATTTGAGAAAGTTCGTGTCTCACAAGAACGTGAACAAGACTTTATTTCTGAAAAGATTGATGAGCTTGATGAGATCATTGGTTACGCAAAAGCCAATGACGACAAAATTACTTTTAAGCAAGCACAATCGATGCGTAGAAGTCTTGAGGCAAACTTAGAAACGTTGCTTGAAAACAAGACTGGTATTGATGAGTTTATCAACTTTGAAAGTCTTGGTATTGATATGCTCTTTGTTGATGAAGCCCACGGGTACAAGAATGTCCGTCCTATGACACGTTTGGGGAACGTTGCTGGTATTACCAACCGTACCTCAAAAAAGAATATGGATATGGAAATGAAGGTGCGCGTGCTTCAAGAAGAGCATGATACACGTCACGTTGTCTTTGCGACTGGAACACCAGTTTCCAACTCAATTAGCGAAATGTATACGATGATGAATTATCTTCAACCAGATGTCATGGAACATTTCGGTGTAAGTTTCTTTGATGCTTGGGTTGGTGCGTTTGGGATTGTTGAGAATAGTCTTGAACTTAACCCTACTGGAGACAAGTATATTTCACGTAAACGTTTTGCTAAATTTATGAATCTCCCTGAGCTGATGGCGATTTATCGTCAGACTGCAGATATCCAAATGACTGAAGACCTTAATCTTCCAGTTCCTATGGTAGAAAAGGTAGCGGTTGAAAGTCAGTTGACTGATAACCAAAAGGTTTATTTGGACGAGCTTGTAGAACGCTCAGACCGAGTTAAAAATGGGAGTGTAGATCCTAGTGAAGATAACATGCTCAAAATCACTAGTGAAGCCAGAAAGTTGGCATTAGATATGCGTTTGCTTGATGCAGAGCTCTATGTAAGAGCTGATGCAGATAAACTCATGCAAGTGGTTGAGCGAGTGGATAAGATTTATCACATGGAAGCTAAGCATAAAGGGACACAGATGATTTTTTCTGACCTTGGAACTCCTAATGGCAAAGGTTTCTCTGTTTATCAAGAGTTGAAAGATTTGCTTGTTGAACGTGGGATTCCAGAAGAAGAGATTGCTTTTATTCACGATGCTGCTAACAAAAAGGCTAAGCTCCAACTTCAACGTCAAATGAATGCTGGTGAGATTCGTATTCTCATGGCCTCAACGGAAAAAGGGGGAACCGGTCTTAACGTACAACGTCGTATGAAAGCTGTTCATCACCTCGATGTGCCTTGGAAACCGTCTGATATTATCCAACGTAATGGACGCTTGGTTCGTCAAGGAAATATCTATCGTAAGGTAAATATTTTCCACTATATCACTAAAGGAAGCTTTGATAACTACCTTTGGCAGATTCAAGAAACAAAGCTCCGTTATATTACGCAAATCATGACCAGTCGTACACCGATGCGAGCTTCAGAGGATATTGACGAGCAAACACTCTCAGCCTCTGAATTTAAAGCCATTGCGACAGGCAATCCATATCTTAAACTTAAGATGGAACTTGATAACGAATTTGAGTTGTTGTCTAATCGTCGGAAGGCTTGGAAACGTGATATTGCTTTGTCTCAAAAACGTATTAAGCAAGCCCATAAAGATAAGGAAAATTACGATAAGAAACTTTCTCTATTAGTCCAGGATAAAGAGCTTGCAGAAAAGACAAGACCTTGGAAAGAAGTGGTTGAAAAAGAAGATGGTAAGAAATATGAGGTTGAACATAACCCATTTGTTATGACATTTGAACCAGATGGATACGAAGCAACTAAGAAAGATGTTGCAGGAAATCAACTGAACTATGCTATGCAGATGAATGTTGCCTCTGATCCACTCCATATGAAAATGACAACCCTTGCTCATTATCGTGGTTTTGTCCTTCGTGCGTTGGAACAAAAATCACCTTGGCAACCAGAACGCATGCTTGACTTGCATATTATTGGTCAAAATAGCTATGCTGTTCGTCTTGATTTTGCGAGTGGTATTGGGACTATCCAACGTATCAACAATGTTATTGATGGTATGGATAAACAAGCCAAACTCTTGCAGGAAAACATTGACCGTTGTGCAGATACTATTAAGCGAGGAGAAGCTGCAGATGTTTTTGCAGGCCAAGCTCGTCTTGACTATGTATCAGCAAAACGTGCCATTGTTAATCCTCTTATCGAAGTCGAGGACGAGTCTAAGAAGCCTACCGTAGAACAAATTGAAGAAGCGATCAATGCTTTTGACTTGCAATATAAGGCAGACCATCCAGAAATGGATGGGGACTCTGATGTAAAAGTTAGCTCAATCACTGAGGAATATAGTTCTAGCTATAATCCTGATGAAGAAAGCGAACTTGTTGAAGCTATCGATGAGTCAGTAGATGAAGCAGAAGCTGCCTTCGAGGACGAAGAAGTAGTTGCTCAAGAAACCGTTGAAGAAACGACTCATGTTGTTGTTTCACAAGAAGTTCTTGATATGGCTGATGACTTCCTAGAAAGTATTTCTGAACTCTTTGGAATGACTGAAGAACATAATGACAATGTTGCTACAGAAGTAGTTTCTGAAACCTCTGTTAATGAGGTAGAAGAAGTAGAAGTTTACGAAGAAATTTCACTATTTGACTTTGTTTAAAATGCGAAGGGTATTGTTAGTATCACTTTTGCAGCATGAAAACACCCTAAGAAATGAACTGCACCCCAAAAGTTAGACACAAAAAATCTAACTTTTGGGGTGTTTTTTAAATGAAATTAACATATGAGGACAAAGTTCAAATCTATGAACTCAGAAAACAAGGGCGAAGCTTCAAACAGCATTCAAAAAGATTTGGTGTTAATGCTTCTGGTCTAAAGTACATGGTGACATTAATTGACCGTTATGGAATAGAAATCGTTAAAAAGAGGAAGAATCGTTACTATTCCTCTAAATTGAAACAAGAAATGATTGAGAAAGTTCTGGTGGAAGGTTGTTCACAAAGAAGTGTAGCTTTGGATTATGCTTTACCTGATCGTTCACTGTTGACAAATTGGCTAGCACAATACAGGAAAAACGGGTATACCATTGTTGAGAAAACAAGAGGGAGACCAGCTAAAATGGGACGAAAACGGAAGAAAATTTGGGAAGAAATGACTGAATTCGAGAGACTTCAAGAGGAGAATGAACGCTTACGTACCGAGGTAGCTTACCTAAAAAAAAGACTGGCGAAGCCTTGGAGCGAGAAAGGCAGAGACAGTTAGAGAGATGGTCTCAGGAGGATTTCGACTAGATTTACTTTTTGAAACGGCACGTTTAGCTCGCTCGACTTACTATTATCAGTTAAAGCAACTGGATGGGTTTGATAAAGATAAAGAGCTTAAAACCGAAATTCAGGCCATTTATAATGATCATAAAGGAATTATGGCTATCGCCGAGTTACTCTCGAACTCAGAAATCGTGGTTTTACAGTGAATCATAAGAAGGTTCAGCGTTTGATGAAAGGCATGGGGCTAAGCGCTCGTATTCGTCGTAAGCGTAAGTATTCCTCTTATCACGGAGAAGTTGGCAAGAAGACTGATAACCTCATTCAACGCCAGTTTGAAGCATCAAAACCAATGGAAAAGTGCTACACAGATGTAACGGAGTTTGCCATTCCACTTAGTAGGCAGAAACTCTATTTATCCCCTGTTTTAGATGGCTTTAACAGTGAAATTATTGCTTATCATCTTTCTACTTCGCCCAACTTAGAACAAGTGAAAGCTATGCTGGAGCAGGCCTTTACAGAGAAATACTATGAGAAGACCATTCTCCATAGTGACCAAGGCTGGCAATACCAACACACTTCTTACCATCAATTTTTAGAGAGTAAGGGGATCCAACCATCCATGTCGCGCAAGGGAAATAGTCCAGACAATGCCATGATGGAGTCCTTCTTTGGCATTCTTAAGTCTGAGATGTTTTATGGATATGAGAAGAATTTTAAGTCTTTAGAAGACCTTGAACAAGCTATTGTGGACTACATTGATTACTACAACAACAAACGAATTAAAGTCAAACTAAAAGGATTTAGTCCTGTTCAATACAGAACTAAATCCTTGCAATAATTAGTTGTCTAACTTTTGGGAGTCAGTACATCTTAGTATGTTTTTAATATTTCTTTTTATTCAATAATACATAAAGTATTATAGTGCATATGATTATCCAAAAAAGTACGATCATTACATAAGTGATATCACCTGTTAAAATTAAATTGATTGGTAATGCAACGGGACACCAATAACTTCCAATTAAAACTTTGTTACTTGCAAAAATTATAAATAAAATTTCAATTATTGAGAGTAGAATATTCTCTCCTTTACCAATAATAAAATTCATCATACCATGTAGATGGTTTTGGAAAATTGCAAGCAACCAACTTGCTGATGCAATGACTAAACCTAAATGCATGTTACCTTGAATCAATCCAGTAACTAACCATATAAAAGCAGTGGGGAAAAATAACAAAAAGTCAATTACAAAGAATTTTACTAATATGATTCTTTTCCCTTTTTTATTCGCTTTTATTTCTTGAAAGTTATTAGCTGAAATTTCCTGTTCAAAAGACATAATAGTTAACATAGCTACTAATATAGGATAGACTAGCATAGTGACTATAGATAAGTTTGTCATTGAAATTTCTGTATTTATATAGTGTAGGTAAGCAGGAATTGTGCTAATTTCAAGAATAGTAAAAAATAATATTAGATAAAGGGATATACTATTTTTTAATTTAAGTAGTTCGCTTCTAAACAATTTTTATTCCTCTAAATTTTTTGTTTCGAATGTGAATAGCACTAATGATAGAAAAATTGGAAGAATAATTCCAATAATATTGTTATTGCTGATGCTAACCATCATGTCCCCAGAAGGTTTGATTTGGAGTATAGTTTCTACCACTTTATAATGGTAAGAATAGGGAAAAATGAACCAAAAGCTAGTTTTTGCAAAAATAGGAGCTACTAAAAGACAAAGAAAAGTATTTGCTGCTAAAAGCACATATGAATTAATCCATTTAGATAAAATATAAAGTAAAGGGATGTTCCAAATAACGGAAACAAGAACAGCAATTAAAGTTACACTCGTTTTAAAAAAATCTATAACGATAATACCTTGGTATATTTTAGAAACTACATACATTAACATTAAGAGAATGAGGCTTGAAAGTACTAATCTAATAAATAGTAAAAATATCTTCACCAATCTAATATTCCAACTAAGTGAACTAATGTTTACATTTTGAAAATTCCCAGCTTTTTCTTCAGCATTAAAATCGTAAAGAAATAATAAACTAATCAATAAAAATAGGAACCCTGCTTCCCACCAGTAAATAGAAAATGAAGAAAAAATTTGAATTCCACCTACTAAAAAAGCTATAAATATCGTTACTAACGGAATTAGTAAGAGCAATCTTTTTGTTCCGGAATGTTTTAATTTTAGTGCTTCAGAAGAAAAAATTTTTCTCATTTTATAACCCTCCATGTACAACGTTAAAGAAAACTTTCTCAAGGTCATCATTTTCAATATTTTCGTGATCATAACATATAGTTCCTTGATTTAGTATAATGATTTGATCGGAAATTCTACTGATTTCGTGGAGTTGATGACTAGATATTAGTATTGTCACTCCTCTAGATTTTAATGATTGAATTAGGTTTAGTAATTCAGTTACACCATCGGGATCTAGTCCATTGGTAGGCTCATCTAGAATTAAAAATTTAGGGTTAGTCAAAATCGCCATAGCTATTCCAAGTCTTTGTTTCATACCGAGTGAAAATTTCCCAGCTTTTTTTTCCCCAACATTTCTGAGGCCAACCAATTCTAATGTTTCATAAATCTGGCTATCGGGAATATCCAATAAAAGTGCTTTTGTTTTAAGATTATCAAACGCCGATAAGTTTCTATATATTGCTGGTGATTCTATTAAGGCTCCAATTTGTTCTTGCGCTGATTCATTTTCATCATAAAGAATAGAACCACTATCTGCTGAAATTAGCCCAAAAAGAATCTTCATCAACGTTGACTTGCCTGCACCATTTACACCAAGTAAACCGCATACGGTGCCAGACTGAATTTTAAAACTAACGTTTTGAAGAATTTCTTTTTCATTATAATTTTTTGAAATATTATTGATATCTATTTGCATGTTATTTCCTCCTTAATCTTTTACAATTATTATAGGTCATGAATTTCAGTATTTGTTCAGAGTGAACTAATGTTAAAATTTAGAAACAAAGTTAAGTGGAGTTGGACTTGTTAATAAAAAGTGGATACAAAATAAAGTGTACAATAAAGTAGTATCTTATTTAGAGATTATCTTGGATAAGGAGTTACAATGATAAAGCATAGCCAAACATTATTGACATTTGACTAAATAATAGTCGTACAATTTATTATGTGTTATGAGGTATGTATCATCCGAACCAGTCGATGTATAGCGGTAATCGTATGGGCTTGGTTGAAGTCACTTGCGATTGCCGTTTTCTTTTTTCTTTACAACATTTTTTATTACAAAGTATTTTAAACAATAAATAGAAACTACCAGCTCTATTTTGATAAAAAGATCAAGAACTTTGCGATAGGATGAGGTTAGTAAAGGACAAGGAGGATGGGACGATTAACTTTTTAGATATGTTTACTGGGATTGGTGATTTCGTTTGGGAATGGAAGCTGCTAGTCACCATTGTTTAGGTTTTTATGAGATTGACCGCTTTGGAATTCTGTCAATATTTTGGACACATTTTGGGAGGAAAATTTGAAGGTTAGCGCCCTTCGGTTGCTGGACCTCTTCTACGAGATCATAAAATGAATTTTATAAGCTCGTAGAAGGAGTGCTATGAACTAAGCAATTTATTTTTCAAATTCATTCGGACAAAGATAGTTCAGTTTGCTGTGACGCCTCCTCGAATTATAAAAACCTTCGATATACTTAAAAATACTGTCGTAACAGGTCTGAAAATCTTTATAACCAACATTAGCTTCGGCGTAAATACACTCCTTTTTGATCCTTGCGTGAAATGACTCTATACAACTATTGTCGTATGGGCATCCCTTAGCACTATAGGAATGTTGAATACAGTGGTGTTCAAGATAATCATTGTATTCCTTACTTGTATAATGACTCCCTCTATCTGAGTGAAGGATAAGCCCATCTGCTACAGTTCGCTTACTTAAGGCATCTTGTAGTGTTTCTATAGCGAGTCGTGTTTCCATCTGTATGGAAAGTCTCCAAGCAATAATTTTCCGAGAATGAAGATCTAAAATGCTTGATAAATAGGACCAGCCATCCGAAAGTGTGTAGATATATGTCATATCAGTTCCCCACTTTTGATTGATTTTATCTGTTGAAAAGATACTGTCAATAATTTTGTGTAAACACTCTAGTAAAGTTATGGAGTTTTAATCAAATAATCTTTCAAGTGTGTCTGAACATTGTCCAAACCCTTTATGGATTCGTTGACTTTGCTTGAAATTATAATCTTCAAACAAAGTAACTAAGCAACGTTGTTGTTTAGCTAATGGATAAGCCTGACTGTTCATCTGCTCAAGCCCCTTGAAGCCATCGGTCACTACAAGAGAAACCTGTTGGATGCCTTGGTTTTGAAGCTTGTCTAACAGGGGGGACCAAGAAGCATTGTTTTCATTTGAGGCGATTTCATATCCAAGAACAGCCTTCTGTCCTTCTGGTGTAATGCCAAGTGCGATATGAATACATTCTTTACAAACGGTTCCACGTCTTAATGGAAGATAGGTTCCGTCAAGGAATAAAACAGAGTAATTGGCTTCTAAGCTTCGCTCATGAAAAGCAGCGACGTTCTCCTGAGTTGCTTTTGAGATATTAGAAATTGTGGCAGGACTATAGTGATGACCATACATTCGATCGATGATATCACAAATTTCTCGAGTCGTTACGCCGATTTGATAGAGTTTGATAACCATCTCTTCCAAGTGGTCATCACGACGTCCATAGGCAGGAAAGAAAAGCTAGACTAAAGTTTCCATTACGATCTCTTGGAATAGTTAACTGAACAGTCCCATATTTGGTTTCAAATTTCCGTGCATAGGTTCCGTTATGACTATTCCTAGAATTATAACCTACTTTATCGTAAGTTTCATACCCTAAAAAGGCTGACAATTCTGCTTGAAACAGATCATTCATAGCTGTTTCAAGAGAAGTATGGAAAAATTCATCAATATCTAGCTTTTGGGCTAGGAAGTTAAGTAGTTCTGTGGTAAACCGAGTCATAGGAATAAATCTCTTTCTAGTAATGTTTCGCTACTCTACAATAACGGATTTATTCCTATTTGTGTTTACACAACTTATTTTACACTACCGTTTTTTTCAATACTCGACGTCTTGTGTCCTATATTCTTTGGTAACATTCTCTTATTTTAGGTAATGCAGAAGCTTTGGACAATGAAAAAATAGGATTACTTTTGAGATGGTCATTTCGAACTGGTTGGGATTTTTTAAATAAAAGTTTTAAAGCACAAATTTAAATGTTCTGCAAAAAAATATGGCTGATTTTATATTCTGAACAAATTCTGAAGTTTCTAAAATACAATATAGTTATCCGAAAGGACAAATTTTTATTAGGAGGTGCTCAAAATGAGTACAAATGACTTCAACTTGGATCTTGTATCTGTTTCAAAATCAAATGCAGGTGCTTCAACTCGTATTACAAGTTATTCGCTATGTACACCGGGATGTAAAACTGGTGTATTAATGGCGTGTCATCTTAAAACTGCTACATGTAACTGTGGTTTCATTATTTCAAAATAATTAAATTTCTAGGATAGTGTTTTGTTGTTAAAAATAAAAATACTATCCTATTTGTGTTTACACAACTTATTTTACACTACCGTTTTTTTCAATACTCGACGTCTTGTGTCCTATATTCTTTGGTAACATTCTCTTATTTTAGGTAATGCAGAAGCTTTGGACAATGAAAAAA
>SKER01001365.1_pt1 | contig 20208 bp, 25 predicted proteins | sample 4826961 | NCBI WGS metagenome assembly SKER01 (sample SAMN11008804, study PRJNA524170) | human gut metagenome | biome: Human fecal sample; material: Feces; isolation source: fecal sample from pouch patient p47 | host: Homo sapiens | place: Israel: Tel-Aviv | collected 2016-11-16 | reverse complement strand
ATCACTTAAATAAGTGATAGTCTTAATACTAGTTTTTAGACTAGTCATTGGAGAACAGATGATTGATGTCTTAGGGCCGGAGAAACGCAGACGGCGTACTACACAGGAAAAGATCGCTATCGTTCAGCAGAGCTTTGAACCGGGAATGACGGTCTCCCTTGTTGCCCGGCAACATGGTGTGGCAGCCAGCCAGCTATTTCTCTGGCGTAAGCAATACCAGGAGGGAAGTCTTACTGCTGTGGCTGCCGGAGAACAGGTCGTTCCTGCCTCTGAACTTGCTGCCGCCATGAAGCAGATTAAAGAACTCCAGCGCCTGCTCGGCAAAAAAACGATGGAAAATGAACTCCTTAAAGAAGCCGTTGAATATGGGCGAGCAAAAAAGTGGATAGCGCACGCGCCCTTATTGCCCGGGGATGGGGAGTAAGCTTCGTCAGCCGTTGTCTCCGGGTGTCGCGTGCGCAGTTGCACGTCATTCTCAGACGAACCGATGACTGGAAGGACGGCCGCCGCAGCCGTCACACGGATGATACGGATGTGCTTCGCCGTATACACCATGTTATCGGAGAGCTGCCCACATATGGTTATCGTCGGGTATGGGCGCTGCTTCGCAGACAGGCCGAACTTGATGGTATGCCTGCGATCAATGCCAAACGTGTTTACCGGATCATGCGCCAGAATGCGCTGTTGCTTGAGCGAAAACCCGCTGTACCGCCATCGAAACGGGCACATACCGGCAGAGTGGCTGTGAAAGAAAGTAATCAGCGATGGTGCTCTGACGGGTTTGAGTTCCGCTGTGATAACGGAGAAAAACTGCGGGTCACGTTCGCGCTGGACTGCTGTGACCGTGAGGCACTGCACTGGGCGGTCACAACGGGTGGCTTCGACAGTGAAACAGTACAGGACGTCATGCTGGGAGCAGTGGAACGCCGCTTTGGCAGCGAGCTTCCGGCGTCTCCAGTGGAGTGGCTGACGGATAATGGTTCATGCTACCGGGCGAATGAAACACGTCAGTTCGCCAGGATGTTGGGACTTGAACCGAAGAACACGGCAGTGCGGAGTCCGGAGAGTAACGGAATAGCAGAGAGCTTCGTGAAAACGATAAAGCGTGACTACATAAGTATCATGCCCAAACCAGACGGGTTAACGGCAGCAAAGAACCTTGCAGAGGCGTTCGAGCATTATAACGAATGGCATCCGCATAGTGCGCTGGGTTATCGCTCGCCACGGGAATATCTGCGGCAGCGGGCCTGTAATGGGTTAAGTGATAACAGATGTCTGGAAATATAGGGGCAAATCCACCTATGTCCAACTTCTTTAGTAAGCGTAATAACAGCCCCAAATAGCCACTGTATTCTTTCCACCTGTGAAGGCCAGGCAACTATCACTAAATGCTTACCATTTTTCCTGGCTGCTTTTATGAAATTAACAACCTTTGAGTTATCAAAAGATTTAGGGAAAGCAACACTATCAAGTAACAAAATACTTTCTTGCGAATTTAAAAGATCATCTAAATATATATCCGCATTTTCCTCACATAACTCATGTAGATTTGGATAAATTGAAGATTTACATAAAGCACAAAAATCATAATATTTAGAATCCGGCAATGAAATATTACATAACAACTCACTTTTACCTGATCCAGTTACGCCAGTAACAAGAATATTGCCATATGCTTTTATGTTTTTTAATGTGGCTTTTGCTGCATTTATCCCATTCATTGCATTCATAACAACCTCATAATTTGATAAAAATATACTAACGCCCGTTGGTTGTTCAACTCTGCAAAACAAAGATTAAAATCTTTTGATTTGCAGAGTTCCCTTTTAAACTCAATTCAGCTCGTAGGTATTCCCGTTATCATCATAAAAAAGTGGTGTTCCATACGATTTGCCATCAATAACAGCTTCCATATATCGGATTGATTTACAATCTGATTTATATGCATCTTTTTGTGGCTCTTTTTTACACCAATTGTCCATCACGATTTTATTCGGTAGCTTTTTATACCCAATGCAGCGTCCATCATGGTTTTCACGATTGCATTGATATCGATTATAATAATAGGCTGCCCGTCCTTCGTTTGTTTTAATATTCTGACTACCAGAATCAGGCAACCCCGGCACCGATGCAGAACCATCAACCATGCAACTTGATAATGATGGAAGTGGCGACTTACCTTTTTTAATACGCTTGATCATTGCCTTATGAGGCGATTTACAATCGCTCCCTGGAAAACCTGCTGGCATACATAACCAAATAGCACATTCATTTTGGGATGGGCCAGCCAGAACAGGCTGAGATATCCCTCCTAAAATACAGACGATGATAAGCATCACCATATGGCGAAAATTCATTTTATTTGTCCTCTGTAAAATAATTAATCTGATGTTTTGATAACACCTGACACATCTACTCGGCGGCGATTACTCTCTTCTCTCATAGCGTCACCATGAGGGCTAGCCATTGAAACAGATTTAGTAGATTGTCCCATTGGCACAACAAGTGTTTTAGCTTTATCAGCATCCCCTTTTGGAATTGCGGGTAATGGATACCTCCTGTCATCAACACGTGATTTTAATACTTCATCTTCATACCAGAAGATTTTTTTAGCTCTTATTTTCATTGCGGGAGTCGTTTTAGATGGCTGCATGAAAATCAACTCTTCTCCATATGGCAACTCATCTACTTCCTGCGGTAGCATTAGTGGTCTGGGTTGTAATGTAAATGTCCTCCCCCTTGAACGCCGCTGTCCATCAGATACACCATGGTTATCTGATGGTACTCGAACCGTTTTTGTGCCCAGTCGTTTACTATATTCCTCAGACACTTTAATATCGCCCGGTGCATATACAACTTCGACATGGAATGGTTTCATTACAGCCTGACCACCCTCACTCCCATAGCATTCATCAGAGCAAACTTGATTTTTATTCTGAAAAATAATTAAGTATCGTAATCCGGCTCCCCTTGTTAAAGCTGGGGCTGTTTCCATTACTGAAATCCTCCCCATTACAGCAAATTCATCCATTACATAGAGGACTTGATATTTAAGTCTAAGGGAACCATCCTCACAGTATCCTCCCTGCTCCGGTAATACCTTGCTATTTTCTCGAATAGCCTGAGAGAAAAACAAATTCATTAATGGACCGAATTTTTTTAACGACCCTTCAGTCACACAAAAATAAATACTTGTTGGCTCCTCTCGCAATTTACTGAAGTCTATATTCTCGTCATCATCATCACTTTCAGTTAATGCTAAAGCTACAAGCTTCTCACCATATAGGCTTAAGCGGCCTGTCACAAAGGACATTAATGTAGAGAACTCTCTACCTTTAGACTCTGAGACAATGACCCCTAACTCACGTACTGTTTCATCACTCAGCGGTTTATCCGAGTTTCCGCGCTCATCAATAACTCGTTGCGCCCAACTGCCTAACTGAGTTCCCTGAGATGCAATTTCATAGCACTGAGGTAATGAGAACGGTAATTCTGGTGTTTCTATAAGGTACAGACATATCGCTATAAACACGTCAGCAGCCTTGGAAAACCAACTGGCATTTTTCATATTGTCAGGCACATATAGTGATGATGCTAAGGTACGAACCTCACCTAGCCTGTACAATGGATCTTGATTGATAACCCGCAAAGGGTTCCAGTGGTGCGTTTCCAGAAGTTCCGGGGAGAACCTTTTTACCTTTTGACCACACGCCCGACGAAATCCAGCAGTCAAATGGAAATTTTCAAATTTACAGTCATTCACTACAACCGAATGTGGGTACTGCAATAAATTAGGAACAACAATACCAACCCCCTTTCCGCTTCCCGGCGGAGCTGCGAGCATGAGGTAAGTTTGTCCGTATGTCGCGAGAAAGTTATTACTGTAGGGATCTTTACCCATCAATATAGCTGGATATTTTTCTATTCGCTTTTGTAATGCCTTTCCATCCCTTATTTCCCAGCCTTTAGGGAGTTTTGGTTTCATTATCATTTTTCAGGCTCCGTATACCAAATTTTTTTCAACTCTCTTTTATTTGCGAATCGTGCATTACCGTGTAAACTTCGAAGCCCCTTATCCCCTCCGCCTAAAAAAATAAACAAGGTTATGCCTGTAGGTAAAAATGTTATAACTGCTGTCACCGCCCAAGCCCACGGCAACATAATTTTACTTTTATCGGTTAATGATATTTCACCCAAATCAAAAAGAGTCATTAAGGAAGGTATTTTATCTGGATATCCTGTTAAGGCATACCACGCCCATCCTCCCGCATATAAGCCGATAATAAAACAAATAAAGGTTAGACCTGCTATTGCGAAAAATATTTTTAGCTTAACCATATTCACTCCTCATACATGGATAACGCTTCTTTCATTGAAGCACCATTTAGAAGCGCAAGTTTCGTTTCTGGTTGGTAAGTTACATCCAGAATTTCCGTCTCCTCCATGTATAAAACGGCATCAAATGAAGTTCTGACACGCCTATCAATGTAGTCGTAGTCAAGGCCAGCTCCCACAGCCGATTGCTTAATTAAGCCAGCTATACGCGCATAACCTTCGAGGCTACCGTTAGCATGTGCTGTAGTTATAGTTCCTGGGTGCCCGGTATTAAGTAACTCCATAAAATCCCATGCTTCATCGCCTGTTAGCTCCGCAAGCAAAATGTGATCCCCTTTCATACGCATACAGCAAGAAACTAAATCTTTTGGAGTTACATAATCGCCATAAAGAAGATGAACATGATTGAGATGATAAGGCAATTTCATCTCATTCAACTCCTCAATTGTTAACAAACGGCAGTTATGGGGATATATATCGACAACTGATTTTGCAAAAGTTGTCTTACCTGAACCAGTACCACCAAAAATTATAATATTAAGTTTTTTAGCTACGGCTAGTTTGAAAAACTTCACATAGTCTCTTTGCTTTACATATTGTTTAAGCTCAAGTTGCCATTCAAATAGTTCTGTCTGATTGTGTTGTTCTTTATTTGTTTTATCAAAACGCCCACTATTCGCATAATCTTCTAAAGTAAAGCGCTGAAGCGATGGTTTACGGAAAGTCATTGAAACAGTACCGCGCTCACATGCGGGAGGAATAACCAATTGAGCACGTTCGCCAGTTGGCAATTCAACTGTTTTAATTGGTGATTTAACATGAAGCTCGCGGTTGTTATATACAGCTAAAGCATTGGCTAAATGGCTGCACAAATCAAAGTCTAGCCAGGGTGCATCTTCACGTACCCATCCTTCCTTTGATGATTCAGTCCATATCTCAAATGGACGGTTGATTGCCACCTCTGTTACTCCTGGCCGAGCCAACCGTTCTGTCACACCAGATTGTTCTAGATACCCTCTTGCCAGAACATCATCGCCCAAATCTTCAACCATTGAGTCAATGGTATATGTTTCATCTGTCATAGCAATACTCCACAATCATACATTATATTTAAAAAGAGTGATGCCAAAGGCGATAATAAGCATTACCAGCGCAAGCTTAATTCGTGTTGGGATTTTTATTTTCATAATCAGTTCTCACGACTAATATTAATGTCCTTTGACTTCCTTATCAGAATGCAATTTCCTTTTAACTGCCATAACATCCTCATAAGAAAACTTTCTAGTTCTGCCTTTACGGTTATCAAACATATTTAATTGACATCCCTTAAATAGCCCTGTCCGTTCCAATTCAAATATTAACTCACCTTCATTCACCTGTAATAGCAATGCAGCTTGTCGTGTTGTGATAAACATAAAAACCTCTTAAAAGAATTGCTGTACCTAATAACATTAGGCACAGCAACTTAGATTAGCGCGTTGTAAATACGCTGGAGAAGTCAATATCCTGATTAACAATTACGTTAATTACAGTGCCGGGTTTGACATAGGCTGTTGGAGGAATGTTAATGCTATTTTCAAGCGCCTTGCTCGCCATATCCTCCGCATTTTGCGTAGAATTATTCATAGTCATACCATTATTATTTTGCGTCGCATTACTGATAGATGAAAAAACATCTTGTACCAGCGACAGCATTACAGCACCGCCAAACCGTTTACCATAGTGGTTATCCATTTCGGCATCTGTCCCGCTTCGTCCCATAGGATCAACCCCCAATCCATTTAAAGAAGCACGAACACCTGGCGACGTGTCTAACTCTGTCCAGACTGTTGCAACGCTACTTTGACCAGCTTTAACCTCCACGCGCTGCTCTCCAATTAGTTGAGCGCCAGCTTCAGCTAAAATCACACTCCCATCAGCTGAATAAAGGGGGCGTAATAAATTGCATCCTACAAGCCCCGGATAATCAGTCCTAATTGCTGTATATAATGCACACTGAAAGTTCATTCGGCGTTTCAACAGATATTTTGGATTAGGAGCAAGTCTCGCTTTTGTCGCCGGATAACTACTACCATTTAAGTTATCCAACAAACCGCTGCCGCCACTGCCCCCATTACCTCTTTCCAGAATAGTCCCTCCGCCACCATTCAGGATTTTCTGTACCTGCTCAGCTGGATCGGCGTTTGCAAAATCGCGTAGGCGCTGTTCATCGTCGCCAGTTCCCTGGGTAGTTCCTCCATAAGTTTCCCCAGACGAACCTGAACCACTTCCAGACCCACCACTCAACCCGGACGACTCGAAGCGTGTAATAGGAGTGAATAATGACTCCGCTAACCGCTGTGGTTGCTGGGTTTCGGTACTGGACGATTCATTTTTTTGCAACTGCTCCTTCTTAACTTCTGTCTGCGTTTGCGAAACGGCCTCTGGAGAGGGGGCATTATCCAAGGATACAGAAGGAGAATTTGTAGACTTGCTCATTAATTCATCCATAGAATCATCCTTGATTCCAGCTGACTGTAAAAGTGGTGATTCCGTAACTTTGGATTCATCAACTTTTGTTTCTGCATCCCCCATACTTTTGATTGCCATATAGCCAATTAGAACACTGGCTATAATGACAATAAAAACGCCACCACCTATAACAGCAATGATGCGCTTATCGAAATCCTTTTTCCTTCCAGCAGGTTTTAAAGAGAAATCGCCTTGACCTTTGAACTCATTAATTTCCTGCTCTGGCGAAGTTTGATTATTGTTTTCCATAATTTTTAACCTCCCGGATTTCACCAGTAGTAGTACCATTATAGTTATACCAGCCAGTATTATTTGCTTTAGTCCGCAACCCTAAAACCAATTCATTCAGGCGTAGACGAAACTCTTTGCTGACGGCATGAAGAACTAAAATATCATTAACCTGATGCGATGAAACCATAGTTTCAGTTCCATCAGGAAGCACCTCATATGCTACTGGCCGTGGTGCGTTTGTGGGGAATCGCATACATGTAAATGTTCCGTTATCCCAAATTTCATATGGAGACAGCACCATATCCCCTTTCTTCTGGTAATCTCGATTAATCGTACCGGAGCAAGGGTTTTGATTAATGCTACGCCCTTTAAATGGAGTTTCTCCAACTTTGGGTGGCTGTGGGTAACGGAAGCGGAACATATAGGTCATATTTGAGACACTTTTTGCAAGCTTCAGCTCAAAGATATATGTTCTACGATTGGTTTTAACAATCATATTGGTTTCAGGTTCTTCAGCATACATGCTTGGCTTCAGAATGATCATGCTTCCATTCTGATTTGCCCCAACCATCCATTCAGGCGATTCCTGAACTCCTGGCTTACCAACATTCAGAATCCCGTCATCAAGGTTAATTGTTTCACCAGGCTCCAACTGGATAGCTGTTGAGCGATTTTTCATTGCATATATACGGAATACGTTGTCAGGGCTATATAACGCAGTCTGAATGCGGGAATCATAGCTGTTTCCACGTCCTGACACCTCAGCCTTTGCCGCTGGCAGGAATGACACGGCAACACAGAACGATAACGCAGTTACTAAGCATTTCATGAGCCACTCCCTACAATAGCCATTGTTTTGCTATAACCTTTGACACCATAACCGAGAGGATTAAGCCACTGATCGCCCTCTGTGATTGCCGGATTTTTATTATCAATAGAGATCAAAATAATAGAGCTAACCGGGACTGTCTGCGGCACTGGTTTACCATCAGGTAAAAGGCGAGATTCAGTTAATCGCACCTGATAGGTTTTAATCCCTGTATCACTTTCCAACTTTCTTTCATTGCTACTCGGCAAAAGAACAATGGATTCAACAATGGATTGAATTTGTTGTGACTGCCCCAATCTTGCTACATAACCTTTGCTGGATAACTGAAAGTTTTTGTATTGCTCGAATACATCCGGGCTTGATGTCAATTGGACAAAGCGATAATTTGCGCGCTGTGACGACCAGTTATATGATTCACGAGCGAGAATATATTGATGAATAAAATGCTTATCCTCAACAACCTCTGGTTTCTCCGTACCATCAGATGGTTTTACTACATCTACATAACCACTGCTTTTGTCTACCCGAAGAATCATAGGAACAACGGTTTTCAACGGGGTTAACATCATCACTGCCAGAATAGACATAAAAGCCAATAGACCAAAGAAAATAGATAGCCTACGTGAACTCTTTGCCTTTTTACGATAGTCCTCTGCAACACGATCTTCAAACCATTTGGCCGCCTGTGTGTAGGCCATAATTTGTTGCCCCACTTCTTTTTGCTTCCCTTGAAGAGGGCCATCGTTATAGTGCAAATGTTTTTCCTGTTCTACAGCATCTTTTATTTTTTTCTTAAACATTATTTAACCCCCTGAGTAAGATTAGTTACCGTTGGATTAGCATCAATCCAATCACCTTTGGGTTGAGTTAATTTCTCAGGGGAAGAACCACATGCAGTTAACCCCAGCACTGTACATAGTACAGCGCAGATAATAATAATCTTTTTCATATTAAACCTTGATTAGAGAGAGAGGAAATAACAATAGGAGTAACTCAGACTAGGAAATTCGGTTTCCCCTTCTTTTCATTAAATACCGCGCAGCTCTACCCCCCATTCGACTCGCTGCCCCTAACCCTGTACCTTTGCTAAGAAGTCCGCCGACACCAGTTACCCCTCCGCTTGGAGATCCCCCCATAACAGATGCGGCATAGTTTGGTATCTCTGTAGCAAGTAAGGTAAATGCACCAAAATATAACAGGATACTAAGGCAACTCATTAAATCGGTTTCTATTTCGCCACCTTTAACCACATTTGCATTAATGAAAGACATTTCCAATCCGATTACGACAGCAAAAAGAGCCTGAGCTAAAGTGAATCCACCCAACACACCAACCCATCCCCAAAAATATTGCCGAGTGGCAGGGAATAAGGACAATGCGATAAATATCGGCCCAACTACCAGCAATAACATTGACGCTGCCTTTAACGTAATCAACGTTCCTACTGCGACCAAAAGAAAAGGGATACCACCGACAAGCAACAAAACTAAGGCTAGTATACCTAACACCGTGGCTTTGAAATTACTTATTGGTTCAAATTTCATAGCATCGATTGTATTAACAACAGCATCAAAGAACGAGCTTATTAGCCCATCAACCAAATTTGTTTTATCACCACTCACGCCCGCCATTGTATTCCCCAACCAAACCGGGAATTGCGTTACCGTTGGAACAATCGTACTGACATACCAAGAAACGCTAAAAGCCATAAACAAAATACACGATGCTTTAAATATCGTCAGTAAAACATCTTGTATTACTTGAGTTAACCCCTGGAAATACCACTCCAACGAACGTAGTAAGATGTATATCATCCAAAATGCACCAAAAACAACCCCCATCACAGCCATAACAGCCGTGACATTATTCATTTGTGTTTTTGCTGCATTATCGATGGCATCGAACAGAGTTTGTGCAACCTGTACGTCCATACAAACCTCTTATTTTTTCACATAAGTGTGGCCGTTATATTGCAATTTTTCGTTTTCTAACCGCATGGAAAAATTCTGACCAGCGAGCACAGTATCACTTTCAGCTTTAGCTTCTCTTTTGGTAATAGAATATTCCATTGAAGTTACGCCAATTGATGCGCTGTTTTCATCAATATGAAATACACCATCATCATATGTAATATTAATATCAGCTGGATATTTTGCCTTATCAACCTGATACCAATGACCGATAAAAGCTTTTCCCTGTTCACCTTTACAGGCAGACAAAGTAAAAGCAATACAAAGCAAAATAGATATTTTTTTTAACATCACCTCAATACTCCTTAGCTAAACAGCAGAAAACAGGTTGCACATCTCTAGTGTGCAACCTATAGAGTGAGATGGCTAGTAGCTAGGCCGCTGTTTGCTTTTACCAAGCATGTAGTCTTCAAACGCCTGGGCGCGTTTTGCATCATCAATCTTGTTCTGCTGCTCCATCAAATAGCGCGTATTTTGAAGCTGCGCTTGTTGATTTTGTAGCTCAAGCATTTCCTGCTGGTAACGAAGCCCTAACTGCTCCCTATCTTTAGGTGTCTCCACTGAGTTCAGGCGGCTACGCAACCCCTCAGCCGTTTTGATACGTTTATTTGAAGCATCATACTGCTTTTCAAGCGTATCAGCCTGAGACAGAAGCTTATCAAAAGCGGCCTGAATTTTCGGGTCGCTACTGGTTAGGCCGTAGCGAGTGCGCAAATTAGGGAGATCTTTAGCTTGGCTGTAGATGTCCTGCCAGTCGCTAACCGGTAGCAGTTCATTGAGTAATGGGTCATTCAAAAAATCACCCAATTTATCATTGCCCTGCATGATGCTTTTGTAATGGTCATATTGGCTCTTTGCCTGAGATATGGCTTCCTTCGCCTTATCCAGCTGCGCTAGCGCCTCCTTAGCTTGTTGCTGTGCATTCACCACAAGTTGAGTGATGTTCGCCACATCAACGGTAGGAATACCGGAGGCATATACGGGCAAACTGATCGCCATAGCAAGGCTAACCGCCATTAACGTTTTCAATTTCATATTGTACTCTCTGATTCGGTTTCGTTTGGATGGGTAACAAGTGATGAGACGACATCTCTCCCATACTCCTTCATCTTTGCAAGGAACGCCGGATACCACACCTTCGCATCATCAGTTTTAAGATCTTCGCGTACTTGAAAAGCGACCATCTCATCAAGGAAGTGAGGAACCCATATAGCAGGATCATCAGTACCTAATTTTTTCCGCACACGTTCAGCAACGGGTAGATTTTTCATCGTTGCTGATAGTAGTGGAATGTAATATTCGAGACGGCCATTTAAAGCTAATGAAACCATAACAGCGCCAGAACCTTGTTTAATCATCATTTGGCGACTGTATGGGGTTAACTCTGATATTTTTTCGAACTCCCTCGCTGTAACACCGAATTTACTATAGCTTTCAAGATTTGCCTTATCATTTGCCATCCACTCCTGTGTAACAATTTGTTGAATCATTGCAGGAGCTGACGGTGTATTTAGCGCAGATTCAGGAGTTTGAGTATCTAATAACAACAGTTCCCCCCTCATACGACCAGCAAGTAAAATCTCTTCGATTTTGGCGGCTGTACTTTCAAAAGCTAACTGAACCCAATACTCCGAGATCTGATTAATCATCAGACAACCTGGCTCTTTTGCATGCATACTACTTTTAAGGAAATAAAAAGTATTAAGCATTACCTCAACAACTAAAGGATGATTAGCAACATAACTTTTCTTAAGAATATGTGTGCAATCGAAAGCCAAGCGACGGTACTTCTCAGGATAAAAAAGGTTTCGTGGGGAGTCGAGCACCCATGCGTATTGCCCTTTCTTGCCGTTGACAGTACACCATTTTGATAATCTTGCTCTGAGTCCATTACCGCCAGTATCAGGTATTGATTGGATTAGAAGAGAGAAACGACGCTCCTCATGGACTCTATGCTTCATTACAGCATCAATAGCTGACTTAATGATAGTTTCTTCATTAGAGTCAGCACCGCCAGCACATTGTTTTACGGTATCAAATAAAAGCTGCCTCAGTTCATTTGAATCCGGGAGTTGGAATAACTGAATACCAGTATAAACACCCGGTTCAATAGAATAATATTTAACGTTCAGTGCCCGGTGAATATTCTCCATTGAGTTATTATAGTCAATACCGAAAATCATCGGATTCCATCGACTAAAAAATATCATTTTTAAGGCTGCTGACGATGATTTACCTGCCCCCGTCTGAGCGTGGTTCACCATGTGCCCAGGGAATGCCTGACCTGTGTTATTTTGCCCAGGAGGACTGTCATGAGCATTCAGGAAGAAAAGGCCGCCCTGAACGGTCTTAAGAGGCATCAAAGCCGTTCCATCACCCGGAGGATTTCCCGTCGCCTTACCCGTAGGGGTTGCATGCAAAGAAAACCCACATGCAAGATTTTCAGTCGATTTAGGGTATCGGTAAATCACATCGGTATACGCAGGAAACAGCGTAAGCCACGAATCTATATTAGTGCTTGTTGAGCGAACAAATCCTGTATTGAGAGCTAAAAATAATGCCTGCATTCTGGCACCATTATTAACCGCCTTTTCCGGTGTTTCGCCATAAACGATCAAACTCGAATGATAGTGCCCAAAAAGTCTCTTCCCTTGAGTAACGGCTTGAACATCGTCTTCCAGTTCCTCTGTCTGTGAAGATTCGCCTTCAGTCGATGCTAAATCCACCTTTTGTGCATTAATCTTTGTTTTGATTTTGTTCCGGTCTTCGAAATGGAACGTTTGAACTAATGTAAAGTCGTATTGTTCCTCAAGAACCTGATCCCACATTCCCGGTTCACTTTCATCTGGGTAATCACGCAGATCATATGTAGTAGCAAACCTAGGAGCACTATTATATGGGCGGCATTCTACATAATCGTAAGCACCAAAGCCTGTTTCCCCATTAATAACCGAGTCGCCAAGTCGGGTATCTGTAACCGGGACATCTTGATCAACACCGTTAAAAATAAATGAATAGAATCGCCCTACTTGGCTATACAACTTACCATTGCGCTCTTCCATCCCCATGACCGCAACGCTGTAATCACTGAGCATTTCCTGGCATATGGATAGTAATTCCACCATACTGGCAATACCTTCCTCAAGATCACTGTGCTTGAGAATAAGCCCCATACCATACCCTACTTGTTGATATGCCCCGCACCTGAACGGTGCAGTATATTCATCAACAAAATCCTGTAAGATAGGTATCTCCATTTTATAATGCGCATCGAGACGTACACCTGTTTTAAATGTGTACGTTTGAAGCATCAAATTTTTACCTTCTTGCTTCCCTAGTGCCTTGATACAGCGATCCAGCCTTTTAAACTCACGATTTAGGGTTTCTTTATCACGTGTTTCGTGTGGCACCCCCTTAAAACGAAGTAACGCAAGTAAATGTGAATTACCTAATGTACATACATTAGGATGTACATGGTGCCCTAACCAGGGCACTTTTTTACTCTCCGGTGAGAATACGTTTTTTGATTGCTCGCCGCGCATTTGTTTCTCTCCACTTTGGATTTCTTGGGGTGATAAGCAAGTGCCGACCATATTTCCTATTCATACGTTTTCTACGACGTGTAAAAAAGAAACGGCGCATAGCTTTATCATCTCTCTCGGTTATGATCCGCAACGCGAGTAGTGCAATAATAAATGGGGAGGGAGTGGCTATACCCCACCACCCCCATAAATAAATACCAACAAAGAAGCTGATGGCTACTCCCATGAGAAGGAATATTAAGGGGAATACAGGTATTCCCCAATACATAGCAACCCTTCCCATTGCGTTGTGCGTCTCATATTTTAGCGTCTCTGTTTTTTCTTCTTTCAAGACACGCTTCCTCCCCATACTGAATAAGCCCAGGTAGCAAGAGCAACTCCACCACCAACGGCTCCAATTACTGCGGCATGGTTGAAGTAGTCCATTGCAGTGACTTTCATATCACCGGACATACGCGAGATAATCCAGCACACGCCGATATACACCATCGAAGCGACAGCTGCGATCCCCCCAACGATAATAATCATCGTTTTAAAGTCTTTCGCAAAGGTTACGATGGGATCATACCAGGCCGCTTCCGCCGAAACTGGAGATAACATCGAAAACATAGCGAACATGAAGGCGTAATATACAGCTGGTTGTGCAAGTTTATTGGTCAGAATATCAAGCTGGATTTTTAGAGCTTTCATCAATGAGTTCCTTATTATCTGGTGAAGGTTTACTGTGTTGAACTTTAGGGTTAGATGTTCGCGGAAATTCGCGTAAAACATCCCATGATTCATAAGTAGGTGGTGCTGTATATTGTGGCTGAGGGTTCTCCTTTGCGGCATTTCTGTCTTCTTTAGTACTAGGTACGACATACTGATTTGAAGCGGTTGTATATCCAATTCGCTGTATATAGCTCGTATTATTAAACTCTGACTCCTTCCGTTTCCCCCGTTGATAATCTCCTGAGTAATAACAGCTAAGAGCGCTTCGTAAATCCCCCCCACCCTTATAGCAGTCCGAGATTATTTTTTCGAACACCTTAAGGTTAGAACATGGATCAAGCATATCTTCAGCTGTAACATTAAATAGACTAAAGTTGGTGCTAGTTATTTGCATTAAGCCTACTGAATAGCGTCGCTTTTTCTGCTCAATACTATTAATTATTTCAATCGCTCTCGACTTAGACTTTGGCATGTGCGTAATAACGCTTTTACCATCTTTACCTCTCTCCTTTTTAGGGATGATTTCGGCAATTGCATATGGATTAAAACCTGATTCCGTTTTTGCTACGTCCAGTGCTGTATCCGGGTGAACTGAAACAGCACACTGCATAGCTAACGAAACGAACGTAGCAGCAGATAACATTTTTCCTCCAAACGTTATATATGTTGGTTAGGTATAAAAGTACTCATAGAAGCCCACTATCAAAATAATGGGCTTCATCATTACTTTTCATTAAAATTAACGCCAGTGCATTGCTATCTATCAGTGCTGCCCTTTCACGTCTGTAACTCCTGGCCTCCCAGGCAGAGCTAATCTTCTCAACAGGCAGATCGTACCCATTGATACATCGCATTTTCGCGTCGGGGTCTATATAGATGCTTTGCATCTGTAACGACTTTTATAAATTGTTAAAGAGCGAAATTCAGGTAAAAAAAATCCCCTGCACGATGAATGCATATATAAGAGGGATTGAAATTTGGTTCCCTGGTGAAATGCTTATTCCCTTAGCTTTATATTTTTCCTTCTTTCCCCGGTGTTACCTATCCCTTAGTCCCGTCATTTAAAAAACGCTTACCTTCAGTGGCAATATCTGGGAAATTTCTTAAAGAGTCAGCCAGACGTAAAGAAGCCTCTTTTCTTTTGCTTCTGCCGCATCGTTTGGCTGCCTCAGTCAAAAGCCGGTTGTCTTCTGGAGAAAGATCAACAAGCGATTGAGTGTTCTTCTTGGTGGTGTCATCGGTCATATAAACGTTCCAATTCAACAGATGGCAGATAGAAGAACCGAAAATTTGTCTTTTATCGCCTAATTCTTATCAAACAGAGAGTTAACTGTGATTAAGCAACCTAACTACTGTGGCTGCTTTTTGTTCTACAAATCTTCTAACAGCAGCCTTCTCACTGCACTCTCAACCACTAACGATATTGAATTTATATCAAACCGATATCGTGCGCAAGTTTTTATCAACTTTTACGACATTTTTATGCTTATAACTATACTTTCATGATATCCAATGTCGCGCGGCGATATCTTAAGAGTTTGTTTTTATTGAAAAAATTAACTCTAAGGTTAGAATCGTCTTACGAACTTTTAAGAACACCGAAGAGAAGCTGAGCGATGGAAGAAGAGACTAAGAGCGATAACTGGTTAGGTGAAATGCTAGCTAAAGCACTCATCGTGAAGGGGATACCAAAGCAGAAGCATATCGCCCACATAGGTAGAGTTTTAGAGTTAACAACAGCAGCCGCCCATAAAAAACTTACAGGTTCTACAAAATGGGAAGTATCGCAGCTGGTAAAGGTAGTCCATTCAATCGGGATGGAAATGAGCGAGTTTTTTGAGCTATATAGCCCATCACACACAGAGACTCACGAAGCATTATGGAGCGAAGGTAATACAACGCTAAAATGCAAAATCTACCTTTCACCTGAAACCTCCGACGAAAAGACGGAGTATTCAGCAGTGAAAATCAATGACGAATGGTGCGTAATTCACACCGATGATATTCGAGATGAATACTTAGTTGAATCTAAGAGAAACATAGAAAGCATTGTTATACACCCCAGGAAAATCGAAATAGGAAAAAGTAGCATAGCTATCCTGGATGATGATAAAAACATTGTTGATAGTATCAAAGAAATTATTGACGATGGCCGATTTATAGTTGATGGATTCTACTCTATTGATGACTTATCACGTGCAATTGATAAGTCTGCTTATGATGCTTATATTTTGGATTGGGTTGTTGGAGATAAAACCGTATTCGATACCATTAAGAAAATCAGACAGTCTCAGAAAAGAAACTCTATGATCTTGGTACTAACAGGGCAATTAGAAGGGATTATTGATGAAGAAATTTCAATATCTATAAATGATTATGATATCGTCGGCCCATTTGAAAAGCCGATTAAAGGAAGCTTAATAAAATCCAATATCGATAAATTTTTTCCTAAGTAGTTAGCTATGAACAAACAACTTTTAGAGTTTACTGGTAGCCTTTTACTTGACAGTAAGTATATTGTCTCACCGTATGGTATCAGTAAAAAACTACCCAAAGGAGAAATAACCCCTCTAAACTACGAGGTAATACATAACAATTCAATAAGTAATATCACTATAGATTACACTACAGTACAAAATCTTACTATAGTGAATGGGATGGGCGTTACCCTGGGTGACTCAATTATTGGCATATCTGCATTACATAATATAAAGAAAATAAATCCAGGAATAAAAATAAGGGTAATCAGACCGGAGAATTGCCCAGCTTATGTTAATGAGCTATATCACATAGCTAAAAATGTAATAGATGAAATTTATTACATGCCATATGATATTTCTCATTTAAAAGATTCTGATGTAATCATTGATATGGGAAACCAGGTGTATTGGGAAGATTTCAATCGCTTAGAAATGCATGATTTCTTCCTTAAAAGCCTTGGCCTTAACTACAACTATTTTTCACCAGAGGAGAAGAGTAACCGTTGGCTTCAGGATTGCAATGTAGAGGAATTAGACCTTGGCGAATATGTTTTGTATTGCCCTAATGCAAGTACAAAAATAAGAAGCATCCCAGCAAAGTTTCATCACAAAACAATCACCCAGCTTACCCAAGCATACGGGAAAAAAGTATTTGGTTTCATTGACATAAATCATGAAAACTACACTAACATTGCAGCAACATCTAAAAATACAGCTGCTTTCATTTCAATAATTAAAAATTCTAAGTACATGTATACCTGCGATTCTTCAGCTTTGCATATTGCCGCAGGTTTTAATGTACCTTCCACTTGTATTTTTACCACAGTAAAACCGGAACTGCGCAGCATTTACTATAAAGACTGCCATTCCATTTATATAGGAAACAATTTAACTGAAGGAATTCATAACAGTGAAGATGAATTCCTCATTATGCTCATTGAAAAAGAATTTGAGGTTTATTATGCGTAAATTTAAATATTTCCTTCTGATTGTGGTTTTATCTTTTGCAACCCTGTCAAATGCCAACGCAAAAGTAGGTGATATTTATATTAATGGAAAAATAACTACCACAAATACAAAAAATGGTTACATCCTTACAAGTCAAAAATTTAACGAACTACCCAAAACAATAATAAGAACAACAACATCATGGACTGCAAAAGATCACCCAGTTAACTTTGAAGGTGTAAAAATAAAAGATATATTGCATCTGGTAAATGCCAAAGGAAAAACACTAAGAATGCATGCCCTGAATGACTACTGGGTTGATATTCCTATTTCTGACGTAGAAGATTTCAATATAATCCTTGCAAATAAAATGGATGGAAAACCATTAGAAATAAGGAACTTTGGGCCATATTTCGTAATTTATCCATTAGACAGTAATCCGACTAAACTCAACTCACCTATTTATTTATCTCGTTTTATCTGGCAAGTAGACAAAATCACGGTGCTATAAATGAATAAAAAATTGATGTTAATCTTTGCAGGAATAGCATTGGCATTAGCCTTTGCTATCTCAACAATTGTAAAATACAATTCATTACTTTCTGACAAATCTTTATATGCAATTACAGGAACACAAGAGAATTACGCATGGGCAACTGCAAAATTCTCGATTCAGTTAGCGGATTTTTACGCTTTAGTTAGAAGCAATGATAAAGATCTTGAGCAAATACGCTTAGAATTAGATATTTTATTTTCGCGAGTTTCCGTTATTAAAAATGAAAGTGAATCAACCATTCCTCTCTATAAAGAAAAGGACTATAAAGAAACTATCGACAACATATATAAAAAACTAGAAATTGTTGATCACTATATAAAACAACCGTCCCCAGATATGAGAAAAGTGGTTTCTCTGGTTAATGATATAGAGCCAGACTCTAAGTTATTAGTTAATATTGCAGATCACGCAGAAGTACGCCAGCGTACAAATGCAAATGTCGATTTCAAAGAAACAAAAAAACAGATACTTATACTTTTATATATAACGGGAATCTTAACAATAACATTAGGTATTTTTATTTGTGTTTTCTTATGGAAGTTAAATAAATTATTGGACTCAGAAAAAAAAGCATTTAATAATAAAAATGCTTTTTTGGGCATTGTTGGTCATGAGTTACGAACGTCCCTACAAGCCATCATATCCACGATTGATGCCATTTCGCAAAAGTATAACAAAAACAATGACGATCCCCAATTTATAAGATTAGAAAGTGCTGTTACTAAAATTGAAATGCAAATGAAAGACCTATCTGAATTTGCAAGGATAGATAATGGTAATATACAAATAAGTGCAGCACAGTTTAATTTAAAAAAAATTATTGATCTTACCGTTGACGATTGCATTAGTGCATTAAAGAAAGAGAACGTAAAAATAATCACAGATAAAATTCAAGACATTAATATAATAGGTGACTCATCGAGAATAATGCAAATTGTCGAGAACCTTGTTACTAATGCTATTAAATACACACAAAAAGGTAATGTAAATGTTATAGCTGGGTTAGATTCCAAAACAAACCTTGTAATAAAAGTTGAAGATACAGGGCAAGGAATTCCAAAAGATAAGATTAAATCAATATTTAGTCCTTTTGAGAGACTTAAAGGAAACGAAAATGGTGTTCCTGGCTTTGGGATGGGATTAGCAATTGTTAATGGCTTGGTTAAAGCAATGAAAGGCCAAATTATTGTTAAAAGTGAAGTTGGCGAAGGAAGTTCATTTACGGTAAAAATCCCCGTATCTTTAGGCTCCAGCTCACATGAATTGGAAAATATAGATAATTCCATATACGAGCCTCATTTTAATCATCTTAGAATCTTATTAGTTGATGATAATGAAATGTCATGCTCTTCATTAGTCTCTATACTTGAAAGTGCTGATTATAATGTTGAATTCACAAACTCACCTGTTCGTGCATTCGAAAAACTGCAACGAAAACCTTATGATCTTGTTCTTAGTGATCTCCAAATGCCAATAATGACTGGGGATGAGTTATTTCAGAAAATAAAATCTATAGAAAGTCCGAACAAAGAAACGCCTTTCATATTTATTAGTGCTTATGCGAATGAAAGCCCTATACCATCAATAACAATGCTGACTAAACCTGTAAGAATCAGGGATATAAATAAAGCAATAAATAGTGTAATGGAATCAAAATAATTACTTACTACCAGCCCTGATTGTGACCGAATATATCAGGGCTATAACGTCCTATAACATCAAAAAATTTGTATTAGTTAAAATTCTAGCTAATTTTTATAAGTCATTGTTTTTTAGCATTTCATGTTTCCCCTCGATGCTGCTGCAGGACGCTGGCCAGCTGCTGCCGGCGACACGACCGGATCTGGACTTGTTCAACCTTACTGAAAGATGTGCTACGTAAAAATTCTATGCCCGTAGGGCATGGAAGCCGCCAGAAATGGCACAGGTAATCGCTGAAGGTGAGGGGCGGCGATGCCCGCCCGTCAGGGCGGTTACAGTTTCCCGTTCTGCGCCATACCCCCCCCTCCCTGCAAAGCCCATTGCGGCCTTTCAGACGATGATACAGCTGCACAGCGTCCGTAAGCCCGGCTGAGCACGCAGGAAGACGCGAGAG
>SKER01001364.1_pt1 | contig 20209 bp, 13 predicted proteins | sample 4826961 | NCBI WGS metagenome assembly SKER01 (sample SAMN11008804, study PRJNA524170) | human gut metagenome | biome: Human fecal sample; material: Feces; isolation source: fecal sample from pouch patient p47 | host: Homo sapiens | place: Israel: Tel-Aviv | collected 2016-11-16 | reverse complement strand
CCTATATATCTCCTATCTAAAACACTTAAAACAACTATATAGTTGCATCCTATATTTAGATACATACTATATGATACTCTAAAACGTGGGGAAGTACAATGTGGAAAAAACACAAAATAAAAGGGAGCTTTCTCGCTCCCTTTAGATAAAGTGCCAAAAAAAGCTAATATTTTTGTTATCTTCCAGAACATTTGTTGTGCAAAAAAGTTTCATATATGATTCTTGTTAAAAATTCCTAAACAAAAAATTACCTGTTCATAATCAGCATGTATCCGAAAAATACTTTCTGCAAATTCAAGATTACCCCGGCATTCTTGCTGCGATATGGGAGTCATCTCACATCTGATATACCATAAATCAGAGGATTAGATTGCTTTCAGATTTTCCAAACACACTTTAGCTCTTTTGCAAATCTTAATTACTGTTCTTTCTGTTCTTTCTGTTCTTCTTTATTCGTAGAAAGACTTCCCGTTACACGGTTATAAAGTTCCTGTGCTGCATTATATCCCATTTTTTTCGCACGATAGTTAATCGCTGCGGACTCTACGATAACCGCAAGGTTACGACCCGGACGAATTGGGATAGAGTAGCAGACAACCTTATTGCCGAGGAACTCAATATATTCTTCATCAAGGCCAAGTCTGTCGTAGTTTGCTTCTCTGTTCCAGTCTTCTAAACGGATAACCATATCAATTGTCTGGTTATACATTACACTTTCCACACCGAACAATGTCTTTACATCAACAATACCGATACCACGAAGTTCGATAAAATGTCTTGTAATATCTGGAGATGTTCCCAGAAGGGTGTCGTCACTGATTTTACGTATTTCAACAACATCATCGGATACAAGACGGTGTCCACGGTGAATCAGTTCAAGAGCCGCCTCGCTCTTTCCGATTCCACTCTCACCCATGATCAAAACACCTTCACCGTATACGTCAACCAAAACACCATGAATGGAAATACGTGGAGCAAGTTCCTCGCTCAGCCAGCGTACAGAGTTCGCAATAAAATCTGAAGTTGTCATCTCTGTTGTAAAGATTGGAACACCGTTCTTTTCTGCTGTATCAAGCATCTCTAGTGACGGCTCTAATCCACGGCAAAATACAAGGCATGGAATATTAAAGCTGAAAATCTTCTCACAAAGAGGTGGGATAGATTCCGGTGCAAGCTGCTTCATATATGCTGCCTCAACATTACCGATTACCTGAATTCTTTCTGAATCAAAGTGTTCAAAAAATCCGGCAAGCTGCAATGCAAGACGGTTTACCGCAGACTGCTCAATCATAATGCTGTCTGTATCAATATCTGGTAACAGGCTTTTTAAATTCATCTTGTTTACAAATTCTGTAAGTTTTACCTTGTACATAATTCCCTCCGTAATTATCCGATGTACTCTCGGAATCTTTTTGTGCTTGATTTTGTGAGAAGATTTTTTGTCAGTTGTGTCCAAATTTTTGAGGCGTACGCGGTGCGTACGTTGATGAAATTCGGGTACGACTGGCGGAAAATCAGCCACAAAAGCAAGTGCAAGAAAGACTCCGAGAGTACATATCCATTTTTCATTAAGTTCATTTCTCTTGCAAACTACACAGTAAGATTCAGCCACAGTATCTGCCAGCCAAAATTACTTCTTTACTCTTCTTCATCGTAAAACCCATATTCTTTGGTTTGTATGTGAATCACTCAGCAGCAATACTATTCTCCCTGTGTATAATTTTGCAGAGTTGCGTTAGTATTATATCAGTATCCACACCATTCAAGAATGCCCCGGCATTCTTGCTGCGAGGTGGGAGTCATCTCACATCTGATATATTTATCATACCACATCCCCATTTTTTTTAGAAGTATCCTCATGAAAAAAGCGGTAAATTTCTTCGGCTACATTTTCTGTAATTCCATCTGCTTCACAAAGTTCTGTCACGGAAGCTTCTTTTATTTTTCCGATATCCTTAAAATGCTTCATCAGGCTTTTTCTTCGTGCAGGACCGATACCTTTAATATCATCAAGTACCGAATGTACCTGCTCTTTTCCACGGAGTGCTTTATGATATGTGATTGCAAAACGATGCGCCTCATCCTGCAAACGGGTTATCATCCGAAATGCTTCCGAATTTTTAGGAAATTCAATGATTTCATTGTTATAATATAAGGCTCTTGTACGATGGAAATCATCTTTTACCATACCGCAGACCGGAATAGTTAATCCCAGCTTTTCGAGGACCTGTAATGCAATGTTTACCTGGCCTTTTCCTCCATCCATCATAAGAATATCCGGAAAACGGGTAAAACTTCCAAGTTCCATATCCTGTCCCTTTTCTTCCCGCTCCTTCTGCTCCCTGATACCGTGGGAAAATCTTCTCTCTAACGCCTCTTCCATACAATGGTAATCATCCGGTCCGGCTACGGTTTTTATCTTAAATTTACGATAATCGCTTCGTTTAGCCTTACCTTTTTCAAAAACAACCATTGAAGCAACATTTTCATATCCATTTGTATTGGAAATGTCAAATGCCTCCATACGGTTTAAGTTCCCAATTCCTAGTGCCTGCTCTAATTCATGTACCGCACCAGTTGTTCTGCGTTCTTCTCTCTTTAATTTCTCACTGTCCTGTGCGAGAACATTCTGTGCATTCTTTCTTGCAAGCTCCATCATCTGATGTTTACTTCCACGCTTCGGCATAGCAAAAATCACTTTACTTCCACGCTTATCTGAAAGCCATTTTTCAAGAATTTCCTGATCAAGAACTTCTTCCTGCGTTAAAATTTCTTTTGGAATAAATGGAGTCCCTACATAGAACTGCTTAATAAAGTCCGTGATAATCTCTTGTTTTTCACTGTCTCCGATTCCTGTCATATGAAAATGATCTCTGCCGAGAAGCTTACCGCTTCGGATAAAGAAAATAGCCACAACTGCCTCATCGCCGGCCTTTGCCATAGCAATAATATCCCTGTCATCTCCACCGGTATCATTGATTTTCTGCTTCTCACCGATTCGTTTTACATTTTCAATTAAATCACGATACTCGGCAGCCTGCTCAAACTCAAGTTCTGCGGCCGCTTTTTTCATTTTTTCTTCCAGACTGTTTATGATTTCTTTCTCATCGCCATTTAAAAACTTCAACACCTTATCCACATGGGCGCGGTACTCTTCTTTAGAAATATAATTCTGACACGGTGCATCACACTGATTTATCTGATAATAAAGACAGGGCCGGTCCTTCCCTATCTCTTTAGGCAATGACCGGCTGCAACTCCGTATTTTGTATACTTTTCTCATTAGTTCAATTGTATCCTTCACCGCTCCCGCACTCGTATACGGACCGAAATATTTCGATTTATCCCTTTTCACCTGACGGCAAAATAAAATTCTCGGATAATCTTCCTGCACTGTGACACGAATATATGGATAACTCTTGTCATCCTTCAGCATCGTATTGTAATGTGGACGGTGTTCTTTAATCAGATTACATTCCAAAACCAGAGCCTCAAGCTCCGAGTCTGTGATGATATATTCAAAATAAGCGATGTGAGAAACCATGTGCTGGATTTTTACACTCTTATTATAACTACTCTGAAAATACTGACGCACACGGTTCTTAAGGATTCTTGCCTTGCCGACATAGATAATCTCATCCTGTGCATTATGCATCAGATATACCCCCGGCTTTGCCGGGAGTTTTTTCAGTTCTTCCTGAATATCAAACATAATTTACTCTTCCTGTTTTGTTTGCTCACTGTCTTTCTTTTCGGTAACTTTCTGTGCATCCTGACTTTCCGCATCTTTTAATGAAGATTCTTCTGATACCGTTTCTGCTTCGGATAATTCTGTTTTCTCCTTATCCTCTTCAACATTCGCTTCAACACTTTCCAGTTCATCTTTCTTTAAAGATTTATTGTAAATTTCCATGAATTCTTTACCGGTAATTGTCTCTTTTTCAATCAGGAATTCTGCAATCTCGTCCATAACTTCTCTGTGGTCTTCAATAATCTTTTTCGCCTTATCGTAAGCCACTTTGAGCATTTCTTTTACTTCTTCATCGATGAGTGCACCTGTTGCATCGGAACAGTTCATCACTGCACGTCCATCAAGATAACGATTCTGTACAGACTCCAGTCCCATAAGTCCAAATCTTTCAGACATACCGTACTGTGTTACCATCGCTCTTGCAATCTGGGTCGCACGCTCGATATCATTAGAAGCTCCTGTTGTAACAGAATTAAATACAACTTCCTCGGCCGCACGTCCACCAAAAAGTGTAACTAATTCGCTGAGCATCTGCTCTTTACTCATCAGATATTTTTCTTCTTCAGGAACCTGCATGGTGTAACCCAGTGCACCCATTGTTCTTGGAACAATCGTAATCTTCTGTACTGGTTCTGTATTTTTCTGCACAGCAATTGCCATAGCATGACCAACTTCATGATAAGAAACGATTTTCTTTTCTTCCTCACCAAGAATACGGTCTTTCTTTTCTTTTCCGGCAATAACAACTTCTACTGCCTCTAACAGGTCTTTCTGAGATACTGCTTCTCTTCCAGCTTTAACTGCTGCAAGGGCGGCCTCGTTAATCATATTTGCAAGATCAGAACCTACGGCACCGGAAGTTGCCAGGGCAATTTCGTCAAAATTAACTGTCTCGTCCATCTTGACATTCTTTGCATGTACTTTTAATGTCTCCACACGGCCCTTTAAGTCGGGGCGTTCTACGATAACTCGTCTGTCAAAACGGCCCGGTCTGAGAAGTGCCTTATCTAATACTTCCGGACGGTTTGTCGCTGCTAAAATAACAAGGCCTTTTGAAGAATCGAATCCATCCATCTCTGCAAGCAGGGCATTCAATGTCTGCTCACGCTCGTCATTTCCACCACCATAACGGCTGTCACGGCTCTTACCGATTGCATCAATCTCATCAATGAAAATGATACAAGGTGCCATAGACTGTGCCTGCTTAAACAGATCACGAACTCTTGATGCACCGACACCGACAAACATTTCTACAAAGTCGGAACCACTCAGAGAGAAAAACGGTACATTTGCCTCACCCGCAACTGCTTTTGCAAGTAAAGTTTTACCAGTTCCCGGAGGGCCTACTAACAGCGCACCCTTTGGAAGTCTGGCACCAATTTCAATATATTTACCAGGGTTATGAAGGAAATCAACCATCTCAGTAAGACTTTCCTTTGCCTCATCCTGACCGGCTACATCTGCAAAAGTAACTCCTGTCTTTTTCTCAACATATACCTTTGCATTACTCTTTCCTACACTTCCCATCATACCGCCGCCCTTGCCGATTCCACGCATAACAAAATACATCATTGCATAAATCAGCACAAACGGAAGTACATAACTAACCATAACAGAAAGAATCGCATTCGATCCACTGCTGTCCTGCTGTTCATAAGAACTAATCTTATTATTGTCCTCCGCTTCTTTTAAACGGTTAACCAGCAGTGCATCATTCATAGAAACCGTATAATATGTTGTTTTCATTAACGGATTCTGCTGTGTCTTCGGTTCGATATAAATCTTTCGGTCTGCTACCTGTACCTTTTTAATCTCTCCTTTTTCCAACATCGTAAGAAACTTACTATACGAAATCTTCTTCTGTGAACCATTCTTATAACGGCTCATCACAGAAGTAAAGAGAGCGGTAATTCCAAGACAAACGACCAGAAGAATAATGGCAGACTTTATATTCTTCTTTTTGTTTGGATTATCATTCTGATTATTTTTTTTGTCCATTTACGCCTCCATGACGTTTCATATTATAATTTCTTCAATACCTCAATGGCATCTTTCATATAATTATTTTCAACGTACTCAATCTTTCCTGCATCACAGGCTGCGGCAAGTGCTGGGTCCATTGGAAGCTTAGCCAGAACAGGTACATCATACTCTGCTGCGATCTCATCAATGTGACTTTCTCCAAATACCTTAATCTGCTTTCCACAGTCAGGACACTCTACATAACTCATATTCTCTACTAAACCAAGAATTGGAACATTCATCATTCTTGCCATGTTCACCGCTTTTTCTACGATCATTCCAACTAATTCCTGTGGAGAAGATACGATAACGATACCATCTAACGGAACAGACTGGAAAATAGTCAGCGGTACATCACCAGTTCCTGGAGGCATATCAATGAACATATAGTCAATGTTCTGCCATAATGTCTCTCCCCAGAACTGTTTGATTACTCCGCCAAGAACAGGCCCTCTCCAGATAACAGGATCTGTCTCATTCGCAAGCATCAGGTTAACAGAAACAATGTCGATTCCGCAAGTTGTTGTTGCTGGCAGAATCAGTCCTTCTGCGTTACCTACAAGATTCATGGAAAGACCAAATGCCTTTGGAATAGATGGTCCTGTGATATCTCCATCTAAAATAGCTGTCTTAAATCCTTCTCTCATAGAAGCTGCTGCAAGAAGTGAAGTTACCATAGACTTACCTACTCCACCTTTACCGGATACAACACCAATAACCTTCTTAACAGAACTTCCTTTACTTAACTTTACAAGAAAATCTTCTGGTTTGGACTCTCTCTGTGCGCAGCTTTCACCACAACTGCTACAATCATGTGTACAATCGCTCATAATATTTACCTCTCGTTTAACTAAATTTTTTATAAAATTTCTATTAAAATTTTATCAATTTCTTTAGAAATTATTTGCTCAGTTTTCACTGAAATTACCCCTTAATTATTTGTAACTTTTTAACTTCAGAACAAATTTAATGTGACTGGTTATTCAAATTCAAGGATATATTCTGAATTTATATGCTCTGTTTACCACCATGCCACTTCCTTTTCCTCGAAAACCCACCTGCGATACTTGAACACAAGGGCAAGATGATAGTATAGTAAGTATACTAAATGTGCGTTATTATCTCAAATTATTTATTCATCTGCTCTAAAATCTCTTTGACATTTTTCTCAATGTTCCCTTCAAATACAGCAGAACCACATACAAATATATTAGCCCCACATTCTGCAATCTCTTCTATATTCGAAGCCTTCACTCCACCGTCAACCTGAATATCCACATCAAGATTCTTCTCTGTGATCATCTTACGAAGCTCCCGAACCTTCTCGCCACAGTAAGGAATGTACTTCTGTCCTCCAAAACCTGGATTTACAGTCATAACTAATACCATATCCAGTTCTGGTAAAACATACTCAATCGCAGAAAGTGGTGTCGCAGGATTAATCGCAACGGCTGCCTTCTTACCGCAATCCTTAATCTGATGTACTACTCGGTCAAGATGTGTGCAGGCTTCTGCATGTACTGTAATAATATCTGCTCCTGCCTTTGCAAAATCTTCGATATATCTACCTGGGTCTTCTATCATTAAATGTGCATCAAAAATCACATCTGTGAGTGGACGAAGTGCCTTAATTACAGGATTTCCAAAAGAAATCTGTGGAACGAACATTCCATCCATGACATCAATATGCACATACTCTGCTCCGGCATCAATCGCAGTCAAAACATCTCTGCCCAGATTTGCAAAATCAGCAGACAAAATAGACGGTGCTAGTATCTTCTTCATCGGTACCTCCTTAATTTCTAAAAATATCATCTGTATATTTCTAACTCCAATATTACTATACTCCGATATTTTGTTTTTTATATGATGAGATAAAGTCTCACAGTATATCTTAACATAAACGTGGGATACTGCAAGCCGAAAATCAGAAAACCCTTGAAAAAAGCGAAAAAAAAGCTTTGCAATTTGCAATTTTTCTTTTTGCTATGCTACACTATAGCAGAAAATAACCAGTGTACTGTTTTATTGATTTCCAGCCAAATGACAATGATGCAGTATACTATTTCACCGTTAAAATCGCATTTGCGATTAGTCTAACCATGAAAGGAGTTTATCATGCGTTTTTTTGACCCTACAAATACTTATGCAGAAAAAAACTGTGTAAAGAATCACAAAAAAGAACTTCTTGCTTTAGGATCACGAGCATTCGTTATCACTGGACATAGTTCTTCCAAAAAAAATGGTTCGCTTGACGATGTTATCGCTGTTTTAGAGGAAGCTTCCGTTCCTTATCAGATTTTCAATGAAATCGAAGAAAATCCATCTGTTGAGACAGTCGTAAGAGCCGCTGAAATCGGTAAGGAATTCAAAGCGGACTTCGTTATCGGCATCGGCGGAGGTTCTCCATTAGATGCATCGAAAGCAATCGCTTTATTAATTGCCAACCCAGAAGAAACCGGAGACTGCTTCTATGTAGCAAAAGACTTAAAAACACTTCCAATCGCCGCCGTTCCAACAACCTGCGGTACTGGTTCAGAAGTTACTCCTGTCTCCGTTCTGACCCGTCACGACACACAGACAAAGAAAAGTATTTCCTACAAGATTTTCCCAGACATCGCCCTCATTGACGGTAAATATTTACTGTCCGCAAGTAAAAATCTTTTAATCAACACTTGCGTTGATGCCCTTGCACACGCAGCCGAAAGCCGCGTAAGCATCCAGACAAACATCTATAACCAGATGTTCGCAAACTACGCATTGAAACTGTGGGGAGACATCGTTCCATTCCTTCGTTCCGATGAAGAATTAAGCGAAGAACTCGCAGAAAAACTCATGCTGACTTCTACAATCGCAGGAATGGCAATCGCCCAGACCGGAACTTCCATTCCACATGCATTAAGCTATGATGTAACTTACCATAATGGAGTAGCACACGGAAAAGCCTGCGGAATCTTCCTTGCTGCTTACCTCCGCGTTTACGCAGAACAGAAACCAGAAGATGTCGAAGAAATCCTTACCCTCTTAGGCTTCAAAACCCTCGATGACTTCGCCTCTTACTTAACTGAAATCCTTGGCACAGTCAGCTTAACACAAAAAGAAGTCACATTCTACATCGACAGGATGATGGAGAATACTTCGAAATTGGCTACATGTCCTTTTGAATTAACAAGGGAGGATATCGAGAAGATTTATCGAGAATCTATCGTGGTTGAATAAGCAAAAGCCATAAGACTGAATCCCCCTTCGCCTCCACAAATCTCTCAATTTTTTTACCCGACGGCCCACATAAAGCCAGTTTAAAGCTTGCCAACAAGCAGAAGAACCCCGTATATCCAAGATTTAACGCAACAGAATAAAATTCCTTCTTGGATATACGGGGTTCTTCGTCTGTCTACCAAGTTCTACTCGGCTTTATATTATCGTCCTAAAATCTGAGCGATTTCAAACTCATACTGGTCTACGTCTTTAGCCATTCCGAGTGCGTCTTCGATATCGTAGTCAATATACTGACCATTACGGTATCCTACTACTCTGTTTGTAGCGCCGCTGCAAAGCAGGTCTACTGCTAAAGCTCCCATGTAAGAAGCATATACTCTGTCTTTTGCTGTTGGGTTTCCACCTCTCTGCATATGACCTAAGATACTTGCTCTTGTCTCTACACCAGTTGCCTGTTCGATTCTCTTAGCCATTCCATAAGAATGTCCAACACCTTCTGCGTTGATGATAAGATGATGTTTCTTACCAAGTGCCTTTTTCTCAAGAATGCTTTCAATTAATTCATTTTCAAGTTTTGGTCTGTTACCATCGAAACGCTCTGGAATTAAGATATCCTCAGCTCCTGAAGCAATACCACACCATAATGCGATATAACCAGCATTTCTTCCCATTACCTCGATGATAGAACATCTTTCATGAGATGTGGATGAGTCACGAATCTTATCAATTGCCTGCATAGCTGTATTTACTGCAGTATCAAAACCGATTGTATATTCTGTACATGCAATATCTAAGTCAATTGTTCCAGGAAGAGCTACTGTGTTAATTCCCTGTGCAGATAACTTCTGTGCTCCACGAAAAGATCCGTCACCACCGATAACAACAAGTCCGTCGATGTTATGACTTCTTAAAATCTCTGCTGCCTTTTCCTGATACTCTAACTGTTTAAATTCTTCACATCTTGCGGTAAATAAAGCTGTACCACCACGAGAAATGATGTCACATGTGAATTCCTTCTCCATATCAAAGATCTCATCGTTTAACAGTCCGCTGTAACCACGATAAATTCCTTTTACATCAATACCTCTTGCCCATGCTGTTCTTGCTACTGCTCTTAATGCAGCATTCATGCCTGGAGCATCTCCACCACTTGTTAAAATTCCAATTGTCTGAACTGCGCTAGTCTTATTCATCTAACGTTACCTCCATTTCATAATTCCCTAAGTATACTCCCTAACGATTACATATATTATCTCTTTTTTTGGGATTTTTCAATACTCTTCTCGCGAACCTTTACATTTTTTTCACCAAAAAGTGATTTTAACTCGCTAAATACGTCATTTTTCGCGGAAATATTTTCGTATACTGGAAGTCTTTTTATTGCTTTTTCTTTTTTGGAAAAAATAACAATTTCATCTTTACCGGGATATTTTCTGATAATTTTATACAAATCCTGTTGTTTATCTGTAAATTCTCCAATGTTCTCTGTCTGAATCCATACTTCCTTTGGAATCTGGTCAATCGGCACAATATATTCTGCGATCAGTTTACCACTTTCTTCAGAAACGGATGCCCGGCCTTTCACATAAAGTCCATTATCTTCGATGAGATACGACTTTACATTTTGATATATCGTCGGGAATACAATGATTTCTACAGTACCATACAAGTCTTCCAACGTAACAAATGCCATATTCTGATTATTTTTTGTAAGTTTGGCTGTGATATTACTAATAAGACCACCGACAACATAATGCTGCCCGTCTCTTACGATTGCACGTCCGCTTTCCTCATCCGGTTCGAAATCTGTCGATCTGGCAGTTGTCTGCTTCTCAATGGAATCCATATATTTTTCCAGTGGATGACCGCTGACATAAATACCAAGCACATCTTTTTCAAGTGCAAGTTTCTGCGCATCGTCATACTCCCCAACATCAGGATACTGCATCTCATATTCTTTTTTCTCTTCTTCGGAAAAGAAATCAAACAATGACATCTGACCACTCATAGACTCTTTTTTCTCCCGGTTTACTTGTTCAAGTACAACCGGATAGACAAGCATCTGCTGTTTTCTCGTCTTACCAAAACTGTCCAATGCTCCGGATTTGATAAGGTTTTCTATCGTTCTCTTATTGATTTCTTTCGATGTGAGACGCCCCATGAAATCTTTTAAATCTTTGTACTTTCCGTTTGCTTCTCTTTCCTGTGTCATTACATCAATCACACTTTTTCCGAGACTCTTAATCGCTGCAAGTCCATATCGAATAGAATCACCTGCAACAGAGAATCCGGCTTCCCCCTCATTGATGTCCGGCGGCAGGATGGAAATTCCCATCACACGGCAGGTATTGATATACTCTGTAATCTTTTTCGGGTTAGTAATTACTGAAGTAAGAAGCGCAGCCATAAATTCTACCGGATAATAGCAGCGCAGCCATGCTGTCTGATACGAAACAACCGCATAGGCAGCCGCATGAGATTTATTAAATGCATACTTGGCAAAGTCAATCATTTCATCGAAAATCTTATTGGCGGTTTCTTCTGGAATTCCCCGTTTGATACAGCCTTCTACGCCTTCTTCTTCATTACCATAAACAAAGTTCTGACGTTCCCTCGCCATGACATCTCCCTTTTTCTTGGACATCGCACGACGCACTAAGTCACTTCGGCCAAGTGTGTAACCGGCAAGACGCATTACAATCTGCATAACCTGTTCCTGATAAACGATACATCCGTAAGTCGGTGCCAGTATTTCTTCCAGTTCCGGACAGGTATACTGAATTGAATCCTGATTTTGCTTTCCCTTGATATACTTTGGAATAAAATCCATTGGTCCCGGACGGTACAGAGAAATTCCGGCAATAACATCCTCAAGATTCGTTGGCTTTAATTCCTTCATGAAAGACTTCATTCCAGCACTTTCTAACTGGAACACACCCTCCGTCTTTCCCTGCCCGATCATCTCATATACTTTGGCATCATCATAATCAATTGTATCAATACTAAAATCATAGCCAAGTTTCTTTCCAATCATTCGTGCGGCATCCTGAATTACGGTCAGTGTACGAAGACCTAAAAAGTCCATTTTCAGAAGTCCCAATTCTTCGATGGTTGTCATCGTAAACTGTGTTGTGATGACATTATCTGCACCTCTTGAAAGTGGGACAAATTCATCCAGCGGTTTTGAACCAATTACGACACCAGCGGCATGAATTGATGTATGTCTCGGTAATCCCTCCAGACGCATCGACATATCAATAAGATTCTTTACAACATCATCACTCTCATATGCCTGCTTTAATTCCGGATTTGATTTTAATGCCTTTTCAATCGTGATACCAAGCTCCATCGGAATCATTTTTGCAACATTATCAACCTGTACATAAGGGATATCAAGGACACGTCCAACATCACGAACTGCCATACGCGCCGCCATCGTACCGAAAGTTACAATCTGCACTACCTTATCTTTGCCGTATTTTTCATAAACATAATCAATAACTTCCTGCCGTCTCTCATAACAGAAGTCAATATCAATATCCGGCATGGATACACGCTCTGGATTTAAGAAACGCTCAAAAATAAGCTGATATCTGATTGGGTCGATATTCGTAATCTCAAGACAATAGGAAACAATACTTCCTGCCGCACTTCCTCGTCCCGGGCCAACAGCGATTCCCTGACTCTTTGCAAAACGGATAAAATCCCACACAATGAGAAAATAATCAACATAGCCCATATTTTTAATAGTGCTAAGCTCATAAGAAAGTCTTTCCTGCAATTCCTGTGGCGGCGAATCCCCGTATCTTTTCACAAGACCAGTCTCACAAAGCTCTTTTAAGTAAGAAAATGCATCGTAACCTTCCGGCACATCAAACTTTGGCACTTTCTGCTCACCAAAAACAATCTCCACATTACATCGCTCGGCAATTTTATGGGTATTATCCATCGCCTCTCTCGCATAGGGAAATACCTTCTGCATCTCTTCTTCCGACTTCAGATAATACTGCCCGCCTTCATAGCGCATTCTGTCCTGGTCTGAAACCTTTTTTCCAGTCTGTATACAAAGAAGCAGGTCATGTGGAACCGCATCTTCCTCTCTGATATAATGCACATCATTTGTGACAACCATCGGAATCCCAAGTTCCCTGGAAAGACGAATCAGGCTGGTATTTACCTGGGTCTGCTGACGAATTCCATGATCTTGCAACTCTAAGAAAAAGTTATTCTCTCCAAAAATATCACGCATTTTGTTTGCGGCAGCTCTTGCTCCATCAAAATCCTCTTTTAAAATCTTATTCGGAATCTCTCCAGCAAGACAGGCACTAAGTGCGATAATTCCCTCATGATATTTTTCAAGCACTTCATAGTCTACCCTTGGTTTGTAATAATATCCTTCTGTAAACCCTCTTGTCACAATCTTCATCAGGTTTTTATAGCCCTGATTATTTTCCGCAAGCAGTACAAGATGATAATATCTATCCTCTCCTCGTCCCTGCTCCCTGTCAAACCTTGACCCTGGTGCAACATAAATCTCACAGCCAAGAATTGGTTTAATTCCTACTTCTTTTGCCTTTTTATAAAAGTCAATCACGCCATACATAACCCCGTGGTCTGTGATGGCCAGACTATCCATTCCAAGCTCTTTTGCCCTCGGCAGAAGTTCTTTAATCTTACTAGAACCATCCAGCAGACTGTACTCCGTATGCACATGTAAATGTGTAAATGCCATAGGTGTCTTTTCCTCCTCTTACAACATCTCGACGAATGCTGTCATTCTCGTGTTAAGCTGTCCGATATCCTCCTGTGAATAGTCGGTCTCCACATGAATATACGGAACACCTTTTCCTTTTACAAACTTTTCAATACTCTTTGCCTCCACATTGTAAGTATGGCAGGCCTGCAGTGTCATTTCCACAACACCATCTACTTTATATTCCTCTATTAATCTTCCAAGAAGTTCATAACGATTCTTATTTGGTGTCATAACAGAACAGCCAATCTGAAGATATCTTTCCGCGATCGCCTCATAAATATCCTCTGCAGATTCATCTATTAAACGGTCAGCCGACTTTGTACCGCCACAGTTTTCATAGGCAACAACAACCGCTCCATTTTCTTCCAATGCTTTCACAACTTTCATTGGCGCACCGCTGCTTGGACATCCTGTTAAAAGAATTCTCTTCTTTTTCGGCTGTTTCTCGCCCTCCCCATACTCCTTCATAATCTTTTCACGAAGCGCATGAATTTCTTCCGGAACCTTTTCTTTGTCAAAACGGAACTGGCTTCCATATAATACATTAAACAATTCCTGTCCATTCATCGGTGCCGGATCATTTTTCATAACTTCATAAAGATTTTTAAGCGCAATTCTATTTTCATTCATCATATGAACTGCCTTACGAACGTTCTCCTCTGTAATCTCCACTTTGAAAGTCTGCTCCAGATAAGATTTGAACTTAAGAATCTCTTCTTTCCAAAGCTTTAATGCAGTTTCACTCTGACTGTTTGGAAGCTCCATAACATAAACATTTTTAAACTCTCCCATCAGTTCATACATCTTTTTCTTCCCATCACAGGTTGTCTCTCCAACTACTACGTCGGAAAAATAAAAGAACGGACATTTATCCGATACTGCAAAACCATAACTTGCCTTTACCATAGGGCACAGATTTCTTGGCAAATCCTTCTCTGCCACTGGTATTGTCTCGTCTGAAGTAGAACAAAGACCTACTGTAACTGCTCCCATCGCCATTGCGATTTCCTGTGGAAAATATGTACAGTAAGCTCCAACAACCGGAACATCCCTATCCTTCAATTCCTTCATCGTCAGAAAGGACTTCTTTCTCTGCTCCGCAAAATCTTCAAAAATCTCTGGTAACGCTTTGATCAACTCCATAATTAATACCTCTTTCATAACGTATTTGTAATTAGTTTTTACCTTATTAAAATGTCTTATAAAAAATAATACTATCTGGAGTTGTTTGCTGTCAAATTATAAATAAAAAGTATTTCCAAACGATATTTTACCACAGTAGCGGATCACAATCCAGATTGAAGTTAAATAGGAATTTGCCGCAGGCAGAGAGACGGCCCGGCAAATTCCCATTTAAGAACGATATTTTTATAACAATTTCTCTATAATTTATTTCTTTTTTTCCTATTCCTTCCTTGATATTTTGCCAAACAATATGTTATACTTTTTTTAGAAAGAAAGAGGTGTTTCAAATGACAGAACGTCAGTCCAAACTCATTAAATTGGTAAATCTTTATCAAAAAATCGAAGTGAGTCGTTTAGCTGAACTTTTAGATGTGTCTCAGGTAACCATCCGTAAAGACCTTGACCATCTTGAAGAAGAGGGACTTTTATCAAGAGAGCATGGCTACGCTTTAATTAAGAATGCCAATGATATTAACACACGTTTAACAATAAATTATGATAAGAAGCTTGAAATCGCCACAAAGGCTGCTGAGATGGTTTCTAATGGCGAAACAGTTATGCTTGAATCTGGCTCTACTTGTGCTTTACTTGCAGAACAGCTTGCGAAGTTAAAAAAAGATGTCACCATCATAACAAACTCTGCTTACATAGCGATTCGTATACGCGAGCTTCCGATTCGTAAAGTTATCCTTCTTGGTGGCGAATATCAAAAGGAATATCAGGGTATGGTGGGACCATTAGTTCGCAAATGTGCGAAGGAATTCTATGTAGATAAGTTCTTTGTAGGCACAGATGGATTTATTCCAGATGCAGGTTTTACTTGTGATGACCTGATGCGCGTGGAAACTATGAAGTATATGGAAGACTCCGCAAATCGTATGATCATTCTTGCTGACTCCAGTAAGTTCAGCCAGAAGGGGGTTGTAATTCAGACTACTTTTTCTGAGATTGATACGGTATGTACCGATGCGGAGATTCCAGAAGATGCATTAGAGAACTTAAAGAGACATAATATTAACGTAGAGATTGTGGAATAACTACTAATTTGTAGATTTCGTATAGACGAAAAAAGAAATAGTGTCCTAAATCTACAGTTTTATTAAAGAAAATTTAAAAACCCCGAAAGACACATCCGCTATACCTGTGACTTTCGGGGTTCTGTTTTTGTCTATCTTATTTTGAATTAATAACAATTAGTATGCAATTGTTTTCTTTTCATTATATACATCTCTGTCTAATTCACCCAGTTTATTTGCTGCTAACATACCAACCATAACATCTACATTTTAAGAAGGTTTCCAATGTTAAAATCATATGATAAGGTATTAGACAATGCCGCCTGGATAAAACAGGCAACAATATACAAAGAAACTACCGTTACAACAAAAGCAAAAATATTTTATTTCCATGGCGGAGGTCTTCTTTACGGTTTCAGAAAAGACTTACCAGAAAAACATATTTCCGTTATTACTCAGGCAGGTTATGAAATTATTTCTTTTGATTATCCCCTTGCTCCAGCAGCAGATCTTGAACAAATTGTTCCAGATATATGTGATTCAGCATGGCGGTCTGTTCCCTCAGTAACCTGCCTGATTCCAAAAAGATTCTCACTGACTTTTCCTCTATTGGTCATTCTTCTGGAACGGATACTTTATGCGGTATCGCATATATTTTTCAAAATCTTCATTATCTGATTTAAATATAAATAATAATAATAAAACGGATACAGAAATAATATAACTTTCTGTATCCGTCTTTTTATTGTGCATACTTTGTCAACGTAAGCGGCAGCTGAATTTGAAAACAATTAGAAATATCTGAAAGATTCATTTATAAATATCTACTGTTTCTCTTGATTGTCACAGTATAACACCATCATATATAATATGTATCGTTCATAACTGCCAAAAATTATTCTTTTATTTATTCATAAAGGACAAATATAGGGGAAAGGCTCTCTTTGCAGGCGTACGTTTCGCTCTGCAAAGCAGATTTTTTCTACTCTTTCAGGTAAAAGAATTCTTTCTGCTGATTGTCTTTTCCAAAAAGATTATTGTATTCGAGCAAATTATACTCATGTATCAAATCATAATACGGAGATTTTTTATCATCAATCTCGTAGAATTTACCATTTTTATCCCAATATCCAATCGCATTGATTGCAGGAATTTCTTCTCTGAGTTTTGTTAAATATTCAAGATAACCTGTCTTTTTAATTCCTGCAACTTCTGCAAGATAGGTAGACAGATAATTGTTACTGGTTTTTTCTACATTTTCCTCTTTTATATCATAGTTTGCCCAGATTAAAAATGGTACTTTGTAGAGCTGCTCTAAGTCCTCTCCCTCTAATTTCTGAATATCTGTATGAAGCAGACGGTTGTAAAATGTCTCTTCTAAATCTGGCTGATGATCTCCGAAAAATACAATGACGGTCGGTTCATCTACTTTTTCAAAATAGTGAACTATTTCCTTTAATGCTTTATCAGACATTTTTATCATGTTCAGATACTGCTCTGCTTTCGAGTAAGACTGTAAATCCCCCTCTATCTGCACTTCATCTCCCGTTTCCAATGTACTTCCATCGTAACTTCCATGATTCTGCATTGTTACATTGAATAAATAAAATGGTTTATCTTTGTCGGTACGATTCTCATAAAGGCTGATAAGCTTTTTATAATCTTCTGAGTCTGTGATATGATAATTCACCGTATCTGTAAATACGGAAAAATTATCTGATGTATAAAATTTATCAAACCCCATCAGCGGGTATACTTTATATCTACCATAACCTGTCTTATAAAATGGATGCAATGCATAACACGGACTATATCCCTGGTCTTTTAAAGTATAAGTCAGACCCGCTGTTTTGCTTCGCAGGAAAAGCTGATATGGAACAGAATTATCCGGCAAGAACGCAAGTGTATTTCCCGTCATAAATTCAAATTCTGAGTTTGCCGTATTTCCACCAAATACGGAAGAATATGTGTAGCCCTTAATCGCATTTTCTTTTAATTTACGGAAAAATGGCATATAGTCTTTGGATGTCTGCAAATCTCCTACTGCTTTTAAATCAGCAAAAGATTCATTCATAATTGCAATGACATTTGGTTTCTTTGTTGTTTTATTCTGCGTAGACGTATTTTTTTCCTGCGTTTCTGTAGATTCATTCTCTGTATACTGCTTTGTAATTTTTTTGACTGCATTAACAGAATACTCTTCTGGCTGTGTTACATGAAGATAGCCAAAAGTCCTCATCGTCGTAAGCAATGTTCCATAATATTTGTACTTATACTGCGGTCGATACACACGGAAATCAACACCGATATCTTCCAGATAATCGCTATATACATACACCTGTGTAAATCCGGCAAATATCATGCATGATACGATCGCGTACACAATTCTTCCCTTCCATTTAAACAGCTTCACCTTATCAAGCTTTAAAAGAAGCGCAACAAGCACAAGTGCCATCATAAAAAATTCAGCCGTATCCACATCAATCTGCACCTGGTAGGTATTTGCCACCGAAACGGCCGTCACAAAGGAATAAATATCTGATGCAATAAATGACATACTTCTAAATAATGTCAATTCATAGTTGAAAATTCCAAATACGGCTGTCACAACAACCATACAGATTGATGCTGCGCGTATGCTATTAAAAATCAGCAAAAACAGCACATAAATAACATAATAAACAATAATATCCAGCACCAGATATAAAAATGGAATGCTGAAAATCGGAACCCAGAACTGTGCATCATTATAAAATTCTAACCACAAAAAAGCGATAAATGGAGTAGCAATTCCTGCGATATACGTCAGTATTCTGTTTACCTCTGCCGAAAAATGAATTTTTTTCACTGTGAGGAAAACAAGTACCGCCCACAACCCGCCACAGATTATTAGAGAATCTGCATAAAAGCGATCAAAAAAATCCGGAGCTTGTGAATCATAATACAAATCTGGCTGTGCAAAAAAGGCAATTGCTAACAGGACATCTAATGCCAGCAAAAAATTTCTTCCGTGTTTCCCCTTAAAGAAATCCTTGATTCCTGCCTTTTTCTTTTTTAATTTATTCATCTCAATTCAATCCAACCTTTCATTTTTTCTTCCCCTCATTTTGAAGAAAAAATCTTTTTCATCTGCCCTTTTAACGACAATCCAAATAATAACACAAAATAGTTAAAAACGAAATAGGAATTTGCCGCAGGCAAAATAGATGCCACCGAAGAGAGCCTATCCCCTATATTGGTGACTTTAGGCGCGGCGGTTTGAATGCTCGCTTTATGCGCTCGCATCCAAACCTTGCTTCGAGGTCACCAATATAGGGGATAGGCTCTCTTCGGTGGCTATGCTTTGGCTGAGCCGGGAAATAGAATTCTATTTCTCAATCTTCTCTGGTTCTGGATATTCCTCTCCCTGTGTATCTACAGTTACAGAAGCCATTACCTGTTTTTCATATGGAGAATCCATGAAAGTTTTTACAGATGCGATCTTATCTACTACATCCATTCCTTCAATTACTTTACCAAATGCTGCGTACTCACCGTCAAGATGTGGAGCTGCTTTGTGCATGATAAAAAACTGGGATCCTGCAGAATTTGGCATCATGGAACGAGCCATAGAAAGTACTCCTGCTTCATGTTTTAACTGGTTTGTGAATCCGTTGTTGGAGAACTCGCCTTTGATGCTGTATCCAGGGTTCCCTGTTCCATTTCCAAGAGGGCATCCTCCCTGAATCATGAAGCCTTTGATAACACGATGGAAAATAAGTCCATCATAGAATCCTTTTTTAACTAAGGAAATAAAGTTATTTACTGTGTTTGGTGCAATCTGTGGATATAATTCTGCTTTGATTACATCTCCATTTTCCATTGTAATTGTAACGATTGGGTTTGCCATTATAGTTCATCCTTTCTTTTTTGAAAAATGAAGCAAAATATTTAGGCTTTTGCTCCATTCTTTCTCATATTTCTATTTTCAATTCAAAAATGCCCCGGCATTCTTGCTGCGAGATGGGAGACATCTCACATCTGATATACTTTAATATCATAACATATTTTTTGATGATAGTCGATTCTTTACATTTTTCTCTTGTATAAATTTTAAAGATGTTATATAATAACAGTAAATTTATGGAATCTAAGAGATGTTAATTACAAAAAGGACGAATTACACTGTTTATTATCAGCTCTTTTATCCTCTTACAGCAAGAAGACTCCAACCTCTAAGGTGGGAGATGAATTGCGTCTGCTACCTACTTGATAGAGCAT
>SKER01001356.1_pt1 | contig 20273 bp, 30 predicted proteins | sample 4826961 | NCBI WGS metagenome assembly SKER01 (sample SAMN11008804, study PRJNA524170) | human gut metagenome | biome: Human fecal sample; material: Feces; isolation source: fecal sample from pouch patient p47 | host: Homo sapiens | place: Israel: Tel-Aviv | collected 2016-11-16 | reverse complement strand
TGCCAGTACTGTCTAAAGTTATCGAAAGTACTGAAAAAATGGGGGAAGAATTAAACCCATCTTTTGAAAAACTACGTCAGGCCATTGATAATGACGCAGTTGCCAAAATGGTTCCAGCTGAATTCAATGATATTCAGATGGAATTTAGCGATGGTACTGAACAGTATCAACAAAATTTGGCACAGTTGAAAAAAGTTGCGGTACCCGCACGGTTAATGGGGCGGCACCGTAATTTGTTAGCAGCATACGAAGCCTACACGAATGCGTGTGCGGCCATGACGGCTAGCATGAACATCGACAATCAAACGATTGATGTGGCTGCTTTTAATCAGGCTGAAACGGATCAAGAGACTGAAATGGGCCGCGTTTCAAATAACGTGCAACGGATCATGAATACAGTCATGTAGGAGCGCTAATCTGGGTGATTGGATTTAGCACACTAATAAAACGCTCGGTAACGTTTATGCGTTGCCGAGCGTTTTATTGTTGGTTGCGGGGCAGCCAACTGTGCGGCCGCGCCGTGCTCGTTTAGCCTAATGGGCTGGTTTTTTCCAGCTCACAACCAATGTGTGAACAGTATCGGTAATGGCTTCGATTGGTAGTGACAGTCAACGACAATTTTCAGATGGTCATTCGGCGCGGAAACTTGGGTAAAACGCGTATAATATAATGTAATGAGATTAAAAGATTGGGTGAAATAATGGATAATCAGATTTTAACGTTAGTTAATCAAACGCTGACGAAGTTTAAACCGCAACAGATCAAAGCGGTTCTCGGACTCATGGACGAAGGCAACACCGTTCCGTTTATCGCACGGTATCGAAAGGAACGTACCGGTAACTTAGATGAAGTTGAAATTCGCGAAATTAAAGATAACTATGATCGGCTTGCGAGTCTAGAGAGTCGTAAGGCAGATGTGATGAAGTTGATCGCTGAACAAGATCACTTGACGCCGGCTTTAAAGCAAGCCATTGAAAAAGCTGACAAGTTGCAAGATGTCGAAGATTTGTACTTACCGTACAAACAGAAGCGACGTACGAAGGCAACGATTGCGAAAGATGCTGGACTGGAGCCGTTAGCAGCTTGGTTATTACGTTTTCCGGCAAGTGGTATTCAGGAACACGCGGCGCAGTTTGTGAACGAAGCGCAGGACATCACAGACGCGAATACCGCGTTAGCTGGAGCTCACGAAATCTTGGCTGAGGCCTTTGGTGATAATGCTGGTTTACGAAACTGGGTCCGGAATTATACGCGTGACCGGGGCTTACTAGTCGCAAAAGTGAAACCCAAGGGTAAAGCAGCCGATGAACAAGGTGTTTACCAACAGTATTATGATTTTAATAGTCCCATCAAGCAGATGGTACCGTACCGGGTACTGGCTATCAACCGTGGGGAAGCCGAAAAAGTATTGAAAGTCAGCATTGATGTTGATCGTGCTGGAATTGACCGGTATTGTCATTTTCGCTTTATTGGTCAGCACCACGGCCCAGCGATTGAACTAGTAGAAGCTGCTTATCAGGATGCCTACAAACGCTTTATTGGCCCAGCCATCGAACGTGAACTTCGCAATGAATTGAGTGCGGCTGCCAATGAACAGGCCATCAAAGTCTTTGGCGATAATTTGTACCACTTATTAATGCAGGCACCATTAAAAGGTCGCGTGGTATTAGGGTTCGACCCTGCTTACCGGACGGGGTGTAAATTAGCCGTGATGGACGCGAATGGTAAGTTCTTAGATAAGCTCGTGATTTATCCACACAAACCAGCCCCAACTGCCAAACGGGAAGCTGCTGCGGGTGAGTTTAAAGCCTTTTTGGAGAAGTATCATGTTGAAATGATTGCGATTGGTAACGGGACGGCTTCCCGCGAATCCGAGGAGTTTGTGGCACAGGTATTGAAGACTATGACCCGACCGGTTTATTATGTCATCGTGAACGAAGCCGGGGCTTCCGTGTACTCTGCTAGTGCTAAGGCGCGCGCCGAATTTCCTGAGCTACACGTTGAACAACGTAGTGCGATCAGTATCGGCCGGCGACTACAAGACCCACTGGCAGAATTGATCAAAATCGATCCGAAGTCAGTGGGAGTGGGGCAATACCAACACGATGTGCCCCAGAAGGAATTGACAACGCAGCTAGATACGGTGATTGAGACCGCGGTTAACCAAGTTGGGGTCAATTTGAATACCGCTAGTTCGGAGCTATTGACGCATATTTCGGGGCTATCCAGCACGATTGCCCAAAATGTGATTACTTATCGGGATGAAAATGGCGAATTCACGAGCCGACCACAATTGAAAAAAGTGCCGCGGTTGGGACCGAAAGCTTATGAACAAGCGGTCGGCTTCCTGCGAATCATTGACGGCAAGAATGTTTTTGATAACACGGATATTCATCCAGAAAGTTATCCCGCAGCCAAAGCGTTATTGGCAGCGGCTGGATTGAAGACGACGGACGTTGGGACGACTAAAGCCCAACAGTTGAATCAATTAGATTTAGCGCAACTTGCGACCAGCACCGGTGTCGGTGAACTGACCTTAAAGGATATTATTAGTAGTTTGCAAAAGCCCGGGCGTGATGTTCGTGATACGATGCCCGCACCGTTACTCCGGCAAGACGTTTTAAAGATGAGTGATCTAAAACCAGGGATGCAGTTGCAAGGAACCGTACGCAACGTGGTCGACTTTGGGGCGTTTGTGGATATTGGTGTCAAGCAAGATGGCCTCGTACATGTCTCCAAACTAACGGATAAGTTCTTGAAAGATCCGCGTCAGGCGGTGGCAGTTGGCGACATCGTAACGGTGTGGGTCGAAGAAGTTGATGAACAGCGGCAGCGCATCGCTTTGACGATGATTGCACCGGCTGAAGCATAATGACTGATTTAGAGTTACAGCAGCTCGTTGCGACCATTTCCATGCATGATTTTCACCGTCCGTTCCAGCACCGCGCTTATTTTAATGCTCGGTTACGAACGACGGGTGGTCGTTATCAGTTGGCCTCGCATGATATTGATATCAATCCGAAGATGCTGACTGATTTTGATGAGGCCACCTTGATTGGCGTCATCAAGCATGAATTGTGCCATTATCATTTACATGTGACTAAGCGGGGATATCGGCATCGTGATGCAGACTTTAAACGATTACTCGCGCAAGTGGGTGGCTCGCGCTATGCACCAGCGCCGAAGCAGGCGACGGCCCGGCCGTATCGGTATATTTATGAATGCCAACGGTGTGGCCAGCGGTATTGCCGCAAGCGCCGCATGGACACTCGCCGCTATACGTGTGGTCGTTGTCAGGGGCCAATTAAATTAGTCTGAAAAGGTTTGCTAAAGTGGTACGCTTCCGATAGAATTAGCTTAACTTATTGATATGGAGGGATTAAGATGGAAACGATTAAAATTGGTGTGGTCGGACTAGGCACAGTCGGGACCGGCGTTGTAAAAATGCTTCAAGCGCATCAGGAAAAGATTTCAGAAATTACCGGTCGTAAGTTGGAACTAGCCTGCGTAGTTGTCCACAACTTGAAAAAGCACGAACAAGTTGATTTGGGGGACGTTCAGATGACCGACCAAATCGCGACCCTGCTTGATGATCCGTCCATTCAAATTATGGTCGAAGTGATGGGTTCAATTCATCCGGCGAAGGAATATATTACGCAAGCCTTGCAAGCTGGCAAACACGTGGTGACGGCCAATAAGGACTTGATTGCGCAATATGGCCGGGAGTTGGTTCAGATTGCTCGTGAAAATCATCGCGACTTATTCTATGAAGCTAGTGTTGCTGGTGGGATTCCAATTTTACGGACGATTGATAATAGTTTCGCCGCTGACCGGATTCAACGGGTCATGGGAATCGTCAACGGGACCACTAATTACATCATGACGCAGATGCTGACTAAGCATTGGTCGTATGATCAAGCCTTGAGCTCAGCACAAGACTTGGGGTTTGCCGAAAGTGATCCCACTAATGATGTCGAAGGCCTTGATGCGGCGTTCAAGATGATTATTTTAACGCAGTTTGCCTTTGGGATGAGTCTTTCCCTCGACCACGTTCAAGTTCAGGGAATTACGAAAATCAGCCCAGAGGATATTGCGGAAGCTCACCAGCTCGGGTATACAATTAAATTACTCGGAATTGCGGAAGAAATTGACGATCGCATTGCGGTCTCAGTCGGGCCTGTGCTTGTTTCTGATCAGCATCCACTTGCCACGGTACAAAATGAAAATAATGCTGTAATGGTAACGGGAACGGCTGTGGGGAACACGATGTTTTACGGTCCTGGCGCTGGAGAACTCCCGACCGCCAACAGTGTGCTGAGTGATATTACAACGGTTGCGAAAAATATTGCGTTGAATACGACTGGTAACACGTTTAACTCTTATCGCCAGGAGACAGTCTTAGCAACGCCTGAAGATGTTGTGTATCCTCACTTTATTGCCTTGAAGATGCGTGATGTGCCGGGGATGATGATGAAATTGACGGCGATTATGACCCGCGCAGAAGTTTCATTTAGTCGAATCATTCAAAATCAATTAGGTGACGGCAACGCTCGTGTTGTGATCATTACCCATGCCATGAATGATCAACAGTTAGCAGATATCACTCGTGAAATCGGTGAACAAGAGAATATGCAACTATTAGCGAGTTATAAAGTTTTAAAGAATGCGTAGGTGAGGACATGTTAACGATTTCGGTTCCGGCGACTTCCGCTAATCTTGGTCCCGGTTTTGATTCAATCGGTCTGGCGCTGGACATGCAACTAACGCTACAAGTGTTGCAACCTAGTGACCATTGGCAGATTGACCATCCCTTTGGGGCGGATGTGCCGACGGATGAACGCAACTTAATTATTAAAACGGCGTTGCATTTGGTACCAGATTTACAACCACAGCATTTACAGATGGCTTCAAAAATCCCGTTAGCGCGCGGATTGGGTAGTAGCTCGACGGCCATCGTAGCCGGCTTAGTGCTGGCAAACGAATTGACCGGCGCAACGCGCTCTTCTGCTGAGCTACTGGAAGTTGCCACTCAACTGGAGGGTCATCCAGATAACGTTGCACCAGCCCTATTAGGAGGCTTGGTTGTGGCGACGAACACTGATGAACGCGTCCGTGCGGTGAAGTTACCGTTACCGATGCTTTTTGCAAGTGTCTACGTGCCTAACGAACCGTTATTGACGACCGCCAGTCGCCAAGCCTTGCCAACTGAATTGGCGTACCACCAAGCCGTTACTGGTAGTAGTGTGGCGAATACGTTAGTGGCTGCTCTAGCAACTCAAAATTGGGACGTGGCGTTACCGCTGCTAGAACAGGACCAGTTCCATGAACAGTATCGGGCTAAGTTAGTGCCGGCACTACAAACGGTTAGAGACCATGCCCACGCTCTGGGATTAACGGGGACTTATTTGAGTGGTGCTGGGCCGACGGTGATTACTCTGGGTGATTACGGTCAACTCGCTACGTTGCAGGCACAATTGAGCCAAGATACAACACTCACTGGCCAATTATTCCTATTGCCAATAGATGCAACTGGTGTAAAAGTACAAAAATCTTAAAATAAGCTTGTCAGACTCGCAAAATTTTGTTATGATATTTTTTGTGAGTTGTGATGCGGCCATGGCGGAATTGGCAGACGCGCAAGATTAAGGATCTTGTCGGGGTTAACCCGGTGGAAGTTCGAATCTTCTTGGCCGCATTTTATATACAGAATAGCCGGTATTGATACGAGAAATCGTTGATATACCGGCTTTTCTTTTATACATGATAGTGAATAATACGGAATAGAACGGAACAAAAGCGATACTATTTTGACAAAAGCGATACCAGAAACGATACTAAATTTTGATTATTGAGCCAGTATTTTACTCATATCGTAGACCTGTGCAGACAGTTCCTGTTGGGATAAATGAGCATAAATATTGAGCGTAATTTTAATATCACTGTGACCCATTTGCATTTGTAGTGCTTTGACGTTGATATTATTTGCAACTTGAATTGATGCGAACGTATGGCGCAACCCGTGAACTGTAATTGTGGGTAAGTCTGTTTCACCTATCAAGGCTTCGAGCCAATGATTAGGTGTCATCACTGACATGATTTGGCCTTTCTGATTGGTAAAGATAAGATCTTTAGCCCGCGGGATGACTACTAACGACTTGCGATACTTTTTAAGTCGGTTGATTGTTGAGCTATCCAGTGAGAGTGTGCGGTAGGCATTTCTAGTTTTAGGTGTTGATATTATCTGGTGGTTATCAATTGAACGGGAGATAGTTTTATTAATAGTTACCAGCCCATTCTTCAAATCAATATCCGACCATGTTAACGCAAGTGCTTCACCTTTCCGCATACCTGTGGTAGCAAGTAAATAAAACAGTGCACTACGGTCATACCGTGGTTGTGTTCTGTGTCCGTCGGTAGCATCAACAACTGATAGAAATGTAGCCAATTGCTCAGCAGTCCAAAAATTATCAGCTGCTTTATCCTTTGAATAGTCAACGGAAACTTTTGGAACGTCAACTAATTTCATTGGGTTATTAGTAATAACACCCATTTTTTGAGCTGTCCGGAAAACTAGTGCTGCATATTGGGCTAGCTTATTGAATTGCTTAACGCTCTCACGCCACTTTAAAGCTTCTTCTTGGCACTTTTGCCATGTAATCGTATTAATCCTCATGCCGCCGAAAGAAGGCGTTATATGGTGCTTAAAGATGCCCTCAACGCGATTCAAAGTACTTTCTTTTACGCCTAGCTTGTAAGTCTTTAGCCAAATTTCGTAAACTTCATCGAAAGTAGGATTATCCATAATAGCAGCCGGGTTGTTTTTACGCTGATCAAATTCAACTTTGGCGCGATCAAACGCTAACTTAGCAGCCTTACTACTGTTAAAACCTCCATGGTGATAGGTTTTAGTTTTGGTGTTACCGTTAATATCAGTATACTTTCCAAGGTAGCCACGAACGTCATACACGCGTTTGCTACCAATCATTTTATGTGTAATTTTCATTTTATTTTTTCCTCCATATTGACTATGCGAGGGGCCAAATTATTGGAAAAAATATTGCACGCAACACCACCTTTCAGTAAAATAGAGTATATAAAAGGAGTACATAACTAATGTATTCTGACGCAAGCACATCCCAAACTTTGGACGGTTGGGGGATGTGCTTTTTTCTGCTTATAGATCGTTATTAGCGAATGCATCCCGTAAAAGAACTAATGCCAACAAAGCAATCCATATTAAGGGAGAATGGAAATGATAGTAAAAAACAGCAAATATAATTCCAATAACTCCTACGATCATTATCAGCCATGAGACTGGACTTGAAGTGTAATGTTTCTGGTCAAGTGAAGGATTGCTTTTAATAGCTGGTTTATATAGAGTAAAATGAGCTATTAATGAAAATATAAAGATAACTGGCAATGTCCATAGTGAATCTGCAAAGATTGATTTTGGATATGATTCCTCCAATGCCAACACTATGAAAAATGGGTAAAAATCAATATTATTCACAAGAGCATATTTCCAATTAAAATTCATCGATCTAACCATCTCCAACAATTGTTAAGTTTTATATTCAAAAATTCAAACGCAATCGGCAGGAGTTGAATCCGCAACTACAGCTTCGAGGGCTGTAGCTTTATCGCTAAACTTCGCTCACGCGATTAAACTCAGCCATAAAACAAATTATATGATTTGAGATTAGGTTAATATATTTACTCTTTTATAGTTCCTGAGACAACCCAAATGTTAAAAAGCTTGCCACTACTATTGCAAGTTATTTCAACTGTATCGCCAGTCTTTATTTTACTGTTGTTTTTGTTATATGGAACGATAACATCAAAGTCTCCCGGAGCTTGAAGACCGATGCCCTGATCTTCATTTTTACCAACCGTAGTAACCTTAAATTTGAGCGTTTTGCCATTGATGCTTTTACCACTTTCCAAATTTTGGATAAACTCATGGCCCTCAGACGTATTTGTTACCGTATAATCTGGATTGTCTATATATCCTGATATTACAATGCTAAGTGCAAAGCAGGCAGCACCAGCGCCTAAAATAATGCTACTTGTTTTTGTACTCTTCTTTTTAATCAAGTTAATAATTAACATCACCAAGCCAACAAATGCTGCAGCAATTCCTCCAAAAAATAGTAATACAAACACAACATTCATATGATTATCCTCCAAAGTTTCTCCAGCTTTTAATGACTTCCGTATCTGGTCAATGAGAGTGGTATGAGCCGAACCTGCATTGATAAGGTAGGCTATATTTAAATTAAAGGAACCGTTCTACCGTTGAACTACGCTCGCATAATCCATATCCCCAACTTTGGTCGGTTGAGGGGTATGGTTATTTTGTTTAGATTTTAATGGTTTCAGATTGGCTGTCAAAAGTTTATTTTACAATTTCGTGATATAAAGAATTCCACTGATCAATGTTGTCATTCAACTCTGTACTGGATGGTTGGTTATCGTTCTCGTTGATAAGGTAGCCAAGATAATCACGCTGCGTTCTGAGAATTTTAGCTGATAAATTCCAAAAGTCATTAACTTTATCAGCATATCCTGAATCACCACTTGGATAATTATCAACATCCATATAATTATTATCACACTCTTTAGCAACGTTTTTTAATACAATCATTTCCTTATGAATGGCCTGCATGTTTTTACTGGGTGATTTTGATAGTCGATTAACCTTATCTGAAATGCCGTCAGGATCATCCATGCGTTCGTGCATTTCTTTTACAAGAGAAACACTATTGGACTTAGTAAATTGTTGCAATTTCTTCTTTGATTCTGCCTTGCTACTTGCGACTGCATTTTCGAAATTTGCCTTTTTAATTGATTCTGAACTAGCTTTCGCTTCGCTTGCCGAGTCTTTAGATTCTTGGTTTGCTAATTTTCTATCATCTTTGACAATAGACGATGAGTTTTTACTATTTGTTGCAGCATTAAATTCGGGCCATAAGCTATTGGCAAATTTAATGTCTGCTAGCAAATGGGTCTTGGCATTTGATTTTGGAAGTCGTGAGACTTCTTTGCTGACGGATTTAATACTCGCTAAAGTTGTGCCTTCTAAAAGTCTAGTGTGATCAGTATCATCAAATAGAGAATCAACATCTGTTTTAGCCTTACTTAACGGACTGATTTTTGAACTAGTGCTATGGCTATCACTGCTTCTTGCAGATTTATTACTATCACTGCAAGCGGTCAAACTAACTCCAATTAAAAGAGTAGCCCCTAACACTACTACTTTTTTAGCATTCATTTACATATCCTCCAATGATATAATAATATTTGTATATCAATATCATTGGTTACGACGTCTCACTGTTTGTGGCAGTGGGGCGCTTTTGTTTACATGAAAGAGTTAGAATAAATATTTATCCCAAGAATCTTTTCAGCAATATTACGTGCGTCTAAAATATACTTGGAATCTAAATCATAGGCAGCAGCAAAATGCATAATGTTAAAATCATCTGGATTAATATTACATTTATCAATATAGTTGTTAATCATTACATATAATGCGCCATGGTTTGCTTGACTTTCAATTTTAGAATTGGATACAAAACTAGCATCTATTAACGGTTCAGTACTTTTATCCAATAAAACATGTGTAAATTCATGATGGCAAACAAATAATGGCGATTCCACTTTACTATTAATAAAGCAAGTTCTTGTATCTGGAATCGTATAACCGTTTATGTTATCCGGAAGTGTGTCGACATAATGACAGGCAATCTCATAGTGTTTCATTAAATGATCCAGATCCCACGTACCTAAACTTTGTATATCGGTTAGCGCTTCGTCTAAAGTAGTAAATATCATTTAATCACATCACTTATCAATTTTATTGCCTTCGTTATCATATCCACCAAATTTGCGTAATCGATCTTGTCCCTCCTTACTATTGAGGTAAGTAGAAACGAGCGCGCGTAAGGCAGCACGATCTTCATCGGTTAACGCTTGGTTACGAGATGTTAATTCAGCCGAATTATTTACGATGTCTTCAACGTCAATGTGTTTAGGGTTAGAGGGTTTAGAAGTGTCTTTTCCTAGTAACGTGTCTGCAGTTACCTCTAAAGCATTGGCAATTTTTTTTAAAGTTTCTAGAGAAGGGTTTTTACCCTTGTTGTACTGATAAATGATATTTTTACTAAGTCCGGCTTTTATAGCAACTTCTTGTAAATTCATACCTCTTTTTTTTGAAATTCTTTTTATGTTATCAAACACTGACATATCAAGGCTCCTCCGTGATATGACAAAATAAAAATAACAGTATTGGTATAAAAACATTGCAATTAATAATACCTGTGTTATTATTAGTTCATCAAGTAATTGAGCAAAAAAAATCTAAGTTCTAACAACAATACTTTGGCGAGTGTGTATGCTAGAAAGGCAGGTTTTTGCTTATTTAATATGCATTAATTTTACAGCACAGCTGTTAAATAGTCAAGAACTTGATGAATAAATAACAAAGGGGTGTAAAAATGACTGAAGAAAAATTAATTAGTGGCGCTAAAGCAATTACTAGCAAAATCAAAATCGGTTTGTACGAACGTGGTATGAGTCAAGTCGAATTGTCAGAGTTAATTGGCGAAGGTCCACAGCAGGTTAATCGGGCCATTCACGCTGATATGTCACCTAAGTCAGTTGAAATTCGGCAGAAAATTTACCGTGTATTAAATATTGAAGATTAAGGAGGTGAGAACGAATGAATCATGATTTTGTTTATTTTTATAAAGATGATAGCGGTGAAAATATTCCAATCATGACTGGTGGTTATTACGAACTTGATCGCATTATGTGGCCTGACGAAGATACTAAAAAAGCCATTCAAGATTTAATGCCTTCTAAGAATGACTTATATGTTTTGGTTGATAACCATGTATTTAAATTAGCTTAGACCAAGCTTGGATTTGATAACTGATGTTGCCAATTCTCCAACTAGTTCTAGTGATGCTGTAATCCCAGCAGATTTCAGCTTAACCTTAGTTTCGTTCCAAACAGATTTGCTTCGAATACTGTTGAGATATTCATTGCCTTTCCAAGTTAAATTACCGGGAGTGAACATATAAGGAACGGCACTAGCCCTAGCAGCTTTGTTAGTAATGAGTCCAGCTTGGTGTAGACAGTCAACAGTATAGGCTAATTCTTCAATAGTTACATTCTTTGACTCAGCAAAAGAACGCATTTCATCGTTACTTGGACCATAGGGATTGGTTGAATTAGCACATTCAAGCAACATATCGCGGACAAAGTCATAGTTTAATTCCACATTAATCACCTCGATTGTTTTGAATTAAACAAATTATACCTTATTAGAAAGGAAGTGAATTAAATGCCAACAACATTAGCTGGACGGGAACTTATCAAGAAGTATATTGATGATCGTGAAATTAGCATTACAAGCTTGGCCGCTACATTTGGTGTAGGAAAGATGTACATGACACAAGTATTGGCCGGAACCAAGAAGTCTGCAGCGGCTAACGAGCTAGTTTTGAAGATTATTGAGACTTTTAAAATTCGACCACATGAAGGAGATGAATAAAACATGAACGAATTAAAAGTAATTGGTCGTGAGCATATTGGTCAATACGAATTCACCGGAATTGAAGGCGGGTTCGGCGAAAGTAAAAAGGCGATGCTGGTTAAGGATATCGCTAAGATTCATGGGCGTTTAGTAAAGGAAATTAACAAGTTAATTAAGCAAAACTCTCAACGTTTTAAAAATGGGATTGACTTAATTGATTTGAAACAGGTGATTTCAAATAACCTGTTTTCTCAATATGGATTTACTAAGGCCCAGTGGGGAAATGCTAATAACATCTACCTATTGTCTGAACGTGGTTACAGCAAACTCCTCAAAATTCTTGAAGATGATAAGGCATGGGAAATCTATGATCAACTGGTTGATAACTATTTCAACATGCGTCAGGCTATCAAAAAAAATCAGCCGTCATTAGTTGCTGGTAAGCGACTTGAAATTATGGAGAAGAACGCTTCTACTCGGAAAGCAAATTTACTTTTCAAGATTGCACAGGCTACTAACTCTGAATCATCCAGCCAATCATTATTAGCACAAGCTGCTAAAGAACTTACTGGTGAAATGACTATCCCAGTTATGAAACGCAAAGAATATAGCGCCAGTGAAGTTGGCAAGTTAGTTGGTAAGTCAGCAAACATGGTTGGCCGAATTTGTAATCAACTTGGGTTGAAAGCTGAACAGCCTGGTCAAAATGAATACGGACGCTGGAGCAACAGTAAGTCACAACATTCTGATAAAGAGGTTCCACAATGGTTGTATTTTGATGAAGGCGTTATGGCAATTAAAACGGCCAATAAGGAGATGAATAAGAGATGACGGAAAAATTAGTTTTAAGAAAACAACATCTTAATGGCAATAATGGAACCAAGCCAATTTTCGTTGATGTCTCAATTCTTGATTCTATTCGTGAAATCAAAGAAGAAACCGGAATCCCAATGAGAAGAATTGTTGAACAGTTTCTATGTTATGCAATGAAGAATGTTCAGATTGTTGATGAGGAGGAAGGTGATCAGTAATGGACGGTGTCACATTGAATTTACCAAGTGAGTCCTTAGCACCAATCAAGCAAGAACTTACTCGTCTAATTACGGATGTGTTCAAGCAAATAGCTCAACGCGAAGCCTTACCTTATTGGATGAAGAAGCAGGAGGCTCAGATTTACATGAATGTTAGTGACAAGACTTTAGATAAGTTCATTGTCGACGGGCTAAAAGTTTCCATTATTGACGGCACTCAACGGATCTCTAAAAAATCTGCTGATGAGTATTACGAAGATCACGAATTATAAATAGTCTATGCGAGGGGCCATTTATTGGAGGTAATTAATAATGATTGAAGTAGCACTGATTACATGGGCGCTAACAGCATTATGGTTTAAGCGGCATGAAATTATTAGCTGGTTTGGAATTTAAAGGAGGAAACGAAAATGAGTCAAGAAACAGTAGAAATTAATGGCGTTAAATTTGAGGTTGACATGGACACTGCTAAGCGGATTGATACCTTCAAAGTTGGTGACAATGTTCGGTTGTTGGACAAACGGTACAATTCATCGGAAATTTACACTGGTGTGATTCTTGGGTTTTATAACTTTAAAGAATTGCCGACCATTCAAGTTGCTTACTTTAAGAATAATTACAGCGGCGCAACCATTGAATTTGTGAATATCAATTCAAAAAGTGATGACTTCGAGTTACTACCATCAAATAAGTATGAAGCGGACTTTGATCGAGACACTGTAGTAGGTTCGCTCAATCAGCAAATAGAGTCAAAAACGTCCGAGGTGAAGTCTTTAGAGGCGAAGAAAGCATGGTTCTTGAAATACTACGGTAAATATTTTGTGAATGATAGTGAGGAAGATACGAATGAGTAAGGTTAGCCATAAGCCGTTTGAAGAATGGCAAGCAGAACAAAATCCCCGTAACCGGGTGCAACCAGTTACTGGGACAAGGTTAAAAAATAACCAGATAATTTTACAAGTTTATGGTACACCACGGGCGAACCTATGGCAACAACTGAAAGGGACATTTACACATGAATAATTACAAAACACAAGCAAAGCATTGGTATCGAAAGCTCATGAAGACGCCAGTTGGGTATGTATGTTTAGCTACTTATCGGTTCAAACAATGGCAACTTTACAAGCACTTGGCACGGCAATCAGCAATGGATCATTTGCGAGGTGAAGACCATGCGGACATTCAACCAGAAAACAATTAGTCCAGGAATGGCTTACTGTGAGTGTCTTGGATATCGTTACTTCTATGAAGACTCCACTCAGTTTCTAGCATGGTTAATGGGTGTGCTAAGCCCTGAAGCGGTATTAGATAAAATTGGTGTTCAAGAAAAGGTGCGTGAATAAATATGAAATTCAGATATACAGAAGAAGTTTTAAACAGTTCAAATTGGATGGATGGTAATGGTGAGGTTCATTGTCCGGAAGAAATGTCAAATGAATATCTACACAGCGTTTTGCGATACATCTATCGGTCACGTGACCGGTATTGGTTGAACTGCCGGCAAATTAATGTCATCGAAAATTTTGCGAATGGCGATGAGTTTTTCCATAAGGTTATTCGTACTTCAACTCTTTGGAAAACTATTATTAACCAGCTTAAAAACGAAAAAATTGGTTTTAATTTTGATTGGGAAACTGGTAGTCAAGAAACGTGCGAGTACTAGCTATGATACCAGGATATGATGAATGGCTAGAGCCTCCGGAAGATGATGAGCGGCCTACTAAGGAAGAATTGATTGAATTAGGTGTGATTGGAGACGATGAAGAATGAACTTATACGAAATGGCGACCAACTATCGCGACTTAACCAACCGTGATGATCTGAACCCAGACACCATTGCTGATACGCTCGATGCGTTAACTGACTCGATGAACGTGAAAGTCGATAACATTGCAAGCTGGATAGATGAGAACCAAGCGAATATTGATTTCTTGGATAAAAAAATGAAATCGTTCCGTGAAGAAAAGCAACGGTTAAAGAACTTGAACGGCCGGCTAAACCATTACGTCGCGGACACGCTTGATCAAGCCGAAATTAAGAAATTAACCACGGACCAACACTTGGTTTCAGTCCGAAACTACCGTGCGTCCACGGTGGTGAGTGAACCGGATAAACTTACTGCTGACTATGTTAAAGAAGTTCATGAATACCAGCCAGACAAAACGGCAATCTACAAAGCATTATCAGCTGGCAAGAACGTGCCCGGTGCTCATCTGGAACCGAATCGGAAGGCAGTTATTAAATAATGCAACACACAGTGTTGAAAGAGGTGGTTAGGGATGTTTCAACTACGTGACTACCAGCAGGAGTCGGTCGATGCGGTCTACGATTCAACCATTCATGGACACAAATCCATCGTAGTACAGTCCCCGCCCTAGAACTGGGAAAACGGTAATTATGGCTGATATTGCACGCAGGGCAACAGCTAAAGGTAACCAGGTATTATTTATCGTACACCGAAGGGAAATCCTGGAACAGGCTGAAAATACGTTTAAAAGTGATGACGTTAACATGTCACTTTGCAAGATGGGCATGGTTCAGACCATTACCCGGCACGTTGATGAGTTAACCAAACCAGCCATCATCATGATTGATGAAGCTCATCATGCCTTGTCGAAATCCTACCAGCGAATCATCAATGCGTTTCCTGGCGCATTAAAGTTACTATTCACAGCGACACCATGGCGAATGGATGGCAAAGGACTGAATGTGATTGCTGATGACATTGTACTAGGTAAACCTATCAGCCAGCTAATTGACCAAGGATTCCTAGCACCAGTTGATTATTACGCGCCATCCGAAATTGATGTAACTCAGCTGAAAACTAAGCGCAATGGTGAATTCGATGAAAAGAGTATTGATCAGGCCGTGAAGCCCAAAATCTATGGCAATGCAGTAAAGCATTACTTGAAACTAGCCCCCGACAAGCAAGCCATTGCCTATGCGTACAACGTGGCGAGTGCCGAACGACTGGCAGATGCGTTCAACCAAGCTGGCATAACGGCACGGGCAGTCTCCGGTAAAACGGACCGGCGAACACGTGAGCAGATCGTGGCAAGTTATCGGGCAGGCAAGATTCAAGTAGTCACCAATGCAGAGCTGTTCACAGAAGGGTTAGACCTACCAAATGTTGATTGTGTAATCATGCTACGGCCAACACAGTCGCTATCACTTTATTTACAGTTTGCCATGCGGTCAATGAACCCGAGGGCAGGCAAGCGGGCCATCATCATCGACCACGTTAACAACGTTGAGCGATTCGGCTTGCCAACCATAGACCGGCAATGGATTCTTGGTGGCCGGGACAAGCACTCTAAGAGTAGTAATGGTACGCCCATTAAATCGGTTTCTGTCTGTCCGGAGTGCTTCGCAACCTTTTACCGCAAAGGTGAAATCTGTCCGTTTTGTGGCGCGGAGTTAGGTGAAGAGAAGGTTATTGAGACTGACGAATCTATCAAGCTTAAAAAGATAGAGGCTAACAAGCGGTTGGCATTAGCCAAAGAGATTGCAGAGAACAATGCTGCTAAAGCAGTAGCCGATAAGTCGCCGGGTGAGTTAACGACGTACGCGGAGATTAAGGCATACGCCAAGTTGCATAATTTTAAACCGGGTTGGGTTTATTACTATGGCAAAAAAAGGGGGTTAATTCATTGATGGGAAGGCTTAGGGATTTAACTGGAAATAAATATGGCCGACTAACTGTTATCGGGATTGACCATAAAGTAAGATCAAAATACGGCAGCTCTATATATTGGCGATGTAAATGTGTTTGCGGAAATACAACTGTTGTACGCCGTGATCACCTAGTTCGTGGGGAGATTAAATCATGTGGTTGTTGGCATGACGAAGCTACAATCTTGCACAGTACAACGCATGGTCAAACCAAAACGAAACTCTATTATGTCTGGAATTCAATGAGAACGCGGTGTTCCAACAAGAACAGTGCTTCCTATAAGAATTATGGCGGTCGTGGGATAAAAGTTTGCAGTGAATGGAATAGCCACTTTGAACCGTTTTATAAATGGGCTATTGCAGCCGGGTATAGGCAAGGACTATCTATTGATCGAATCAATAATGACGGAATGTATTGTCCTGAAAACTGTCATTGGGCAACTGCTCATGAACAAGCTTTGAATCGGCGACCCAAAAGAAAGGATTGATTAGAAAGTGAGTATTCTACCAAAGAATGAACCCCATAAGCCCGCTGGAACCCCTCGTAACTTCTTTATTTGGGGCCAAACAATGAGCGGTAAGAGTTACCTAGCTGAACATTTCCCAAATGTATTAGTCTTGAATACTGATGGAAATAGCGCCATGGGAACACGTCCAAGCATTCAATTACGAAACGTGCGCAACCCTGATGGCAGCTTAAAGAGTAGTGTCATTGACCAGCTTCAAGAAGTGATTTTGGAGTTAGGAACTACCCAAAACACGTACGAGACGGTGACGCTAGATGTTATCGATGATGTTTGCCAGCTGATTGAACAGGCAATTTGCCTAAAAGCAGGGGTTGAATCGTTAGCAGACATGGGGTATGGCCGAGGATATGCATTGTTCAATACTGTGCTTCAAAGTCTGGTAATGGATCTCAAGGCATTACCAATCAACGTCGTTTACATTAGTCGCGAGAATGACTTTACAGATGATGATGGTAATACCAAGACAGTTCCGTCACTCAAAACTAAGTATTACAACGTGGTCAACGGAAATTGTGACTTGGTTATCCATACTCAACACGTTGGCAAGAACTATTTACGAAACGTGACAGAAATTCGTCGCCGGTATAAAGCCAGTGAAATTAATGATTCAAAGATTCTCAGTATTCTGAAAGTTATTCCGAATGCATTAGCACCGGAAGTACAAACAACGAAAGTAGGTAAATAAATATGAGTTTATTAGATATTGCAGCAAACACTTTAGATAACTTTGATCCAAAGAATGATTCAGTGAACAGCGGAAGCACAGGATTACCAGATGGTGATTATTTAACCGCTGTGGAAAGCATTGAACATCGATCATTCGATTCAGGTTGGGATTGCTTACAGATCGTGTTCACGGTTCTTGATGGCGACCACGCTGGCGAAAAAGAGTACGACCGCATTAGTTTTGCCACTAAGAGTAAGGCTGGTAAGGCAATTCCGGATTTCATTCTTAGCCGGAGTATTAAGTTTGTCATCAAGCTAGGTTCACTGTTAGGCGTTGAGATGAAGCCAGAATACTTTGCTAGTGAGAATGAAACTGACACACACGAAATGCTGGCTAATGTACTTGCGCCAGAAAAAGGTAAGTCAGTGATCTTACACGTTAAGCACCGTCCAAACAAGAAGGATCCCGACAACCCCTACGTTGAATATGACTTAGATGCAACTGAACAGCCTGAAACTGCAGACATCACGGATGCAGACTTACCTGGCGACTTAGGTGGGGCGCCAATGCCAACTGACGCGGATGCACCAGTAGAACCAACAGATGAAGCACCGTTCTAAATAAATACTGCAGTGCCAGTAAACCATCGTTCGGGTGTGATGCCCGTTAATTTACAGAAGGAGGCCGGTCATGCGTAATTTAGTTAATTATGCAGTTAGATACGCCAAAGCGGGGTTCAGCGTCCTGCCAATGATTGGCAAGAAACCCATGATTAAGTTCGCTGACCAGCCCGCCTTGACCATTGATCAGATTCAAAGCTATTGGCGGTCACACCCGTACGCTCAATTAGCACTACGGACAACTAATTTTTTCGTGATTGATATCGATGAACATCCCGGCGGTGCGGATGGTTTTAAATCGTTCAAAGACTATGAGCACCCAGAGTATTTCCGTGAAACATTATCGCAGAAGACAGCGGGCGGCGGCCGGCAACTATTTTATCTAAAGCGTGAAGATAGCACTGTGCAGCAGAATATCGGATGGCTACCGGGAATTGATATTAAGGCTCACGTTAACAATTATGTGATGGTCGCACCCAGTGAGCGGAATGGTAAGGCGTATCAATGGGAGAATCACAATCCAATCGTGACGGCCCCACGCGAGCTGGTCCAAGCAATTAATGTGAACCGTGACGATACTGTCGACATGTTCACAGACCTGAACATTAATTACACTGAAAAGTCAGGAACAGCCACTTTGTTTGAAACCATTGTCGATGGTTTGGGTGACACCGGCGGCCGTAATAATGCATTGGCGAGTTTCGCCGGTGGATTATTATTCCGGGGTGTTGATCCGCGAGCAGTTATCCAGCTAGGCTTACTGGCAAATGCAAACACGGGCGATTCACTGACGCAGCGAGAAGCCAAGACAACGATTGAGTCCATGATTAAGAAAGAAATTAGACGAAGGGAGGCTAACCAGTGAGCGCAGAGGAAGAAGCGGACAAGCTCCGCAAGTTAGAGGAACAGCAGAAAGTTGTACCGTTGAAAAATCGAATTAATTTTATGGAAACGGCTAAGGGCGGTATTAAAGCAAATTCACTTGAAAATGTTTGTCTGATATTAGAACACGATCCACTGCTTAAAGGCAAGTTCGCGTATAACGAATTTAGTTACGAAACTGAGTTCATGGAAGATTCAGCCGAGCTAATGTTGGAACATGGACCACTGCAAGATGAGTTCACACCAGCAGTACAACGGTACATCGAACGTAAGTATAAAGTCATGTTTACGCCAAAGTTAATTGATGCGGCAGTTACCGAAGTGTCACGACGTAACGTATTCAATCCAGTTATTAATTATCTGAACGAATGTTACAAAAAATGGGACGGCGTTACTAGGGTGGCTGACTTCTTGCCGGTCTATCTCGGCGTTGAAAAATCACCAGTGACAACATTACAGACCAAGCTATTCTTTGTCGGCGCAGTAGCCAAAGTATTCAAGCCAGAAACTAAATTTGATTTTGTTTTGGATTTAGTGGGTGGTCAAGGAACTGGTAAGACCACCTTGCTTAAGCGTATGTCAAATGGCTGGTATACCGACCAATTCACTGACTTTGAAAACAAAGACAACTATGGCAATATGATGCGAGCTTGGATCGTGAACGACGATGAAATGACCGCGACTAGTCATAGTAGCTTTGAAATCTTGAAAAAGTTTATCTCAGCTGAAATTGTTGAATACCGGCCAGCATACGGGCGCTATACCGTCCGGCGATATAAAAACTTTGTGATGGCACGGACGACTAATGAAGTGACTTACTTGAAGGATAAAACCGGTGAGCGGCGTTTTATGCCGGTGATGGTCAATTCGGCGTTACAGAAAAAGTCACCGATCACTGACTTGCCGCAGGGAACGATTGATCAGTTATGGGGTGAGTTCGCAAGTTACTATCGCGACGGGTTCCGGTTCGGATTAACGCAGGAGCAGGAGCAAGCGATGGCAGACAATCGTGAGCAATTCATGTACATTGACGCCGAAGAAGATGCTATCGAACAATCACTAGCTCAAATCAAGGGTGATTTCGTTACGAGTTCCGAGATTGCATTCAAGATGGGTGTTCCGGATATTGTTAAAAATCGAAAATTAGCCAATAAAATTAAGTACGTCATGGACAATAAAAAGGAATGGCACGCGACACAACGACGGATTAAGGGTGTTCCAAAACGTGGATACACCCGAGTGAAGTCAGAGTAGTCATAGTGTAGCAAGTATAGAGACTACGCCCGAGCCCTACGGCCCCAACGTATACATTAATATGTATACTCTACTTATATA